>OFFT01002019.1_pt1 | contig 11175 bp, 8 predicted proteins | sample 1521581 | NCBI WGS metagenome assembly OFFT01 (sample SAMEA3504084, study PRJEB24116) | mouse gut metagenome | biome: mouse gut; feature: mouse-associated habitat; material: faeces | place: Denmark | collected 2011
TTCTGTATGGCAGGCTTTATTTTGGGAAATACTCTCAGTGACAACGGAGCCGTTACCAGGGGAATCTGCAAGGTGGAAAACGGATACCTGACAGACGTAGTGGAGACATCCGGGATTGAAAAGCTGCCGGACGGCGGCGCTGCCGTGCCGGGTGCGGACGGAAAGCTGGTTCCCGTGGATGCAAAGAGTTATGTTTCCATGAACATGTGGGGACTGACTCCGGATTTCCTGGATGAAATCGAGAGAGGCTTTATTGAATTCCTGGGCAATGTGAAACCCGGGGATCTGAAGGCTGAGTATCTGCTGCCCGGAATCATCGACGGGCTTCTGAAGAGCCAGAAGGCAGCCGTTAAAGTACTGGAAACCAATGATAAATGGTTTGGCGTAACCTACAAGGAAGATAAGCAGTCGGTGGTGGATTCCTTTAAAAAGCTGATTGCCGACGGCGTATACAAAGAAAAACTTTTTTCTTAAAGAAAGCAAGGGCACCCCGCAGGCGGTGCCCTTTAAAAACAGGTGGAATATGAAAACAAAGAAGAAGACCCTGCTCTCTTATTACGGACCTTTTAAAGGGCTTTTAGCCCTGGATCTTCTATTTGCCATGACAGGGGCGGGAGTGAGCCTTTCCATTCCCCTGATTGTCCGCTATATCACCAACCAGGTAATTTATGAGGAGAGCGGCGCGGCGTGGAATACCATTATCTCTCTCAGTGCTCTCATGCTGGGACTTCTGGTCCTGGAGCTGGCCTGCAATTTCTATATTACCTACTGGGGCCATATGATGGGGGCCCGGATGGAGTACGGAATGCGCAGTGAGATTTTTGAGCATTACCAGAAACTGTCTTTTGCCTTTTACGATAACCAAAAGGTGGGCCAGCTTATGTCCCGGGTTACAAATGACCTGTTCGAGATTACGGAGCTTCTGCATCACGGGCCGGAGGATGTGGTCATTTCTTTGATTAAAATTCTGGGAGCCATTGCCATTCTCTGGAATATCAATCTCCGTCTCACTTTGACGGTAGCGGCATTTCTTCCCTTTATTTTCTGCTTTGCCCTGTACCTCAACAGGAAGATGAAAGGGGTCTTTAAGCAGAACCGGGTTAGGATGGCAGATATCAACGGCCAGATAGAGGACAATCTCTCCGGGATCCGGGTGGTCAAATCTTTTGCCAACGAGGAAATTGAACTGCAGAAGTTCCAGCAGGGAAACAGCCGGTTTTTGGAGTCCAAGCGGAACAACTACCTGTATATGGGCACGTATCACTCGGTGCTGAATGCCATGCTCACAGGCGTAACCATTGCCGTGGTGCTGGTGGGAGCCAGACTGATCACCAAATCCGCTATGAAAGTGACGGATCTCATTACCTTTCTCTTGTATGTGGCAAATTTTACGGAGCCGGTGAAAAAGCTGATCAACTTTACAGAACAGTTCCAGAACGGGTATTCCGGTTATACGCGCTTCCGGGAGATTATGGAGGTGGAGCCGGATATTGCGGACGGAAAGAATGCCATACCCTTCCGGGATGTGAAGGGGCGTGTGGAGTTTGAGGATGTTTCTTTCCGTTATGAGGAACACACGGAGGTTGTGCTGGACCATGTGAATCTGGAGGTAGAGGCCGGGAGCTATGTGGCTCTGGTGGGCTCCTCCGGGGGCGGAAAGACTACCCTGTGCAGCCTGATCCCCAGGTTTTACGATGTGACATCGGGCAGTGTCCGGATCGACGGATATGACGTCCGGGACGTAACTTTGAAAAGCCTGCGGGAAAATATCGGAATCGTCCAGCAGGACGTTTATCTCTTTGCGGGGACCGTAATGGACAACATTCTTTACGGAAGGCCCGGTGCCTCCCGGGAGGAGGTCATCGAGGCGGCAAAGAGTGCAAACGCCCATGGGGTTATTATGGAGCTGCCCCAAGGATACGATACCGACATCGGGCAGCGGGGCGTGAAACTCTCCGGAGGACAGAAACAGCGTCTGTCCATTGCCAGAGTATTTTTGAAAAATCCCCCCATCCTTATTTTTGATGAGGCTACCTCTGCCCTGGACAATGAAAGCGAGCGGGTGGTACAAGAGTCCCTGGAGCACCTGGCCAGGAACCGGACTACCTTTGTCATCGCCCACCGGCTGTCTACCATCCGCAATGCCCAGAGAATCCTGGTCCTGACGGAGCGGGGCATTGAGGAAGAGGGAACCCATGAGGAACTGATGGCGCTGCACGGCGTCTATGAGAAACTGTATAATATGTGAGGATACCTGATTTATGGAAATCAATTTAAAACGCCCGGAGCTTGAAGACCGGGAACTGATCAACGGATACTTGAAATATGCGGATACCAGAAGCTGTGAGATGACCTTTGCCAACAGTTACTTGTGGTCCAGGCACTATGACACGGGATTTGCCATTGTAGAGGGCATGCTGGTCTTCGGACATACGGCTGGGGATACTTCCTTTACCTTTCCGGTGGGCCCGGGGGATGAGAAGAAGACAATAGACGCTTTGATGGTATATTGTGAGGAGAAGGGGGTTCCCTTTCAGCTTCACAATATTACGGAAAAAGATTTTGCAAAGCTTCAGCAGTTTTATCCGGGAGAGTTTTCTATCCAGTATGATCGGGATTATGCGGATTATGTGTATGAGACGGAGAAATTGAGCCGCCTTTCCGGGAAAAAATACCACAGCAAAAAGAATCATGTGAATAAGTTTAAGGCCACATATCCCGACTGGAGCTATGAACCTATCACGAAGGATAATGTAGAGGAATGCTTCCAGATGGCCCTGCGCTGGCGGGAGCTGAACGGCTGTGAGGAGGATGAGGAGAAACACGCGGAGATCTGCGTGGCATTAAACTTCCTGCGCCTGTTTGAAGAGCTGGAGATGCGGGGCGGGGCCCTGCGGGTAAACGGGGAGGTAGCAGCGTTCACCATCGGGGAGCAGGTGGGAACGGATACCTTGGTGGTCCACATTGAGAAGGCGTTTGCGGATGTACAGGGCGCGTATGCTATGATCAACCAGCAGTTTGCAGAGCATGAGGGGACAGGCTTTCCCTATCTGAACCGGGAGGAGGATATGGGAGAGGAAGGCCTCCGGCAGGCAAAGATGTCGTATAAACCCGTTTTTCTGATCGAAAAAGGGGTTGTAAGAAGAAAAGCTCTTTTGTAGAATAAGAGAGAGCGCAAAAGAGGAGAAGATTATGAAAAATTGGGAAGCGAATATTCGCAGGGTGACTCCCTATACACCGGGGGAGCAGCCCAGAGAACCGCGGATGATTAAGCTGAACACCAACGAGAACCCTTATCCGCCCTCTCCGGCGGTGGAACAGGCGGCGAAAGAGCTGGGCGCGGACCGGCTGCGCCTGTATCCGGACCCTGCTTCTTCTGTGCTGACAGAGGCGCTGGCCGGCTTTTACCGCAGGAAACCGGAGGAAATTTTTGTGGGTGTGGGATCGGATGATGTGCTGGCCATGGCCTTCCAGACGTTCTTCCAATCGGGGAAGCCTATACTTTTTCCCGATATTACGTATTCTTTCTATCCGGTATGGGCAGAACTTTTCCGGATTCCCTGGAAAAGCCCTGCTCTCGATTCTGAGTTCCGGATAGTAAAGGAAGATTACTTCGGAGAAAACGGCGGAATTGTATTTCCCAATCCCAACGCACCTACGGGAATATACATGGAGCTTTCGGAAGTTGAGGAGATACTGCAAAAGAACCGGGATGTGATTGTCATTGTGGATGAGGCTTATGTAGACTTTGCGGGTCCTTCCGCCATAGAACTGGTAGATCGGTATGACAATCTGCTGGTGGTGCAGACTTTTTCCAAATCCCGTTCCATGGCGGGCATGCGCATTGGCTTTGCGGTGGGAAACCCGGAATTAATCCGGTATCTGAATGACGTAAAATATTCTTTTAACTCCTATACCATGAGCCAGGCGGCTCTGGAGCTGGGCGCCGCGGCTGTAGGGGATGAAACGTATTTCCGGGAGACCCTGGGAAAGATTATCAGGGTCCGGGAAGAGACCAAGCGGGAATTGTCCGCACTTGGCTTTGTATTTCCTGATTCCCGTGCCAACTTCATCTTTGCCTCCCATGAGAGCTGTCCTGCGGAGGAATTGTTTGAGGCGCTCAAAGCAGAACACATTTATGTGCGGCACTTTCACGGACCGCGGATTGGGAATTACCTGCGGATTACCATAGGGACAGAAGAACAGATGGCGGCCCTGCTGGCATTTTTGAGAGACTACCTGAAAGAACATTCAGGAAAACGGAGGAAAACAGATTCATGACAGAGACATTGGTACAGTGGTTTGTGGAAACTTTGGGAGGGAGCGCGGCAAAGGAAGTAGTTATCTTTGTCATTTCCATGATCCCGATTCTGGAGCTTAGGGGAGGACTGCTGGCGGCAGGCCCCGCATTTCTGGATGTGGAGATGTGGAGGGCAATTCCGATCTGCATCGTAGGAAATTTAATCCCCGTTCCCTTTATCCTGCTGCTGATTACAAAGATTTTCAGCTGGCTGAAAGGAACGAAGCTGTTCCGCCCTATGGTGGAGAAGATGGAACGTAAGGCTATGAGCAAGAAGGATCAGATAGAAAAGTATGAGTTCTGGGGCCTGCTGTTTTTTGTGGGGATTCCCCTGCCGGGGACAGGGGCCTGGACGGGCTCCCTCATTGCGGCCCTTCTTGGCATCAAGTTTAAGAAAGCGTTTCCGGCGGTGATCTTGGGGGTTCTTCTGGCGGCGTTTCTTATGACAATACTGTCGTATACTATTTTGGGTTCGATTTTTGGTTAAGAGGTGAGATTCATGGATTGTACGGAAAAAAAGCTCTTTTTTATCTACAATCCCCATGCAGGCAAGGAGCATATCAAGGGCAAGATGTACGGCATCATAAAGGTGCTTGCGGATGCAGGGTATGAGCTGACGGTGTACCCCACCAAGGGATGTCAGGATGCTACAGAACGGATCCGGAATCTTTCGGAAGATTACGCCCTGGTTGTGTGCAGCGGAGGGGACGGAACCTTAGACGAGGTGGTCACGGGGATGATGCAGAGAGAGCACAGGATTCCCATCGGCTACATTCCGGCGGGAACCTGCAACGATTTCGCCCGGTCCCTGCAGATTCCGGCTAATATGCAGCGCTCGGCGGAGATTGCCGTACACGGAGAGGATTTTTCCTTTGACGTGGGATCTTTTAATGATAAAAACTTTATCTATATTGCGGCTTTCGGTATTTTTACGGATGTGTCCTATTCTACCAAGCAGGAGGCGAAGAATGCCCTGGGGCAGATGGCTTACATCCTGGAGGGCATGAAGCGCCTTTATAATGTAAAATCCTACTATCTGAAAGTGACCAGCCAGGAGATGTGTTTTGAAGGTGACTTTCTCTTCGGCATGGTGACGAATTCCAAGTCAGTGGGAGGATTTAAGAGCATCATCGGAAAAAACGTTGTTTTTGACGACGGTGTATATGAGGTGACGTTTATCCGGCGGCCGAAGAATCCCTTGGAGCTGCAGGAGATCCTGGCGGCTCTGCTGATCGAAGAGATTGATACCAAGTACATGTACTCTTTCCGCAGCTCCCGGATTCTAGTGGAGGCGGAGGAGCCCATTCCCTGGACTCTGGACGGGGAGTTCGGGGGAGAGCATAAGCAGGCGGTGATTTCCAACAATCCGCGGGCGGTGGAGATAAGGGTTACAGCGGAGTGCAGGAAAGGCATTACCTGCAGGGCAGAATTGAAACATTCGAAATAATCATAAAAACAGGAGGAGTTTTTTGCAGATTGTACAAAATAATCCCTCCTGTTTTTAACATAATTCACAAAATTTGGGAACTGTATTGCGCGGTGGGGTGTTTTGTGATATAGTAGTTCCAGATTGATAGACAATTACATGAGATTCCAGACGACGTGTTACTGGTAAAGCAGGCAAGATCGGACGAAATGAAACAAGAGGGCTGCAACATACAGCCTTTTAGAACAATTCATATTCTGTCGGATCTTTTTTTTGTCGGAAATTTCAGTGAGTGCCTGTCAGCGTTATCCCGGCCGGATAAAACAAATGGAAATGCTTCAAAGAGCAGGAAAGGATGAGTTATGGATTACAACAAAGTAGCCCAGGACATTCTTGACAATGTGGGCGGAAAATCAAACGTAAAAAATGTAACACACTGTTTTACACGTCTGCGTTTTGTGCTGAAGGACAACAGCAAAGCGGACAAGTCTGTGGTGGAGCATCTGGAAGGCGTGATTTCTGTAGTGGAAGCGGGCGGACAGTTCCAGGTAGTATGCGGCGCGAAAGTGACAAAGATTTATGAAGCGGTGCTCCCGCTGATTGGAGAGCTGGAGGAGAGCAGCGGGGGAGAAGGACAAAAAGGCGGAGCCATGAATCTGGTTCTGCAGAAGATTTCCGAGATTTTTACTCCCATTGTACCTGCCATTGCGGCAGCGGGTCTTATCAAGGGACTGCTCTCGGCGGCAGGCAGACTGCCGGCTTTTGATGCCTTTACGGCCACCAGCACTTATACGATTCTGAATACGGCCAGCAATATTATTTTCTATTTTATGCCGGTGTTCCTGGCCTATACGACAGCCAAGGCTTTGAAGTGCAGCCAGATTATCTCTATGCTGCTGGGCGCGTTTCTCTGCCATCCGGTGATTGACGCTTTGATCCAGGATGTGGAGACGGCATCCACCATTTTCGGACTGCCTGTGATAAAGAAGGCTTTTACCATCGGCGAATCTACGAAGGTGTTCAGCTATACGGAGTCGGTCATTCCCATTATTCTGGCGGTGATTGTGCTGTCTTTCCTGGAAAAGTGGCTGAAAAAAGTCATACCTGAGATCCTGCAGGTTATTCTGGTGCCGGGAATTTCCCTGATTGTCATGATTCCCGTGATGCTGGTTGTGGTAGGCCCGGTGGGAATCTATGTGGGCTATGCCATCCAGTGGCTGTATCAGGCCCTTTATTCCTTCAGCCCTCTGCTGGGCGGTATTATTGTCGGCGGCCTGTGGGGCGTGTTCGTTATCTTCGGTGCGCACCGGGCGCTGCTTCCCATCGGTCTCAATGATGTGGCTATTTCCGGCACCAACACGCTGATGTGTTTTGCAGGATCCGCTAACTTCTCTCAGGCCGGAGCAGCTCTGGGCGTTATGCTGAAATCCAAAAATGCAGATACCAAGCAGGTAGCCGGTGCGGCGACTGTGTCCGCTTTCCTGGTGGGAATTACGGAGCCGGCTATCTACGGCTGCAACCTGCGGCTGAAAAAACCCATGATCTGTGCGGTTATCGCCGGAGCCCTGGGCGGTGCTATTATGGGAATCGGAAACGCGGTAAATACAGGTTTTGCAAACAATGGTATTTTGACAATTATGTCCTATTATGGCGAGGGCACCAGCTTCGGACGTTTCCTGGCTTATCTGATTGGCATTGCAGTGGCCTTCTTCGGAGCGGCGGTTCTGACCTACTTTGTAGGCTTTGACGAGGGAGAAAGCGGTTCTCTGGGTAAGGCGGCTCCCGCAAAAGACCATGCGCCGAAAGCGCTGGGCACCGGAACGGTGGTAGAGATTGCGTCTCCTGTAGAGGGGAAGGCATATCCTTTGGAAGAGGTACAGGATGAGGTCTTTGCCTCGGGAGCACTGGGAAAAGGAATCGCAGTTCTTCCTGCGAAGGGAGAGGTGACAGCGCCTGCTGACTGTACGGTATCTGTGCTGTATCCCACCCTGCACGCCATGGGCCTGCAGCTGGAGAACGGCGTGGAGCTTCTGATACATATCGGAATGGACACGGTGAGGCTGGAGGGCGAAGGCTTTGCCAAGCACGTAAACGAAGGCGATCGCATTACAAAGGGAACGAAGATTGTATCCTTTGACATTGATAAAATTAAGAAAGCAGGTTATGATACCACAGTGAGCGTTGTTGTTTCCAATATGGAAGCGTTCAGCCAAGTGGAGGGAGTTCCCATGGAGTCGGCGGACAACAGCCGGACCGTTATCCGGGCCATCCGGTAGCAAGCAGGAGGTTTGAGTATGAGCTATCATTTTCCAGAAAATTTTTTGTGGGGAGCGTCTTCCTCCGCCTTCCAGATTGAAGGCGGATGGGAGGAAGACGGCAAGGGCATGACCGTTGCTGATTACAATTCTTTCCAGCGTTCCGAGAAACAGGCGGACAGTAAAGTGGCCAGCGATTTTTACCATCACTGGAGGGAAGACATTGACCTGATGAAGGAGATGGGAATGAAGGCATACCGTTTCTCCTTATCCTGGGCCAGAATCATCCCGGACGGGGACGGCGAGGTAAATGAGAAGGGAATTGCCTTCTACAACCAGGTGATCGACTATCTCATTGACCAGGGGATTATGCCTCTTGTAACCCTGTACCACTTTGACCTTCCCTATGCACTGGTGAAGAAGTACAACGGCTGGGAATGCCGGGACTGCGCATTTGCCTTTGAGCGCTATGCCAGGATCTGCTATAAGGCTTTTGGGGACCGTGTGAAGTACTGGCAGATGATCAACGAACAGAATCTGATGATCCGGGTAAACAACCGGATGAATATCTATACGGAGGATGACTGGGAAGCGGACCGGATGCGCGCCCAGATGGATTACCATATGTTTCTGGGACATGCACTGGCAGTAAATGCCTGCCATGAGCTGGTGGAAGGCGGCAAGGCGGCTCCGGCGGTTTCCTCTACCTGCACCTATCCTCTGACCAATAAGCCGGAGGATGTGTGGGCGGCGAAGATGAATGACTGGCTGAAAACCAACTATTGCCTGGAGATGCACATCAACGGCGAATACCCGGGTTACTATATGCGCTATCTGAAAGAGCGGAATATTGTACCCAAGACAGAAGAAGGGGACCGGGAGATTCTCAAGAAGGCAAAGATTGATTATATTGCCCTTAATTACTACCGGACCCTCTGCGCCAGCTACCTTCCGGCAGATGAAGAGCATCCGGCGGGCTCCCGGGTATTCCGGGGGAACGAGGTGGATTTCGATCAGTACGGGTATTGCCGGGACGAGAAGAACGAGAACCTGAAAGCCAGCGAGTACGGGGCGCAGATCGATCCCATGGGCCTTCGGATTGTATTGAACGAGTATTATCGCAGATACCATCTGCCCATGATTGTCACGGAAAACGGTTTGGGTATGGGAGACGTGCTGACGGAAGACGGAAAGGTTCACGATGATTACCGGATCGATTACCTGCGGGGACACATTGCTGCCATTGGCGATGCCATGGAGGACGGCGTGGAGATGATGGGGTACTGCCCCTGGTCTGTGATGGATCTGTTAAGCTCCCATCAGGGCTTCCGGAAGCGTTATGGTTTTATCTATATCAACCGGGACGATCACGACCTGAAGGATCTGGCGCGTATCCGCAAGGACAGCTTTTACTGGTATCAGAATGTGATTAAGACAAACGGGGAGAGTTTGTGATAGCATGCGTGTGGTAAAGGTGCTGAATAATTCCCTGGTTCTGGCGCTGGATGCCCAGGGCCGGGAGACAATTCTGATGGGAAAGGGAATCGGATATCAGAAATCCATCGGCTATCAGTTTCGGGAGAATGAGATTGAGAAGGTCTTTGTCCTTCAGGACCGGGAGGTATCGAAAAATATCATCCGCCTGGCGGCAGAGACGGATGCCGTCTATTTTGAGATGGCGAAAAACGTCATTGACTATGCCATTGAGACTTTCGGCATGGAGCTGATGGATCACATCTACCTTTCCCTCACCGACCACCTGTCCTTTGCGGCCAGGCGGCTTAGGGATGGGATTGTGCTTCAGAACTTTTACACCCAGGATATGAAACAATTTAACCCGGACGAGTTCGAAGTGGGAGAGTATGCCATCCGACTTCTCTCAGAAGAATTCGGCGTGGAATTTCCCAAGGACGAGGCCGGCAACATCGCCTTTCACTTTATCAACGCCCAGTATGACCATCCCTATAACAGCCACAACCAGAAGATTGCCCGGGTGGTGGATGATATTCTGGGTATTGTCAAATACAATTTCGGCATTACTTACAACGAGGACAGTACGGCCTATTCCCGGTATGTAACCCACCTGCGTCTGTTTGCGCAGCGTCTGGTGAGCAAAAGCCTTCTTCCTGAGGAGCATTCCAGTCTCCTTCATGACCAGATTGCCGCTGTCTGCCAGAAAGAGTTTGACTGTGTCCGCAGAATCCAGCTCTATATTTCGGAGAGCTTTTATATGAAGCTGACCAATCAGGAGGAACTATACCTGGCCCTGCATATTCACCGGATATTGGAGGAGCAGTGAGGTCTGTCGGATGCGGGAGGGAAACTTTGGCAAACCCCTTGCCAGGAGTCATGCAGATCGTATATAATGGACGAGTATGAAAAAGGAAAACGGAGGTAATTCATTATGTTAGTATCAGCAGCAGAAATGCTCAAAAAAGCAAAGGCCGGACACTATGCAGTAGGCCAGTTTAACATCAACAACCTGGAGTGGACCAAGGCTGTGCTTCTGACCGCACAGGAGAACAATTCTCCTGTGATTCTCGGCGTATCCGAGGGTGCAGGAAAATATATGGCCGGTTACAAGACTGTGGTAGGTATGGTGAACGGCATGCTGGAGGAGCTGAAGATTACGGTTCCGGTGGCTCTGCATCTGGATCACGGCAGCTACGACGCTTGCTATAAGTGCATTGAGGCAGGTTTCTCTTCCATCATGTTTGACGGTTCTCATTACCCCATCGAGGAGAACATTGAGAAGACCAAAGAACTGGTGAAGGTCTGCGCAGAGAAAGGCATTTCCCTGGAGGCAGAGGTAGGCTCCATCGGCGGCGAGGAAGACGGCGTTATCGGCATGGGCGAGTGTGCGGATCCCAAGGAGTGCAAGGCCATTGCGGATCTGGGTATTGATTTCCTGGCAGCAGGAATCGGAAACATCCATGGCAAGTACCCGGAGAACTGGGCGGGATTAAGCTTTGAGACTCTGGATGCCATCCAGCAGCTCACCGGCGAGATGCCTCTGGTTCTGCACGGCGGTACGGGAATTCCCACCGACATGATCAAGAAGGCCATTGATCTGGGCGTGTCCAAGATCAATGTAAATACCGAGTGCCAGCTTTCCTTTGCGGCTGCCACGAGAAAGTACGTGGAAGAGGGCAAGGATCAGCAGGGCAAGGGCTATGACCCGAGAAAGCTTCTGG
>OFFT01002020.1_pt1 | contig 11160 bp, 8 predicted proteins | sample 1521581 | NCBI WGS metagenome assembly OFFT01 (sample SAMEA3504084, study PRJEB24116) | mouse gut metagenome | biome: mouse gut; feature: mouse-associated habitat; material: faeces | place: Denmark | collected 2011
TCGGAGGACATTCTTCTTTTGGCTGCGTGGCTCGGGAAAGCTTGCGGTTGCCTGTCAAACGATATCAAAATCGAAGGGCAGGAGTTGTCAACGATGGCGCCAGAGGCTCTGTCGCAAAAGCAGAGTGATACCGCTCCCCCACTCCAAAAGTTATCCGCACCCGCTCGCGAGAATAAGTGTTCAGCTATGGATCAGCTGATGATCAATAAAATGGAATCTGCTGTTATGCAATCAGATATGACGGGGCTCGACTTTGATGAACTACGCGATATTTTGCGTGAGACGATGACGGAAACCAAGCGATTGGTAGCTCTTGCGAAACACATTGTGGAAATCAAGGGGAGACTTTATCATGAGGACGCCCTGATCGACTGGACAGAAGGTGCAGATCAGCTGGAGAGCATTATGGACAAGCTGATGCAGAAAAATAATGGATATATTTCTGCGGCACAGTTGTACGAGTATGCCCACGCCGATATGAATATGTTTCTCAATGATAACGATATCAATGATGTACGTTCTGTTTATGATATTGCGCAGCATCTATTCGAGAAAAATGCCTATCACGGAAAGCGGTATGCATTCACTGGGAAATCCCATATCGCCACATCTTCCGATGTTTCAACAAACTTTGATGTGTGCTGTAAATATGCAGAAGACCAGGGCGGTTTCTTTGCGCTCTCTGATCTGAAAGAATATCTCACCAGCGTTGGGATCAAAACCGGTAATTTGCGTGCCCAGTTGAAATTATATGACAAACCATGCTTTTTGTACTATGAAGCAGGTGTTCTGGTTTTGGCCAAAATCCTTCAGATCGATGAGAAATGGCTAGACATGGTTCGCGCAGCTTTGGATAAGTTGTTCTCCGATGTGGGTGATCATATCATTCTGCGTGAGATCCGGCCATTTTGGTTTGAACAACTCCCGGCTCTTCCCAATGGCCGTCCATGAGGAAATACTCGTCAGGCAGGTATCCCATACTCTCCAGCCGGTGCTTCAGCTCCTCGAATACCTCCTGTGCCATGGGCTGGCCAACGTACTCCAGCTTGCGGGGGTCCGTCTCTGAGGGCTTCCAACGCTCCAGTTCAATTACATTCATATTCTCTGTTCTCCTAATAATCTTCTAACATCATTTGGTCTGTATCAATTGGGATTTCCTGTGCCCGATCCCCCAGCCACCATTCAAACCACTCCTGGCCGCTGGCATACTCATTGACTCTGCCCTCCTGCTCCCGAAGCCGGATCACCTTGTCAAAAATTCGTATCCACTGTGCCTGAAATTTGGGCCAGCGTTCAAACTCCAGGCGCCGTGCTGCTTCTTTTGCCAAAGGGCACCCAATGCAGCCCAATCGCTGAAAACCTTCCTGATATAAACAACACTGTTCCAGCCCTGCCTCATGGGAATAGTCCCAAATATAGTTGTCTGGCCAGTAGGCCAAAGGGTTGAGCCGCTTCTCGGACTTGGTGTAGCAATTCTCAAAAATCCTCCGGCTTTCATGGTTTTCGCATCTCATGATGATCCCGTTGTTATTCCTCCCATGGGCAGCGATTTCCAGTTCATCCCGGCTTTTGGCACGGCGGACACTCTCATATTTCCGAACACCTAAAGACAAAATGGCGCTGCCATACTCTGCAGTGCGGTATTCTTTTAGGTGAGCACAGCACCAGCGCATTTGACGCAGAGGTGGAAACTTCTTTTCAATCATGAGCTGCCACATAGATTTGTCGTACATAATATCGTAAGTGGTCAGGCCCATATCCCGATATTCTTGAAAGTTCCGGCGCTGGAAATATACCAGCTCAGGCGGATCGATACCGGTGATATTATGGATATAAAAGTGCCGTACACCCGCTCTGCGCATCAGGTGGCCAAGCACGCGGCTGTCCTTCCCCTCGCTGGTGCAGACGCAGTATCCCCTGGGATCATTCCTCAGAGCCAATGGTTCAAACTCCCGGATCATTCGTATAGCTTCATCGTCAGGTTGTCCTCGAAGTGTGGGCTGTTCCGGACGCTGGAACGATAATTCAAGTTGATATTCTGCAAATCCGTTCATTAAATACCTGGATGACAAAGAGCGTGAGCTGTTTGTTGTCCGGGTTTTATATTGCACTAAAGTGTTTGCATGAGAAGAATACATTGGAATTAAGGAGGTAAAATATGTCGGATGTAAATGAAATGAATGCTTTTTCAGGCAAAATTAACCTTACTCTTTTGAACGATATTGTAGAGTTTGTTGTGGAGACGGCGGCAACGCCATACCAACTGCAGAAAAAGCTGTATGCTCAATGCCCTTTTTTGATGAGTGAAAAGAAGAACGGGGCATTTCAAGAGAAATACAGATTTTTATATTTAGGGGAATTACTGGAGCGATATGAACAGCGGTTTGGAATGCCGATTCAGGACAGGAGAGCAATTGCGCTTGCTTTAGGCTATACAAAAGAAATTGCTACGGACGATATGTTTGTGGGAAATCAACGTGATGTTTTTATTCAATCCATACGGCAATATGTAAATTTGGATGTTTACCTGACAGGGGCAATGTATTTGCTGGCTGTGGATGTGGATGACAGAGAGGGTTTAGAGAAGATTCTGCTGAAGATGCAGTTTAAGAGCACAGAGGATATTATTTTTGTGGTAAGCTTGTTCCCAGATTTTAAGGATGCCTTATCAAATTATAAATCCTCAATTCTTCGTCTTTTTGGCTCAGAACGGAGCATATCTACACTTGGAAATATGCAATGTTTTAACTGGTTGATTACCCGATTGCAGCCGATTATCAAATCTATGCGCAGTAAGGAATGTGGAATTCTACGAGCGCTTTGTGCTCTTCCAACAGCGTATATCAAGAAGGATAATAAGCATTATGAATTCCTCTCAAAGAATGGATATAGTCCATTGGAAATAGCGTATGCTAATACATTGGCTGTATTGAGCCAGACAGCTGATAAAGTTCTGCATCCAAATTCCATTGCAACAGAAAAAATTGTAGTTGAGTTATTTCAGCAAGTGTTTGACTATGAGAAAGCACTTGATACGAAGGTTTATGAGCGATTAGACAGTATTTTTTTAGGTTATGAACAGTTTTCTGTTCGGTGCTATGGAGAGAAAAAACTAATAGATATCTTAAAAGATTCTCGTATCAAAAATGCTAAAACTTTTGCTTGGTTCACAAAACATACGCATATTAGCAACCGGGTTTTTTCGGGATTTGATATTGAGGATAACAAGTGGGATACACTTGTAACAGATTTGGAGGCAGGAAAGTATCGCTATCTCTTTGAAGAGAATTTAATATCAGCTGATGATAAAGCTCGCATTCAAAATTGTATTGACCGCTATAATAGGCTTACTGGAAAAGACTATGTGCAATCATATTACGAGAGCGATGGAAGACGTCAATTTCATCTATTGGTTAAATTCGGGATTATAGATTTGTGGTCCACTTTCCAGAATAGTTTGGACAAAGCAGGTGCTATAGCCAAGCCAAAAATGATGGCTCATATTAGCTTATACATTTATGGAATTAGAACAGAGGAGGCGTTTCAATTTTGCAAACGTTTCTTCTCCCAATACGGAGTTGAGGATTATAAAGCCTATTTTGAAATTTTACCACATTCGAATGATTTTGCCAGCGGGCTAATGAGCAGACAATATTATAAGGATAAAACCTATATCGAATTAGAATTTGAGCGGAGCTATTTGGAGAAACGTCCGGATGACCTGAAAATGGTGTTGCTGTGGATGCAGGAGTATCTTTTTAAATATAAGACTGAACTGTATCTCCCATTTATCTGTGCTGTTCTCAAGGATACCAGGATGGCAGACCTATTTTCCTCTGAAATAGGAAGGAAAATGTTTGACTTGATTGCCGGGTATCCCCATATATCAAAAAATGACATTGCCGATTTGAAACAAAAATATTGGACAGAGGCTGAGCTAACAGCTGAGAAGGAAGCAACTAAAGCAGCGGAAGAGAGAGCGGCGAAAGAAGCTAACGCAATACAGGAGCAGAATATAAGAAATGATTATGACAAGATAGTAAATGGAAGTGTAGAGTCAGTTTTAAAGTTTATAGGCCGCTATGCATGGGGGCCACGTTCGGTTGCGCTTCGTATTGTGGCAGAAAAACTGCCCCAAATTTTGAAAAAGAAGCATTCAAAATTGAATAGCGCAGAGACTTGTTTGTTTATCAAAATCTGTACAGAATTGATGGGGGAAAATGCGATAACTTTTTCGGAGATACAACAATATATTTTGCAAATTGAGGAGGTCGGAAAACATGTCGAAGGAGATAGTGACGACATTTGACTTAGAAGAAACCATGCTGGCTAGGACCAGACTCCTTATCCAACTGATGGGGCATAAACTTTCTTTGGATTTGGCTCAACAGTTTAGTTTTTCGGATATCATGGACGGATGCACAAGAATAGACTCAGCGGTACTTCCGGAAGACTGCATCAAAGAAAACAACATTCAGATAGAATTAATTCAGAATGGCAATTTTGCGACTTATTATGCGAAACTGTTAGATATGACTTCCATCAAAGTGGAGCAGCAGACCTCAGAAGGGGAATATATTGCCACGGGGAAAGTAATTTCTCCTGATATATTGATGTATGAATTAGCGGCACTATTGCCTTGCTGCTGGGAAAATAGTCGGGATATAACGTCTTACCCGGAGGATAAAATGTTTGCGGCGTTAAGTGTAGAAAAGCTTTATGCCGATAGGAAATGGGTGCTTTTAGATAATTTTTCTGGTCAGGAATTCTCAGGGATGAAGTGGGAAAATGTAATTAAGAGTTTGCGTGTCTGCATCGAACTACCAACAAGACTGGATGCAGGCCAGAAAAATCTACTGGTTGAGCCGTTCGTCGCCACACGAAATCTGTTTGCTACCCATGAGTTTGGAAAAGCTTGGGCGCTGATAGAAAAGTGCCCAGCACTGACCTCTATTATGAAGCTTATGCACGAAAGAGAGATTGTAGAGGACCTGGGTTTAGAAGAGTACAAAATCTTTATGGATGATGTTCAGGAGCGATACACACACTTAGAAGCCTTGGCTTACCGCCTTGGCGCCCAAAGAATGCGTATATTTCTTCGCTTTTGGAGACATGGAATGTGTTCTATGAACGAGCTAAAACAGGTGGATGAATGTCTATCAGAGCTAGATGACCAGAAGCTCGACTACATCTTTGCAAGCTATAGCAGCTATCTCAATATACTTTATAAAAACCGGTTTAAAATCATTGACTTGTCCAGCGTTTCTGATGATAAAGGAGCTGTTCTGGCTTATGCCATGTCGCATAAGAAGAAGCATTTTATTAATTTGGTAGATAGTAATGCTGAGCTGTTCAGTAGCCTGCCGCAGGATTCGATTCTCTTTCAGCAAGAACTATATACAAGTCATTTTAACTTGAACGAATTGACAGTCAAGGACTTGAGTGATTGCATATGGATGAAAGCTAGGAACCTTTGTGTGTGTGAATTGCAGGAGGGGCGTACTTATACCTTTCCGGAGTTGAAGGCGCTCTACAGCAGTTCCTCCTTGTATATTGCACTTTACCACATGCTAACATCAGATAGCCAAGACTATCGTTTGAGAGTTTTGAGACAGCTGCAAAAGCGCAAATTGCTGGACAAGGTCAAAAAAGAAAGTTTACCGGAATTAGCGCTCAGGTTGAATATAAAGCCATTGTATGATTGGATGCGGGATGATTTTAAACATACTCGGGGGCTGACGGCAGAAGATGCTATTCAGATGCTGCTTCATTATGAAGAGATAAAGCTGTTACTTGCGAGTATCCAGTGCAGAGTAGATGTGTCTCTTGTTTTGAGAAATCTAAAGGCATTGAAGGAATTTGATTCACTGGAGGAATTAAAAAATAATATAACAAAGATAGACACAGATTGGGAGATACTTGTCCGGGAAATGCAGCTGAGTACTGAGTTCCAGCTACAGTACAGAGAAAATATTATTGCTTTTCTTTGCAACGATGGAGCCCACATTGCTAGGTGTTATCTGAATTGCTTAGAAGAAAAGTATCAGAAGGCCTACCAACGGGTAATTAAAGCAGAGTTGATGGGAAAACTCGGCGAGCTAAAATATTTTGAAGGAGACTTGCAGAAAGAACTGGATATGCCACTGAACAGGCTGGTGGTAAATAGGTGGAAGCAGAATTTGGCAATCGGGAAAGGCAATATGGAAGTCAGAGAGTACGATGATTTCTTTTCCACGATGATGTTAGGTGTGCAGCCACAGAGGACTTGTATGTCCTATATTGATGGAATGTACAGAGTATGCTTGCTGTCCGCCTTCGACTCGAATAAAAAAGTTCTCTATGTGACCTTAGATGGACACATAGTTGCTAGAGCGTTTCTGAGGCTGACAAAAGGCCGATTGACCGAGAAGCCAAGTAAAAGCAGTGCTTTCACTTTTGTTGACCTGGAGGATGTAGCTGGTTCCCGAGAAGAAGACCATTGCAGTGAGGAGTCGCTAGTCCTGTTTCTGGAGCGTCCATACTTTGGGGGAATCAATCCGGAGGGAAAATATAAGGCAGAGAAGTTGTTGATTGATTTGGCTCGTAGGAAGGCGGATGAACTTGGAACAATGCTAGTATTAAGTACTGATTATAGAGGGGATAAATTAGAAGATTTCACACAGACCAGGTTCAATATTTTCATTTCTAAAACGAAGGCTGGCACACAGTATTTAGACAGTCTCGATGGGGAAGCGACAGTAGCTACGGAAGGAAGCTATAAAGCAAATACATTTTTAGTATGTAACAAATAAATATTGAAGTAAGGCACCAGAATGCAAGCGTCAGCTTGCCACTCTGGTGCCTTATGCTTAATTTTCAAATTTAAAGTACAAGAAATCTCCAGCTACTTCAATTCTTGCATTTTTCAAAAGATTTCTTATCGTACTACTTATATCTTGGGACATAAGGGCCTGGAATGGAGCGTCCGCAATCGCATTTAAGATTGTTTGGCTCAAGCCCGAGACTGAAAGGGAGGCTAGAGGGAGCCTAGTAATCTGTTGGGTAAGAATCTGTTTGATGAGTACGGTGTCTACCTGAGGAACGATGGCACTATCCGATAATACGTAGCATTTAGCCCATTTACTTAATTGCTCAATATATGTTTCAGAAAAGTTTTCCTCTAAGCCAACGACTGAAAAAGGGATTCCCGCTTGTGATAGAGGCTGAGAAAGGGTGTAAAAATCTGAATCACTGGAATAAAGAACGGAATGAGTTGATGCGTTGCAGTAGGCATCCCTCATTATCTCGACGATGATTTGTGCGTCTACCAGACTCTTTTCAGATTTTAAACGTTCGACATTGAATAGTTCCACGTATGGTAGGTCCTGAAATATGCTGATATTTTTGTGTGAGCGGTCATCATAGAATAGTTTAACGATTCGTGATGCTGAGGCACAGGTGCATATCTGAGCAATGACAAAACCTGGGATATTATCAGAATCAATGTAGTTGATTTGACACTCGCCGTATACCGGTATATACGTTGGGGAGAAGGGGCGGTCAATGTAGAATACATTTGGTAGCATCCACTTTTCTGGAGGGGGCGAGAGCGGAGAAAAGGATTTGAGAGCTTCCGTAGAGTCGAGGTTAGTGTTTTCGGTAGATATGGCCATTTTTATTGGTGGTGCATTATAAAGAGACTCATCGTTGTCCAAAATGTGCGGGAGAGCATTCTCAAATGTGCTTGGCTTGGGGAAGAAGCATTCGTATGGAAAGGAAAACTTTTTATTGTGATATTGGTGGCTAAGGGCCAACAGTGACGTTTTATTTTGCCGTGGCCAGTCGAAAAGGATGTCAGTCAGAATATCGCCGTGTGGAATTCCCATAACAGACATGGTCTCTGGTAGTGCCTCTAAAATTCTGTCTGTCATAAGATTGACAAAATCCCATGAATAGTAACATTGCTTATATTGTTGCTGCAATTCTTCAAAAAGAGCTCCTCGGCAATAGGAGCGAAGTGCATCGGGTAGTTCAAAAATTTTTTTCCCGTTTGTAAAATGGAAAAGGACAATTTGCCGTGCCCGGCAGCAGGAGCGAATCAGTGAAGCTTGACCTAGAGTTGATAGCGTGGCAGAGTCGTAGCCAGTGCCAAAGCGATTCTCTAAAATAATCTCTGAGATACCAAGCATGTAGGACAGATATAAAACTGTATGTGTAATAACAGACACTCCTTTATTTGAACACCAAAAATTTAGTGGACAAGTCCATTCGGAATCTAGAAAATATGAAATGGTATCAGTCATCATATAAAGGACTGAGATATAACAGTTTATATTGGAAAAGCGTAAGCATATAATTATAGCAGATTACAGTGGAACGACCTTATATAGGTACAAAAAAATTGGGTGAGAAAAAATGGAAAAAAGAATATATCATTGTACGAAGGAAAATTGGTATAAGCTTAAAAAAGAAATAAAAATCACCATATTTTCCAGTTATGGAACGCTTGATACTCCGGCGGATAAGTTTCTAATGCGGGGACAAGATGTTCTGCTTTCAAAGGACGATATGTCCGATGAAATTCTTCTTATGATGCGCATAATTTATCAGGGCAAAAGTATATTTTTAAAGGTAGATAGAGATTCGTACATCCTTAATATGCGGGAAAAAGAACGGATTAAGACGTTGCTATACCAGAACTCAGCCCGTTTTTGTGCTGGATATACTACACAGGATTTAGTGGCCTATTTTTGCTATCTTGCCAAGCATGGAAGTAAAATTTGTAAGGAAATTGTGTGATTGAGGGCTTGTGAGACAGAAGCGTGAGGGATGACCTAATCCAAACAATGGTTTAGGCCATCCCTTTTTATAGCCAAGTTATCATTTTTCAACTTTGAACCTTCCGCAAGGGGATAACTCTTGATACAGAGTAATCTCATTCCAGGAGCCAATGTGAAGGTAATCTTTAAATATTGTTCCTTTTCTAAGCACTTTCCTGCGCACAAAAACTTTTTCTTTTGGTATGAGTAACTCCGTCCTTACAGGTATATTATAATTGCTTTAAGCCCAAATATCAACCGGAAATTTAAATAGCCAAATGACTTTTCCATATATTTGTGCCTTTGAAATAGGACCAAACACATGAGAGTCGATAGAGTTGTTTCTGTTATCACCCATGACGAAATAGTGGTCTACGGGTATGGTCACTGAAGACATTTCATAGAGTGTAATTTTAGGGTCCGCTGTGTAATCTGAATGGATTACCTCGCCATTACGAATTAAATTTCCATCTTTGACTTCTATGGTATCGCCAGGGAGCCCGATGACTCGTTTAACATAGACCTCCTGACCATTTGCACGGATAGCTATATCGCCGAGAAGTCCACGTAACTTTGGGGCTTCGTCGTCATATAGAAAGGTAATAATATCGTCGTAGTTTACGGTTTCTGGCTGACGTGAAATAATGAGCAAGGTACCTTTTGTCAAAGTTGGGGACATGGATGCAGAGGGAACAATGGAAGTTCCCCAGTGAGATGTGAAGAAGAGAATTGCAAGTAAGTATACTGCTATTGTCTGAAAGCAATCAACGATGGTATAACTCTTGCGCTTCATAATGTAGGTATGCGATTTAAAATTACTCATAGCGGTCTCCTTAAGGACTACGATATATGTCTTTATTTATATCATATGCAACGCTTCAGCCTAATATAAATGTCACCAATTTTCAGAAATAAGAAATACATATAATTAATTCGCAAAGTAAAATCCACAGACTTGATGAAAACTTATAGGTTGTATAACACAGTTTAAAACTAAACGAGAAAGAGGGAAGAATTTAAAAATGGGTAGAGGTAGGGATATAAACAACTTTAATTATACACCCAAAACGAAAGGAAATGGAATACTTTACGGATATAAAGTAGGAGAATCATTTGAGAGTTCTGTTCGAATTTTGGATAAACTGTATTACAGCGAGAATGGATTTTCGATATTTAGAGCAGAAGAAGGGACAAGTGTTTTTATTATTAAGGGCATATTCCCAACAGAAATAAATTTGGGCGGTTACTATGAGATTGAGGGGAAGATTTCATCCAAAGAGGGGGAGAAACAAGTTGAGATTTTAAACTACAGAACTGCGTACCCGTCGGACCGGGAAGGTATTATCAACGTGCTGAGGAGCTTACATGGTCTCGATATGGTATCGAACCAATTATATGATATGTGCGGCCCTGAGGTATTAAAATTAATCAGAGAATCCCCTAGGGAGGTAATGCCGAAAGCCAGTGTGCTGGGCTTTTCACAGAGTAAAGTGTTGCTTTGGCAGCAACAGTTGCGGTTGCCAGAACGAATGGAAGAAGCGATGCAGCTCCTTGTAAGTTATGGGTTGAAATTGGAAAAGATAAAAGCGTTGTTAGATGAATATGGGTCTGGGATAACAGAAAAGTTAAAACAAAATCCATATCTGCTGATGAACTATGCGGAGAGTATGTCATTTCGGGATTGCGACCAAGTTGCACTCAGAAATGGGATTCTATTTGACAGTATCGAGCGATTGTGCGAAGCCGCTTTATTTGGACTGAGGAGAATAACAGAACGGGAAGGGCATACTTATGCTGATGAGCAGGTTTTTTTGAAATTGATTAGGCAGTATGCGGGATATCCTTTAAACTATCAGCAGGCACAAGCGGTTTTAAAGCAGGCAAAAATCCTTAATAGGAAAACCTTGAAGTATGTGATTGGAGACAACAAGGTTATAATTGATGCTGTGGACTTAAGAGGGAAAGTGGAGACATGGAATGATGAAAAGAGGAGGACATCCTTTTCTTATTTGCTATATCAAAACAGTGATATCCAACTCAAACAAGCCGCAGATATTTTGCTGACATCGGGTAGCGTGGTGTGCGATGATATTGATGGAAACAGGCGATACCGTTTGTCAAGATATGCGGTATACGAGAAAAAGATAGCAGAAGATATAGAACGAATTTTTCTCGGAGAAAGGGAAGCTTTTGATGTGAATGCGGTAAAAGAAGCCATTCTTGATGTAGTAGATAAGAGGAGTAAGGGAATAAGAAAACAACTTATTTTGGAAGAAAAGCAGATGGAGGCCGTAGAGGTGATTTGTAGCTCTAACCGAGGAGTTTCTGTATTGTCCGGACCGGCTGGGTCTGGGTAAACATT
>OFFT01002026.1_pt1 | contig 11153 bp, 13 predicted proteins | sample 1521581 | NCBI WGS metagenome assembly OFFT01 (sample SAMEA3504084, study PRJEB24116) | mouse gut metagenome | biome: mouse gut; feature: mouse-associated habitat; material: faeces | place: Denmark | collected 2011
GGATAGTGGATTTTCGAAGGGGAAACTAGGAAAGGGGATAATATTTGAAATGTAATATATATAATAGAAAATACAAACTTCATTATCCTAAAGGAACAAAAATGTGATTTATATTTAAATTATATAAAAAATAAAGAGCAATACAATTGCAAAAAAAGAAAACATGGTAAGTTTTAGTTGACTGGCTCTCATGGACAGACCTAGTAATCATGGGAAACATAAACCAAGGAATACCTGGAAAGCATGGGAAATCTTTTAAGTATGAGAGTTTCTATAATATGGAAGACCTGGTAATCCTATTAAGCCAGAAAGCCTGGTGTTCATGGGCAGTCCCAAGACGCATGGCTGTCCTAGAACCCAAGGACACTGAAAAGCATGGAAGGATTAGAAAGTATGGAACGTCTGAAAAAAACTTCTTTGGCCTGTCATACCTGGGAGGCCTGGAAATCTTAGGTGGTCTGGTAAGCATGAGCAGCCTATAAGCATTGGGAAGCCTGGGATGTATGAGATTCCCAGAACCCATGGAAGACCTGAAAATTATGGAAGGACTGGTAAGGATGGCAAGTCTTATAAACATGGCAGGCCCGGTAAGCCTGAGAGGCCTGGAAATGTCAGCAGGCTTGATAAGGATGAGCAACCTCCAATGTGGGGAGGTCTAGTAAGCATGGGAGTCTTAGAAGCCTAGGAAGACCTGGAAAGCATGGGAGGCCTATTAAGGATGGGAGGTCTGATAACCATTGGAAACCGGGTATTCTTGAGAGGCTTGGGAATCTTAGGAGGCCTGGAATTCTTGAGTATCCTGGCAGCAATTGGAAGGCCTAGGGACCATGGGAATTCTAGAACCATAGAAACGCCTGGAAATATTGGAAGAACAAATAAGGATGTGAGGTCTGGATAAACATCTTATGCTGCTGAGCATAAGATGTGGGGGGAAGCATGGGAGACCTGGCAAACATCAGAGTCCTACTTGGCCTGTTAGGCCAGATGTACATGGGAATGCTGGGTAATATGAGTATCTCAGTACACATAGAAGGTCTCAATAATGATTAGAGTCTTATAAAGCACAGAAGCCAAATGAAGTCTAATATAAATGTGAGGTCTGGTACACAAATGAGGTCTAGTAACTTAGGGAGGCCTAGAGAATATGGAAGGCCTTGTGACCAAGCAGGTTATGGCTCCCTGGAATACCTGTTAAATTTGAGTGACCTGGGATGCATGGGCGTTCTGAGAAAAACTTGCGGCTTGCTAAGCCCTGGAGCCTGGAAAGCTTAGGAGGTGTGATAAGCATTAGAAGCATGGTGAATAAGGACAGGATTACTAAGCCTGGGGATGCTAGAATCCAAAAATGATGGGGAAAGCCCTGGAGGTCTAGAAGGATTGGGAGGTGTGAAAATACATCAGAGGAGTGTTAAGCCTGTGAGGGCTGGAAAAGGACTGCCAAGGATGAGATGGATCCAAGCATGGGGAAGCCTAGTAAGCAGGAGAGTCCTAGAACCTAGAGAAGACCTGGAAACATAGGAGACCTAGTACAAATAGGGTATCTGATGGACACAAAAGGTCTGGTTAGCCTGAGATTCTTGAAAAAGTTAGGAGGCTCAGTGAGCAAGAGAAGCTTAGTCAGAATTAGGAGGCCTAGTAAACACAGAAATGCTAGAACTCATGGAAGATAGGGAAAGCATGGGAGGCCTAGAACTATTTGGCAAAGTTGAATGCCACGGAGGCCTGGGAAACTTAGGAGGCATGGACAGCATGATTAGCTGAGCAAGAACGGGATGTACTACTAACTATGGAAGACCTAGTAACAAAGAAAGACCTGAAAATCTTGGAAGGACTAGTAAGGATGTGAGTTATGTAAATGTGAGAGGCCTGGTAAGCAAGCATAAAATGCACAGGAAGCATTGGAGATCCAGTAACTAATAGAGTCTTGGATGGCAGGTTAGGCCAGGTGTACAGGGGAAGCCTGGTTAGTATGAGCAGCTTAGTATACATGGAAGCTCTCAAAACCATGAAAAACCTAGAAACCACTTGAGGCCTAGTAGCCAAGTGAGGCCTAGTAATCATGTGAGGCCTGGCAAGCAAGTGAGTGCCATTAACCAAGGGAGGCCTGGAGAGTATGGAAGGCTTTGTAATCAGGTGGATCCTAGTACCCTGGTGGCTGTGTGAGTATGAGAGGGTTGGTAAACACTGGAGATGTGGTAAACGTTTCTAGCTTCCTTAGCCTGGAAGGACTGAAAGGCTTTTTCAGTACCTGGCATGCATGGGAGGCCCAGTAATGGTGGGTAACTGGAATATCCATATGAGCCATGGTGTACATGTGAGTACTAGTAGACATAGGTGAAGCCTAGTCAACTTAGGAGGCATCATGAGCACATGAGGCCTAGTAACCAAGAGAAATAAGGTAAAGACCTTGAAAGGACAACTCTCAGCTTCATCTAGAAAATAAAATGAAAACTCAGGATAGCTAAAACGATCCTGAATTAAAAAGGAACTGCTGGGGACTCCATTCCCAGTTCAAATTAGACTACAAAGCTATAGTAGTAAAATCATCATGGCATTGGCACAGAACCAGCCACATTGAACAAGGGAACTATTTATGGGACTTTCAAAGTTGGATACAGTGAATTTTGTACCATGCCATGGTTGTGAACCTATGAAGACCAAAGGTTGTTAGGTTATGGCTTAAAAGTGGTGTGTTCCTGTATCATGTTGACAAGAGGAAGAATTGTGACAGCATCTACAATCATGTGAGAGTCCAGGCTCTGGGAATGCCTGTTGGAGGTTATCTTGATTGCATAAAGTGACTTGGGAAGACCTACCTATCCGGGGTGGCACTATTCCTTGACTCTAATCTTGAACTCTACACAACGGAGAAAGTTATTGATGTACTTGCATTAAGGTGATCTCTTTCTACTGTAGGTGTGATGTGACCAGTTTCTTCAACCTCCTGCCGCGGAAGCCTAGAGACTCAAAGTCTGAGATAATTGAAACTGTTGCCCCTAAGGTGATTTCATAAGGTCTTTTTAAAAACATAAAATCACTGCAACAGTAAAAGAAATTAAGGCAGAGAAATTGATCAGTATACTATGATACAGCTCATACCTTGATAGCAAATGATAGGTATCATGAAGGCCTATTTTCCATTTCCTATCTTGTTTATCCCTTTCAAAAATTGGATTCTTGGTATTTACCCTTACATCAATACATAAATATATTACATAAGTATATATAGTTCTATGTAAATATATTGCATATATAATTCACTTGCTTATCCAGGATAGGGCATGAAATTTAAGTATAAGATAAATGTCTGTATGTGTGCATATATAGTTAGTTAGACATAGTCAGCAGTAAATGTTTTCCAAACCCAAACGACATTATTTAGTTATTTGAAAGCCCACACAGAGAGTAATCTCAAATATTCCCTTTTAACCAATGATTTACGTCTTATAATAATGTCATAATGAATGCATTGGTTCACAACAGTTTCAACAATGGCATGATTTTATTTTGTCTCAATTTTAGCTAGGGCCAAATCTACTTAACAAATTGATTGAGATGTTTTACCTTGCAAATATAGTCTCTTATTTCCATTCCAAGCTTGGATCTCAATGGTAAATTTAAATCAGAAGTTTAGGTTTATTTGATTTGACAAATACTTTGTTGGAAGTAAAGGTTTTCTTCAGAAATACATGGAAATAAGGTGATGGAGGGAAGCAGTCACTTCTGGTGGTACTAGACTCCAAAGAATATTGAATTTGTTTTTGGTCTTCTTCACTGTAGTCATTACACAGCCTTCATATTAAATGAACCATTCAATACTTGTAAAATGCTTACAGTCTAATAATTGATAAGATTACTTGTTTTCTGCATTTCCTAGGTTTACAAAAAGGAAATTGCAGAATATACACATAGGGAAGGTTAGAACATCACTATCCAATTTCATTACAATTTGCTCCTCCTTATATTCAAAGGTGAGGATTTTATAACCTGTTGTCTTTCTGAAAGTTACTCTTTTGTTGGAATCAAAACACACCAAAGTTATTCTGAATATGACATTTCGGATATGGTTGTGGCAAGCAGAACCATCACACCTCTGACACCGTTGCCTTAAAATTACACACTGCCTGGTAAAGGTCACACGTAAAGGAAAGCCAAGTCGTCCAACTGACCACTTCCAAGTATATCTTCCATCCTTGGGGATCATTGTACCACACCTCATGGTGCATTCTTCAAGTTCTTGTTCATTGATAACTTGTGGTCCAATTACCCCATATTCTTGTGTTCGCAGCAAAGTCAACCACTGTTGTTTGTAAATGGGTGACAACCATGCCATAGGTATTAGTCGATCTTGTTCAAGAATAGTTGTGGAAGTCAAGTCACAGATGATGTGCTGAAATCTCAGCTTTTTAAACACTGGTTGAAATATTAGTCCTTCTTCACTTTCAAGAAAACTGATGTTATCAACATATGCCATGTGGGTGGAAAGCCAGTTGTTTGCGTGTTGTAAAAGCTGTTTCATGGTTCCGTTCCAGCATGGATTAAGATAAAGGAACATCCATATTTTTAGTGTGGTATATACATCAATCTCCTTTTGCATGACTAGTAAGTCAGAAGACAGTGCTAGAAGATACATCAACTTCAAATCTACTTCCTTGTAAAGTGCCACACTTGGATGTACCATCAAATTGCAAAGAAGCCATTCAAAGCATCTCGTCTTTACAGCTTTTAATCTATAGGTTTCTGCTGCCAAATAATAGGAGCACACAGTGTTCCTGTTGATAGTTTCTTTCATGATTCCTTCACACTGCTGAATTACTCGATCCACCCGAAGCAGGCATGCTGCTGCCAAAACTTGAGGAACTTCCAGAGGTGTTATTGACAAATCCGCATCCGTGTACAAAGCACCAAACACAAAATGCAGAGATCGGGTATCAATATCCTCATTCTTAATGATCAGATTTATAACACCATGGTGTGATTCTCTCCAAGTACCTTTGAGAATGTTAGCAAAGTAGCCTGACTGACATAAAAATACTTTGTGTAAACACCATGTTCTTCCCAGAGCACGGATTTTAATGTCGCTATCATGCCCGTCCAAAAATAAGTTTTGATAAGCATCATTAGATGAGATCTTAACCCTTTTCCAGTAGATGTAGTTGAGAACTTGATGTGGATACATTCCCTGGTTTTGAGGTCCATGAACATTAGAACTTGTTGCCAACTCCTCCAAACTGTTTCTTTTTCGCTTGCGACTGCCAGGAATGTAGCTGGCTCCGGCTATGGCTTCTGGCTGTGGCTCTAACAGACTGGAATCCCTGCATCTCAAGACCCTGCTGACTAAAAGCCCCATTGATGAAAATTCCTAGAACAAGCTCTCGCAGAGGCTTCTTGGTTGAGGCATTGCTGTAGTCTGCCAGTCCTGCCTAGACTTCTCTGTGTTTCTCTACTACAGATTCTGACGTCACAGAGAAGGCAGGGCATTCTTCATTGTCCACATGTGTGTTGCCTGAGCACAGGCCCCGCCTCCTGATAGCAACCCCTCCCTCTCCCTCTTCCTTCCCCTTCCTCCCTTGCACATTTGCCCCACCATCCTCCCATCTCCCTTCCTCCCTCCCTTCCATTATTCCTAAATTCCTTCTTCCTTTCCTTTTCCCATTCTGCTCCTCCTTTCCCCTCACCTCTCCCTTCTCCCACTATTTCTAAATGGGCCACACTATTTTGCTGAAGATGACCTCCATCAAACTGGAGAACCTAGTTCACCTAGTTTTTCAACCTTGCCAGCTGAATTTTCTTTTCCTTAAAGAGAACAACCAGGCCAAATTCATCCTGATGTGTGTTTAAGATTGTACATATTCCAACCCTTGACCCTTGACTATGAGCACTCAAATGTCTGTAGTATTTGAGATAATCACTTACTAACTGCTTTTGCCAATATAAACAGTAAACATTGTTATTGCTAATTTTATTGTTAGCCTCTTTTGATTAGGATTAATGAGAAGTATTTCATGCAAGTAGTTGTATGCCTATATCAACAATTTCTGTGTATGCTTTGCCTATATATATATATTTCTAAAAGTTCCTTATAAATCTAGTTATTTGTTTAACTTGCATATGTATGCGTGTTTTATGGTTTTGTTTTACTGATTTGCATTTACATATTAACTTTATATGGACTCCTTACTGTTAATAAATTGCAATCTGTAAGAAGCCAAGTCTAATGTTTAAATATTTCTTTTTATTCCTCTGTGCTGGCAATCCATTCCCAGAGCCTGGCCAGCAAAGTCTATGGAGGCAGAGCAAGGTGAACCAATGCAAGACACTCCTCCAAGTGTCTGTGAGGTCATAGTTATATTCTTTCTTAACACCACCTCTCCTCTCACAAGTCTGTCTTAACAAAACATCTTCTAACCTGTATCTCCCTCTGTAAAACATCCTCTCAATTGTGTCTACTTCAGCAAATCATCCTGTCACCCATGTGTTGGCCTCAGCCAAACCTTCTTTCATGTGCATCTTCAGTATCAAAGCATCCTTTCACCAGTGTCTGCCTTAGCAAAACATCATTTAACCTTTCTCTCCCAGAGAATCACCATATAATGTACCCGACTTTCCAAAGAAATCAGAAATCTTAAGTTCATAATAGTTTCAAGGGTAATAAAAAGTCACATTCCTTAATTTGTTTGCTTTTAGTCATGCCTAGATGATATCACAAGAATAATCTGTGAGAAGAGTGAAGGTTTCACCACAATAAATGTTACTAGGAAGTATGATCCTGACAGTGTCAGTATCAGTATTGGCTTGCAGTTGCAACATGAGCGTTTTACCCCACTCAAGGGCCACCTCCTTTTGATAGATTATTATATTGATTCTTTTTTTCTCTAATAGATTCCCAGAAATGCTTAAGTTGTGAAAGTGTTTGTCCTCTCATAAGCCCATTACTTGTACAATCACTAATATGAATATTCAACCTATGAGGAAAATTTAAGTAGAGATAGGGTAGAAAAGCTGGTGGGATGAGGGGATAAACAAAGCTAAGGATATACTTGAAAATCCACATGGAAACTTACTGTTTATAATAAAATTGATAAAGTCTCAAAAGACACATATTTAGCTGGTAGATGGCCTGTATGTCTACATAATACTGCTGCTGAAAATCAAGCGAAAAAAAAAATCCCAATGCCAGGTATGTTCAGGAAGTTCCCAGAAATCTTGAAAATAATACAGGTTCTTCACACTCTTTCTGTTTGCCTACCATGAATATATGATAAGACCCTGCTACAAAAGACAAACCACATCGTGGTTGTAAAATATAGAGAAATTGAGCTGGCATGTAACTGAAAACTTCCTTCCATCTAGTTAGCTTTCATAGTTCTGGATTGTGCTATTCAGGATGCTGGCAGAGTAATGGCATCAACAGAGTTACCCAGATATGAACCTTATGATGTACAATACCAATCTGCCAAGAAAGATGTGTCCAGCTACACAATAGTGACATCACTGTTATAGGGATAGCCAGTGTATCTGTGATTAGATTTGAGGCCAGTTCCACAGGAGGATAGAAAATGCCTTTGGCCCTAGGGGAGAATTTATTACTGTTGTTTATGTAAAGTCTCAAGGTGTCAAGCTCCCTTCTAAGTATCTATGTTTATATCTAGGGGAAATTCTACTTCAAGATTCATTCAGAGAAGCCCTTTTCGCAATAAACTACAGTGAGGAATAATATGCATAACTGCTCAAAGCACGATAATAAGAGATGGCTGAATGGTATTACTATCTTGTTTAGGCATGAACCCTCATGGATCCTCAGAGGAAAAAAAAGGAGCAGAAAATATATAAAAACTGGACCATAAAGAGGAGGGCTATGGAATCTGTTTTCTTCACTACAGGACCACCAGTGCAGTCACGACTTCCCAACACCTGTGAGTATATGTAAAGTCTACCCATGACTAAAACCTCCTCACAGTAAATAATGGGCCAGGGAAGGACTCTTTCAACTTTTCCCTCCTTTGGTGAAATATTGGTGGGTTCTGAGGGAGAGAGAATCGTTATCTTCCATACATCCAGTGATCCAGATCCAGTGTCCTGCATCTGGCCTCCAAGAAAGAGTTTTGAGCTCATGGTCATACTGATAATCCTAGTTAAACTCTAGGATTCTCAAACACAAACAAACAAAACCAATGTCTGAAACAGAACTAGGGGGATTAAAAGGTTTGTAGAAGTGGGCAGGAGTCTAGATAGGTTAGGGAGATTATAGAAATCTGAATATTATTTATACATGTACAGAATGTCAATGTCACACTTCATGATGGAATTAAATGTTGTTTCGTGGTTGCCACAGGATTCCATTACCCAAGAAGGAAGGCTAAACAAAAGCCTAAGGGCAGCAGAACTGCTTATTGACAATAGTGATGACCTGGATGCTTATAGCTCTTGTCTGCTGAGGAAGAGAACACATCAGTGGCCATCTCTTGCTGGAAGTCTAAGGCAACATAGCACAGCTTCTCTCTGATATTAGGCATGATTTCCCTCCCAGCTTTTTGGTGAACTATAGCCACATGTGGTCATGAACTTCATGTAGTAGTCTGTCAGGTACAGGCCAGCTAGGTCCAGACACGGGATGGCACAAGGAGAGCAGAGATATGCACATTATCTCATAGATGTGCACATTCTGTGTGACCCCATCTCTGGGCTCCATCAAAATCGCAGTGGTATGACCAGAGGCCTAGAGGAACAGCACAGACTGGATGGCTACTTACATGGTTGTGGTTTTATAAGTCTCAAAAATGATGTGGGTCATCTTTTCACAGTTGGCCTTAGGGCTCTAGGGGGAATGGTGAGCAGCACAGTGTTCCTTTGGAGGACCACATGCAGTTTGTTGTAGAATGTTTGGTGCCAGATCTTCTCCATATTGAACCAGTTCGTGACAATGTCATGACCAATGGGGGTACTTCAGGATCAGGATGCCTCTCTTGCAATGGGCCTCAGTACCCACAAAGGTGTCCTTCTGTCTCTTACCCACCGTGATGCCCTGGTGCCTAGGGCAACCCCATAATGGAGGGGTAGATGGCCCTGGAGCATCATAACCAGCAAACCAGGCATTTCCCAGACCAGAACCATTGTTAACAAGGAAGGCAGTTAAATCATCATCCAGGGAGAACTGGTGGTCAGTGTGAACCTTCAAGAGAGGAGCTGCTAGAAACCTGTGCTAGTGGGAGGAAACAGACTAGACAGTCTTTATCCATGTTCTCTTTAGGGGAATCTAGGTTGTTTCTGGTTTCTGGCTCTTGTGAACAGAGCAGCAGTGAGCACAGTTGAGGAAATATCTCTTGGGTAGGATGAAGTATCCTTTGGCTATGTGCCCAAGAGTGGCAAACCTCAATTTTGGGTAGATCTTTTCCCATTTTCCAGCGAAACTATCACACAGACTTTCATAGTACCTGTGTAAGTTTCACTCCCACCATTGATGAATGTGCCCCTTACTGTATCCCCAGGATGAGCTGTCCCTTGCGTTGTTGATCTTAGCCATTCTGACAGGTGTAAAATGAAATCTCAAAGTAGTTCTCATTTGCATTTCCCAGATGGCTAAGGATGTTGAACATTTCTTTAAGTGTTTCTCAACTATTTGAGTTTCCTCATTGGAGAATTCTATTTAGATCAACATCAAATTTTTAAGATGGATGATTTGTTTTTCTTGACATCTTCAGTTCTTTATATAGTTTGCATATTAGTCCTCTATCAGATGTGGAGTTGGTGAAAATATTTTCCAATTCTGTAAGCTGCCTTCTTGATGGAGCGATAGTGTCCTTTGCTTTACACAAGCCCTTTTGTTTCATGAGGTACCATTTATTAGTTTTTTTTTTTTTAAGTCTCACTTCCTGGCCTAAAGGTGTTCTGCTTAGAAAGTCTTCCATGCCAATGAGTTCAATGCTATTCACCACTTTCTCTTCTATCACACCAGTGTCTCTGGTTTTATGTTTAGGTCTTTGATTTTCTTGTGGGTTTCTTTTTTGGGGGGCAGGATGCTAAGTGGATCTATTTGCATTCCTGTGACCAGCACCATTTGCCAAAGTTGTCCTTTTTGCAGTGTGTATTTCTGACTTCTTTATCAAAAAGAAGGTGCCCATAATTGTAACGATTTCTCTATGTCTACAATTATGTTTCATGTTCAATAAATCTGTCTGGTTTTGTGTCAATATAATTTTGCTTTTATTATTCTAGATTCAAAAACAGAATCCATATGTCTTCAGCATGCAAGAAATACTTCCTCTGTATTATAACTTGAAAGCAGGGATAGGGATACTTCCAGCAGTTCTTTTGTTGTTTGGGATTGTTTTAGCTCTATTGAAATTTTGGTGCTTCCATTTGATGATGCGATTTGTCCTTCCATCATCTGTGAAAATTTTGTGTTGGAATTTTGATGGGAATTACACTGAATCTGTAGATTGCTTTGGCGGGATAGTAATTTTTAGTTTGCTATTTTTATTAATCCATGAATATAGCAGATCTTATCATATTCTGATATCTTCTTCAATTTCACTCTCACTGTCTTGAAAATGTTATCAACACATGTGGTATATATATAGAATAATTGTCTAATTCTTTTGATATTTCCAATTTGTTGGAGTCCAGGTTTTTCAAATATATTCTTATGGTTATCTGGATTTTCTCAGTGTCTGTTCGATTTATTTCATTTGGATGTACTCTTTGACTGTTAGTTATTTTGGATAAAGATTTGTTGATATTACTGATTTTCTAAATAAACTCTTAGTTTCATTGATTCTTTCTGTTGTGCTCTTTCTTAAACATAATTGATTTCAAACCTGATTTGATTATGTCTACCTTCTAATCTTTTGTTTGCTTTTTAACAAAATTTTTATTTGATATTTTTTCATTTATATTTCAAATGCTATCCAGAAAGTCCCCTATACCCTCCTCCTGCCCTGCTCCCCAACCCACCCACTCCAACTTCCTGGCCCTAGCATTCCCCTGTACTGGGGCATATAATCTTTGCAAGACCAATGACCTCTCCTCCCAATGATGGCCTACTAGGCCATCTTCTGCTACATATGCAGTTAGAGACACAAGCTCAGGGGGTACTGGTTATTTCATATTGTGGTTCCTCCAATAGGGTTACAGACCCCTTCAGCTCCTTGGGT
>OFFT01002030.1_pt1 | contig 11137 bp, 7 predicted proteins | sample 1521581 | NCBI WGS metagenome assembly OFFT01 (sample SAMEA3504084, study PRJEB24116) | mouse gut metagenome | biome: mouse gut; feature: mouse-associated habitat; material: faeces | place: Denmark | collected 2011
TTGCGTCCATTCTCATAAGACCTCCTTTCCGATTTCTGACCGCAGGGGCTTCACGCTGCCCGTGATTCGGTCATCAGTCCTCTTTTTTCTTCTTCCCCTTAATCCCAAGGAATCCCAGAACGCCCGCACCGATGGTGAATGCCGCCGCAAGGCTCACCCAGAGGGCAGGGTTGAAGTCATCGCCCGTTTTCGGGGTGTCACGGAGTTCATTGTGCATCTGGACGATGGTGGTGGCTCCCACCTGCACGGTAGCCTGCTTGTCGGCGGGCAGGATATAGCCTGCGGATGCCTTGTCGCTCACCTCGGAAACGGTGTATTCGCCAATCCGCAAGCCCTCGATGGAGATTTCGCCGTTCCTGTCGGTCTTAAAGGTCTGGTCGTAGTTCACGCCCGTGATGCGGAACGAGAAGCCCTCCACTTTGCCGTCCGAGGATGTCTTGACGATTTTGAGGTTTCCTTTCTGGGCTTCGTTCAAGAAGCCTTTTCCTGCTTCATTCTCCACGGTGTAGGTCTTGCCGTTTTCCTCGATGGATACGGGATAGACATTTTCATCAAGGATATATCCAGTCGGGGCGGTCTTTTCACGGACAAGGTACTTGCCGTAGCGGAGTTCTTTCATCTGGTAGACGCCGCCCTCCATCTCGGTCATAGTGCCGAGCAGCGCATCGTCCTTATCTAACTTGCCGTCACCGTTGGTATCGGAGTAGACCTCGAACACTGCCCCCGTGAGCTTGTTGTCGGGGTAGTCCTTATCCACTTTTGTGAGGGAGATGCTGCCACGGATGAAGTAGTTCACAAGGGAGATTTCTACAATCTCGTCCACTTCGCTGATTGTGACGGCGATTTCTTCCTCGGAGAGTACATATCCTTTGGGGCTTTCAATCTCACGGATTACCCATGTGCCGTAGGGTACTTTGGTAAAAGAAAAACTACCGTCCTCTGCGGATACGGTAGTCGCAATGGCTGTCTCCTTGATAAATTCAGTTGTTCCAGTCTTGAAGATGCCGATTAAGGCACCGCCCAGAGCCTTGCCGTCCTCGTCTGATTTCTTCCCGCTGACAGAGCCGTAGATGAGCTTGTTCTCAATGGCGTTGCCCTCGTTTGCGGAGATGTGGACGAGTGCCGCGTCCTGCCCTGCATACGCAAAGACAACAGGATACTTGGTGTCGCTTGTAAGATAGGCGGCGTTGGTGCTGATTTCCTGCACATAGTAGCTGCCAAGGGGCAGGTCGATGACCGACTTCCCATGACCGTTCCCGTCAAGGGAAAGCACTTCAAGCAGGCTGTCGGCGGGGATTTCCGTGCCGTCTGCAGCGGTCAGCCCCTCCGCCGTGTAGAGACCGAAGCTCACATCACGGATTTCACCGTTCATCCCCACGCCGTAGGATTCATCTGTCTCAAGGCTCTTTACAAGGTCAATCTCCACACGCTGACGCTCATTGTAGAAGTCCGTGGATGTTTCTGTGACGGCGATTTCCTGCCCTGCATACACAAGCTCAACGGAGTGTACCTCGCTATTCAGCACAAAGCCAAACGGGGCAGTGATTTCCTTAACCTCATATTTTCCAAGATACAGTTCCTTGGACTTCGCCGTGCCGTCCGCACCCGTGGTAACGGTGTCAACCACTTCGCCCTTGGACGCTCGGAGAGTGCCGTCCAGAGTGTAAATGTCCTCGGCGGCGGTAATCTCATAGACCGCACCCTCAAGACCTGCCACGGAGAAAATCGGCTGGTACAGCCCCTTTGTGCCAGACACGGTGCTGAATACCTCGCCAGACTTCCCTACGGTGATGGTGCCTTTCTGTGCGGTGTTGGAGCGTACCACCTCGATGACGGTGATGCCGCTTTCTTCCTCGGAGTTTTCCTGCACCACGTCAAAATAGACTGGCTCGGAATTGAGGACATAGCCGTAAGGAGCCTGCACTTCCACAAGGGAATAGCCCGTGCCGTATTCCAAAGTCTGGGGCGTGATGAGGTCGCCGTCCGCCGTGGTGTAAAAGGTGTCGATGGTGGTCACTTCGGGATAGGTGAATGTCATGGTGACAAGCTCACCGTCGGGGTCGTAAATCTGGAAGCCCACGCCTGCGTAGGGGATGGTGTTGCCCGTCTCCGCATCTTTCTTCACCACCTTGATATAGCTCTCAAAGTTGGCGTTGTTGATGAGGTAACGGTAGGTGTTTCCGTCCTTGTTGATGAACACGTCAAAGGGCTTCATCAGCTCTCGTCCCTCCCATCCAGAGGTCTGCTCCACGGTGTAGATGCCGTAGGGCATGTCCTTGGTCTGGGCGAAGCCGTTCTCATCGCAGGTAAGGATGTCACGCTCGGTCTCCTTGGCGGCTTCATAGCTGCCTGCGGATTTGAGGTAGACCTCAAAAACTGCTCCCGTTTCGGGTGTTTCAATCTGGGTCTCGCCGTTGTCGGTGTGCTTGATGATGGCAATATTGCCCTTGATGACCTGCTCGTTTACATCATTCTTTGCGGAATTGTATTCCACGGTATAAAGCTCGGCTTCTGCGCCTACATGGTGGATTGTGCCGTCCAGAAGATAGCCCTCGGACGGGGAAATCTCACGGATGCTCCAGTCATTGCCGCAGACATAATACTTGGTGGTGAACTGCCCGTTTTCATCGGTGGTATAGCTGTCAATCAGTTCCTCGCCCTTATAGATGCCGTAGACCGCACCTGCAAGGGAAGCGTCCCCCTGCGGCGTTCCCGTCTCCACGTCCGTCTTTGCCACGGTGACGTTGAACTTCTTCAGCACGTTCACGAAGCTGCGGCTCGTGACCTTTTTCCATTCAATCGGGGCGGTCTGGGTCGCAGGCACGACGTATCGGATGGCGGTATCCACTTCCTCCAGTACATAGGGGGTGTCGCCGCTGATAAGCACGTTCTCAAACCTTGCCACGCCGTCTGCGTTGGTGACGGCATATTCGTCCACGGGGAGACCGCTTAGGGACGTGCCGAAAAGGTGGAACTTCATGCCCTCCACGATGCCGTCCTCGGAAGTCTTTACCACCTCCAGACTGCCACGCTTCAAGACGTTGTTGAAGTTCACGGTGGTCGTCCTGCCGCCGATTAGGGTCACGGTCTGGGTCTGCTGCGGCTCATAGCGGTCAATGGACTGCTCGGTGATGGTGTAGGTGGCGGGGAACAAGCCCTCCACGGTGAGGTTGCCCTCTGCGTCCGTCTTTACGGTCTTGTCGAAGCCGTCACCCTTGATGTGGAAAGAGATGCCCGAAACAACGCCGTCCTCGGAAGTCTTTTTGAGGGCAATCGTGCCGGTGGGGGTCTCGATGTTGAGATACGCCCTCACGCCGCCGACATTCTCCACGCCAGTCACCAAGTCCTGCAAGTTCGGGTCGCCGTAGGCAATCATCTTCGCCCCGCTGTCTACCGTGGGTACGCCGTCCTTGGCGGCGGTGATGCGTACCGTGCCGCCGATAGCTTTCGTGGAGCTGATGGTCAGCGTGTTCCCAGACCTTGTGACGCTCACGTTGGCATCGGAGCTTGCAAAGCTGAAATCGGAGAGTACGCCGTTGCTGTCGTTGAGGGTGAGGGTGTATTTCCCGTCCTTGTAGGCAAGCTCCCTCGTGATGTCATTCTCACCGCCCGACATAAAGCTCGGTATGGTGTTGTGGTTCGCCATGAGGGACACAATCTGGTCGTAAGCAGCCCTCGCCCCGTCATTGGCGTAATTGGAGCCGAAGTGCAGGCTGTAGATGGTGCTGCTCGTCTGGCGGTAGGAGCCAGTGGATTCACGGCATCCCGTGACGAACTCCCACACAAGGGTCTGGGTGGCGAGCCATTTCTCGTCATCGCTCCCCGTGAGGTTATGGCGGTTGCCTTGGTATCCGTAGAGCAGGGCAAGCCCCACGGCTTTCCTCTGGCTGTCCGAGAGGGCGTTCCATGCGTCCGAGGAAGCCCGTCTTAGGGTGTTTCCCGTTTTCAGCGGTACGCCGGGCTGGATGCAGAACGCCGTCTCGCCGTCCACGGACATGCGGTACTTGTACTTGCCCGTGCCGCCTGCGGTATAGCCGTTAATGTCGGCACTGGAATTGTAGCGCATGGCGTTCCCGCCGCTGTCATAGGTCATGGAAAAGGAAATCGTGCCGATGTCGCCTGCCGCAAACGCCGTGGTTGCGGGCATGACGGACAACGCCGTGACCGCAGCCATGACAAAAGCCGCAGCCTTTCTGAAAAATTTAGGGATTCTCATAGTTACCTCCTGTAATCTGGATTGTTGTTTGCCCGACTGACCGAAAAAAAGCTGCCCGACTGGACAGCTTAAATAAATCTCTTTTTCTCGGATAGTCTTGGCAGTATCAAGGGGGAGAGGTGTGGAGAGGGGGAAAGCGGAAATGTGGCTATCCACCCATGCCGCAAAAGGGCAGACTTCGCCCTCGGTGTGCGGCTATCCTACCTTTCCCTGTCTTTGCTCCGCTGCAAGTGGCGGTTGTAGAACTCCAACGCCTTGACAACGAAGTCCGTTTCCTGCCCTCTGGGGATGGACTTGGGGATGAGCTTGGTTATCCTCTCGTCCTTGAAAGCGGGCTTTTCTTTCTGGTTGGGCTTTTCCTCCTGCATGATGCTCTGGATAACCTCGTTGGTGAGCTTGCCGTCCTGCATGAACTTTTTCATCTTGATAGCCTGTGCAAGTGAGGGCGTGGCATCGTTGTAGCCCATCGCTTCTAAAAGCGTGTACTGCTGTTCCTCGGAAAGATAGGAAATCTCTACCGCAGGACGGAAAGCAATCTGGCGTTCATCTACCATTTGCAGAATTTCGGGTACAAGCTCCGTTAAACGGATAAAGCGATAAATTTGTGGCTGACTGTCACCGCTTTTTTGGCTTACTTGTTGTGCTGATGTTGTCCCCTTTAACTTATTATCCAGTGGAGAAGAAGTTAAATCACTCCTTTGTCCCTGTCTGTTCATCGCTTCAAGCCGCATCTTATACGCAAAGGCTTTCTCACTTGGCAAGATAACAGAGCGTTGGAGATTACTTTCAACCATGACAATAATCGCTTCATCATGGGTCAGCTCCTTAACCTCACATTTCAGCGTTTCAAGCCCTGCAAGCTCACAAGCCTTTTTCCGCCTGTGACCGCTGATAAGCTCGTACCGTCCGTCCTCTTTTTGCCGAACTGTCGCAGGGGTCATTACGCCGCTCCGACTGACACTTTCCACAAGCTGCTCCATATCCTCATTCATCAAAACCTTGAATGGGTGGTCTGGGAACTCATCAATTTCGGAAATGGGTATCTCCCTTATCTTGCTTAGATTCGCTTCTGCTCGGCTCTCGTCTGTTTCAAAGAGGTCATCGTATGCGGTCAGCTCGATTCCTGTTCTTTTGTTTCTCGCCAATCTCTGCTACCTCCTTTCCGAACTGCTCATAAGCTGCGGCTACCTTGCCGCCTTTGTCGTAGGCAAAAATGCTTTTCCCCTCTGCGGTGGCTTCCACGGCACGGATGGAATGGGGTATCTGGGTATCGAATACCTTGATTTTCTGCCCGTAGGCATTCCTCACCGTGGCGGTGATTTCCTTGGAGATGTTCGTGCGGGGCATTACCATCGTCATAAGGATGCCGTCAATCCGCAGAGGGGGATTGATTTGCCGTCTGACTTTCGACACGGAGCGAAGCAACAGCTCTAAGCCTTTGGCAGAAAGATAGTGGGGCTGCGTAGGGATAACCACGCTGTCAGCCGCCGCCAGTGCGTTGATGGTGAGCATACCAAGGCTCGGCATACAGTCCACGAGTACATAGTCGTAGTTCTTCCTGACCTCGCTTATGCAGGTTTTCAGCACACTTTCACGGCTTATGGCGTTAATCAGCCTTACTTCCAAGCCCGACAGCTCGATGTTGGACGGGAGCAGGTCAACGCCCTCGCCGTGGTGCAGGATGCCTTGGGCGACATCAACGGATTTATCGTCTATGATGTCCTGCATGATGGTGGAGAGAGTGACCTGTAAATCGTCTGGTCTGTGGTAGCCGAGGGACATGGTTAGGTTCGCCTGTGCATCGGCATCAATGAGCAGGACTTTCTTTCCCTGCTGTGCCAGAGTTACGCCCAGATTCACCGCCGTGGTGGTCTTGCCCACACCGCCTTTCTGGTTGGTTAAAGCAATCACAAAGCCATTCTGCGAATGGCTTGGCAATATTGACATGGGTGCGTCCTCCTTTCGCATAGATTTAGCCGCTTTGTCAAGGCGGCTATGTAACTGTACCAGAGGACGCAGGACGCAAAAAAGCCGCTTACTCTTAAAATCCATAAGAATAAGCGGCTTCATGGTGATGTGCCTTAGACATATTCGATTTTCACTTTCTTTATCGGGGCATTGGCTACCTTGAAGATAAGCTCGTCAACGCAGTCCCCATATTTGCCCTGCTGTATGAGCTGATTTTTCAACTCCACAAGGCTATGTAAAAGTAATGATTTTTCCCTGATGTCTACATATAAGTGTGTTTTCTTTTCCCTCATACCGTCCACCGTCCTTTCTTGGCTTCATTGTATTATAAAGGCAATCCATCCTACAATGGTAAAAATACTATGCGGCAGAAATGGCACAATAGATATTGATTTTTCGCTGAGAGCCTTGTACAATAACGGTTGGTTGTTCAGCGTATGTAAAATGGTTGTTCTTTCCATACCTTGTGGGCTTGTCCTTTGTTACAAAGTCATCTACCCAGAAGCCCACAAATAAAGGCTGTTCGGGCATTTCGGGAGAGTGGAACATTTCCGATACTTCAGTGGGTCGAGGTCACGGAAATGGCTCACTTCGCAATTCCTATTGGATTATCTTTTCTTGAGCAAATGTTTTTAGCAAATCAGAGCTTGGATGGTCAGCTAAAGATACCAATTTATTAGCCATCACAATAGGAACGAGTGAATTATAGTATAGGTTACATTTTAAAGCTGTAATATTATATAAAATCTCATTGATATTAATATAGTCGCTTATTTGGGGTTCAATCATTGCTTGAACATTCGGTATTGTTGCCACATACACATTGTTGTGCTCGGATTTAAAGATAACCTTATGCCCATAATATGATGAAATGGCATATGGCTCGCTGTCTCTTCCGTTTCCAGGAATAATATACTTGTAAATATAACTATTTCCAAGTAGTAGCATCTGCTTTGGCAACATTTTTTTAGATGCCTGCACTGCATGTTCAACAAAAGAACCGCTTTTTTCAAGTCCAACCAGATAAATTGAATGGTTTTGATTTAAGAAAGTCATCAGCTTACGCATAGGTTTATGAAGATTGGCGGTTTGACCGAAAAAAGCAAGGGGTCCATCCTTTACAAACAAGGTCTGGGATAATAAATTTGGTCTTATATTTAGCATTTGCTTGATAAGATATACGATTATTATTTGTTCAACCGCAGTCGTTAAATATCCAAGAATACCTCCTGCACCAAGTTCATTATCAATAACCTCATGAAGTCTTAAAATATCTGTAAGATATATCTTACCACCGCAATGAGGGCAAGTTATAGTGTAGTCACTCTGAACATTCTTTCTTTGTATATCAACGCCTACACTACAATGTGGACAAGTTGCTAAATGCCAAATCTTACTGTTATCAGAAGAACTATATTCTTCAAATATGAGCCATTTTAACGCATCCATAAAACCGTTTCTTTCTGGTTGGGAAATAAAGAACTCATATATTGTTCTTCTGACCGATGATACAAAGTCAATCTCACCATCAAGAGCGACTCCCTTCGTTGGGACTACGAGCTTTATTCTTTGAATATTTTGAAGCTTGGAAAAATCCTCTGGGTCTATAAATGGCTTTTCTTTTAAATCCAGTAAGTCTTGGTGCTTAAAAAACAATGCTCCAAATTGAAAGAAAGCAATAGTCGATGAAGGGAAATCTTCTTTTACAAAAACATTAGTATAACCACCATCAATAGTAATGATATTTTTAATCGGATTTTTTGTAGGTTCTTCAAGCATGAGAAGCTCAATATCTTTATCATCTATTTCCTCATGATAAGGGGGAATTTTACATTTTGATAAAAAAGACTGAACAGCGGTATCGTTTATAATATTTGTGTGCGATGTCTTGCTTGCTCGTTCAAAAGGCTTGTTTGAGTAATCATTTCCATAACTCATATCATCAATCTCCCTGTGCGGTAAATCTATCAATTTGTACGGGAACAATAAAGGCATTAGAGTATGTTTTCATCCTAATAAATCCTTTATCACTTCCTGAACTGTAGCGAATCAAACTATCACAAAAATCTGCAAAGTCATAAAATTTCTTAATTTCTTTTAATTCATCATCATTATTCAGATGTGCAATAAACCAATTCTGTGTATTTTTTAATATATTTGAAGATATCGAACTCACTTCTTGTGTTGCATAGATAAGTCCGATATTTAGTTTAGCTCCTTCCTTTGCAATTCGATTATAAATGCCGCTTAAATCTTTATCATCCTTTTTAGGGAACAGATTATGTGCTTCTTCAAAATAGAATTGTATAAAATTGTTAGGACGGTTATTAACAAAATTATCCATAGCGTTTCTAAATACGCTTAAACAAATTTTGTCGGCAAATGTTTGTTGAATAACAGGGTCTCCCTGCGATAAATCTATTATCACAATATTGCCTTTTCGAAGTTGGTTAACAATATCAATTTCAAACGGCGAATCAGATTGAACTGTATGATAATCCTTAAGCGGTACCAGTTTTCTATATCCTGTTAAACTTGCAGCACCAGTTAAATTACGCTTTCTCGTTAAAAATACAAGTAACGCCTTTAAGTCCTCATCTATCCAATCATGTCCATTTTTACTTCTATAATTAACAAAAAACTGGTCATCTTGATTTTCTGCAACCCAAGTCCAAAATGCAATAGCATCATCTAGACTAATGCCAGTAGCAGGGTCGATGGTTCGTCCGTCAACAATACGGTTATTTATATCTTTGTTTCCTGTGAATTTCACTTTATAATTATTAGGCACGGTAAAACCAGCCATTTTCAGACAGCACTGATAAACCGCAGACTTGCGTGCCCATCTGGTATGTGCAGAGCTAAACTTGTCTGTTGGCTCCTCCAAATCTATAGAAGTAAAGCTCTTTATGTAATCTCCGCTCTCATCAGCAAGCAAACTGCAAATCAATTCAAAACCTACCGAAATTTCATTGTAAAAATTCACTTTTAACACTTTAAAACCTGGCTTGTCAAGCACACTGTAGCGAGTCGTTATTTGAGAATACTTTTCAAATATTGCCGTTCCTTCATCTTGAAGATTAGCATTCGCATACTCACCATTCATGTCAAAAATGATTTGTCCCACTTTATATTTGGGAATACCGTCATCTTTAAACTGCTTCACATTGTCAATGGCAGAAGATGCCGATGCCTCAATGCAAGTATCGGTTGATTTATTACTTATTTCTGTAGTCGCTTCGATTACCTTTTTTACTGTATTAGATTTACCTGTTCTTGTCATACCAAACAAAGCAGTTCGCTTACCTAAAAAATCGCTCGGGCTGACATATACGGGGACATCTGGATGTTTATCTTGAAAACGACGGCTGGAACTATAACGGATTTTTCCTATCCTATAATCTGTACTGCAACCAATTGAAGTATTTCCATCCCTAAAATTTACAATTTGCTCAAGGATATCCCCAACAGGCTTATACGCCACATAATTATGAGCACTATAATAATTCTCAACATCAGCACCAAACTGAATTTTCCCGTTTGAATCACGATAAAAGGTGCCGAGAATTCTGCATTCGAGTCCAGAAAAACTAAAAGTGTATTTCGTGAAGTCATCAAGTTGATTCTTTTTACCTGATGTCTTGAGATTATCTTTATAATATTCTACCATGGAGGCAATGACATCATTATCGGTTGGTAGTTTTGCAGGTTTGATAGCTCGGAGTAACAAGCACTCATCTACATCATCATTCTCGTTTTCATAAAATGCGAGCAAAAAAGTACCTTGGGGTATACCGCCAACTTTTTCTTTCCATGCATCTGTTATCAATAAATAGGCTTTATCAAAATCCAGATAATATGGTCTACCGATAAATAAATCCGCTTTTTTAGCTTCTGTAAAAATATCCACCATAGCGAGATTTTTTAATTCCTGTGTTAAGCTCATAATATATTTTCCTCCATTTTTATATCAGAATTTAGAGACGGTTCCTCAAAACGAATAACAGATTGCATACCGTAATCCATATTTGCCTCTATACTTATCCATTTCCGTTTTTGTCTTTCGGCACAAAAACCTGTAGTGTTGCTGCCTCCAAATGGGTCTAAGACTAAATCACCCTCATCAGTTAAAAACTCAATAAAGAAACTGGCTAATTCAAGCGGCATCCGTGCAGGATGAGGAACAATTCCTCGTTCCTTGCAGGTTTTAGTGAAGAAATCATTTGATTTTGTATTTGATATACTAAACATGGAATAGGGCAATCGTAATTCTTTATCCTCATTAATCTGTTCCAATTCCAAAACATTGTGCGAGATGCTTCCATGATTATCAGTTAAAAATCCTTTTTCACTTATGACATGTTCTGAAGGTCTTTTCCCGGAATTAAATTTTCCCGACTTAAGTAGCTTTTTCATACTTTTACTATAAGGTCGCAATACCCTACGATTATCTGCTTTAGGATAGTCCGAATTAGATATCCACCATACATGTGTAAAGCTGTCAATTGCTCTTATTCTATGAATTGTTACCCATTGAGCAGGTGACGGCAATCTGGCAGGATTATAACAAATAAATTCTTGACACAACCTTAGTCCCGCCTTTTCATTATTTACAAAACTAAGAAGGCTATTTAAATGAAGTAGAGACTGAACAGGACGATTTTTCTCCCACGCATTTCCCATTTCAATTACTATTGAACCGTTTGGAGCTAATACACTTGAAAATAATTCCGCTAATCCCGTAAACCATTTTAAATATTCTTCCCCGTTAAGGTTTCCATATTGTTTTTTGTTATTTAAAGGAAAGGGAGGAGAAGTAAGTATCAATTGTACTTTCTTCTGCAAATCCAATTCTTTAATGGTTTCTTCACATTTTCCTATATAGTATTTTCCGAGTTCTGTGCTGTATAATAAATCACTCATTTTCTTTTACTACTTTCCAATTACATTCTA
>OFFT01002042.1_pt1 | contig 11072 bp, 9 predicted proteins | sample 1521581 | NCBI WGS metagenome assembly OFFT01 (sample SAMEA3504084, study PRJEB24116) | mouse gut metagenome | biome: mouse gut; feature: mouse-associated habitat; material: faeces | place: Denmark | collected 2011
CGAGCCGTCATCAATACGAGTAATTATTCCTGAATGTGTGACGTAGTCTTTATTCATGGTGAAAATATCTGCAAAGTTAGAGATTTTCTGGTTATAATGCAACTTTTAGAGCTTGTTTGCTGACAAATGATTAGCTGAAGAGTTGAGGCCCTTCAGCTAATCGCTTGTTATGTCAACATATGTCTTCCCTCTAATTTCGGAAATGGGCGGGCCGGAGTATGAACGGAAGAGGAGATTTGATCACAAGCCCTTTGTCGGATTTGACTTTGCGCCATGCCTCAAGTGCTTCGGCGGGGGTTGATGATGTCTCGGTGATCACGTAATATAGCGGTTCGCGAGTGTGCACCACCATCGCGCTGTCATAGCCTGCATCAAGCAGTCTCTGACGCATCTGTTTGGCATTGAATATCTGCCGGAATTGTCCGACCACAATGTTGTAAAGTTTCACCTTGTCGCGTGGCATCGTATCCGATGTATTCGGAGCGCATGGGCAGCTCTACTCCCCCTACAAGCAGAGTGGAGGTGTTGGCACTGTTGCGTATCTTTCCGTAGATGGTGGAGTCAATGCCTGTTGCTTCCTGACGCTGTATCACCGCAGTCTCGTAGGCTTTGCGGTAATTTTCTTCAGTGGTCTTGCAGGATGTTATCCCCACCGCCGAGAGTATGGCGGAGAGGAGTATGAGTATCGGGAATCTTTTCATTGTTTCAGTTAACCACATGGTGACCTGCATCAGCGAGAGCTTTTTTGAGCAATGAGATATGGTCGTGATTGCGGGTCTCGACTTCGATGCGCAGAATGCAACCGTTGATGGATGTAGTGTTGGAGTTGCGTTCGTGTGTCACGGAGATTATGTTTGCCCCGTTTGAGCCGAGTATGCTGCATATCTCGGATAGCTGTCCCGGCTTGTCGCCCACATCGAGCTTCAGGGTGAAGTTACGGCCGCTCTTCACAAGCCCTCGGGTGATCACTCGGTTGAGGATTGTGACATCGATGTTGCCTCCGGATACTACGCAGACAGTCTTTTTCCCCTTGATAGGGACCTTGTTGAACATTGCAGCCGCAACGGCTACAGCTCCCGCTCCTTCGGCTACAAGTTTCTGCTGTTCGATGAGAGCGAGGATTGAGGCGGCGATCTCGTCCTCTGTTACGGTGACTATTTCGTCGACATATCTGGAACAGAATTCGAACGTGTTCACACCAGGCTCTTTGACTGCTATGCCGTCGGCTATGGTCGATACTGAGTTGAGGTGCTCGCGTTTGCCGTCCTTGATTGATTCATACATGGATGGTGCGCCCTCAGCCTGTACGCCATACACTTTCACGTCGGGTTTGAGTTGCTTGAGGGTGAATGCCATGCCTGCGATGAGACCGCCTCCGCCTATGGGGACTATGACTGCCTCTACATCGGGCATCTCTTCAAGTATCTCAAGCGCAATGGTGCCCTGTCCGGCTATCACTTTGAGATCATCGAAAGGATGAATGAATGTGTATCCGTGCTCCTTCTGAAGCTCGATTGCTTTCTGGTAGGCATCGTCATACACTCCGGGCACGAGACACACTTCTGCTCCTAGACGTTTTGTTGCTTCGATCTTGGATATTGGTGCTCCTGCGGGGAGGCAGATGAGCGATTTTATGCCGTTGTGTGTGGCGGCAAGGGCTACTCCCTGGGCGTGGTTGCCGGCGGAGCAGGCTATCACGCCTTTGGCTCGCTCTTCGGGGGTGAGCTGTGATATCTTGTAGTAGGCACCACGGAGTTTGAAAGCCCCTGTGTGTTGAAGATTCTCAGGCTTTAAGTAGACCTGTGACTCGGGGTTGAGGTGGGTTACTCCTATAAGACGGGGATGACGTGCCACATCACGAAGCACCTGGGCTGCGTGGTACACCTCGGAAATTTCAAGCTGTTCAGACATGATATTTAGGATTTAATCATGCAAAAATAGAAATTCCGATGGAGTTATGCAAAAAAATCTGTTTCAGCGTAAGTAAGCCGTAAAAAGCACTCCGTACAGTTTATGAGATGACCGGCAAAAAGGGTTATGGTATATTGTGTAGCTGCCTATCCTTTTTGCCGGTCATGTAAAGATGCCGGATCACATGTATGACCGGAGTTTCTCTTCGAGCACTTCGAGCTGCTGTAGCCCCGATACGCGCCATTGGGGTGTGCCGTCCTTGAATATGATGAGGGTCGGGACGCTGCGTATCTGATATTCCGCCGCAAGGTCAGGGGTGCGGTCGACATCGATTTTTATGATGTTGGCGTCGTCACCTATTTTCTGTTTCAGCTGCTCAAGGATCGGACCTTGCATCTTGCAGGGGCCGCACCATGTGGCGAAGAAGTCCGCAAGTGTGGGCTTGCCGTTGTTGATGATATCTTTGAATTCGCTCATGATTGTTAATCGTTTATAGGGTTTCACATGCCAATGTATAACGCGGATGCAGCCTGTAATGTTTAACAGCTAATGAGCGTAGTCGTTCTATAAGAGTATGCCTGATGCTACTGTCTTTGCGGTGTCAGCTCCGCATAAGGCTTCGACAAGGGCAAGACCGAACTGTATGGCAGAGGAAGGACCGTTTGACGTGATGATGTTGCCGTCCCTTACAACACGCTCGGCAGTATGGATGGCTCCAGCTTCGGATAGAGCCTTCTCAAAGCCTGGATAGCATGTGGCATTTTTGCCTGAGAGTATCCCGAGAGGGGATAGGGTGACAGCCGGGGCGGCACATATGGCAGATATGTATCGTCCGGAGGTGTGCTGAGCTCTTATCATTCTGTTCAGCTCTTCGCATGCAGCGAGATTGGCTGCTCCTGGCATTCCACCGGGACACACAATGAGGTCAACGTCGGATGCATCTGCGTCAGCGATTACAGTGTCGGCTGCTACGGTGACCCCATGGGCTCCGGTCACCTCCTTTTGCTGGGTGATGGACACGGTTGAGACATTGACTCCGGCACGGCGCAGAAGGTCAACCGGGGCGAGGGCTTCGATCTCTTCAAAGCCGTCAGCGAGAAATATGTATGCCTTTGACATATTTTGTGTTGTTAAGAAGTGGGTTAAGTTATATGAAGAGTGAGTTGTAAACAATAAACGTGATCCGAGGGTTTCTGCAAATATACGATTCTTTTGGAAAATTTTGCGTAATTTTGCCGTAATAAAGCTGGTTTTTATGAGGATTATACATTATATATATATATTCACTCTTGTTGTGATGGGTGTCATGGTGTCAGGCTGCTCTGGGATGGAGAGCTATCGGTCAGTCGAAGGTGGTGTGTGGAACACTACCTATCATGTTACCTACAGGGCAGGTCGTGACATGCAGGATTCTATTCTTCTGGTCATGAGAGAGGTTGAGAGATCGCTGAGTCCGTTTGATGGGCAATCACTTGTTTCGGCTGTCAATCGCGGAGACTCGGTCAAGGCGGATTCTCTCCTTCGCAGGATCTTTACTGCATCGCAGGAAGTCAACCTGAGGAGCGGTGGGGCGTTTGATCCGACAGTGGCCCCATTGGTAAATCTTTGGGGGTACGGATATCGGTCAGCCGGAGTGGAGCCTACGCAAGTTGCCATCGACTCTCTTCTGGCATTTGTCGGGATTGATGAATGCAGCATGACTTCCGATGGGTATATCCGCAAGAAGCACGCCGGTACGGAGTTCAATTTCTCCGCCATCACCAAAGGATATGGGTGTGACCTTGTGGGCGATATGCTCAGGCGTAACGGCTGTGAGGATTATATGGTGGAGATAGGTGGAGAGATAGCTCTTTCGGGTAGATCTCCGCGGGGAGGTGACTGGAGGGTGATGATAGACGCGCCGGTCGATTGTGACACTGCTGTTGTGCACGAGCGCATGGCTGTGGTGGCTGTTACAGGTTGTGGCGTGGCTACTTCCGGCAACTATAGGAATTACCATGAGACAAAGAACGGACGCACATGGCACACTATCAGTACCGTTGACGGCAGACCTGCTGTGACAGATCTTTTGTCGGCTACTGTGATAGCTCCGTCATGTATGATTGCCGACGCCTACGCCACGGCGTGCATGGCGTTGACTGCCCGGCAGGCGTGTCGGATGATAGAGTCATTGCCCGATGTTGAGGGGCTTCTCGTGACAGCGGATTCTGTTATCACTACGTCGGGATTTCCTGAAATCCTCAGGTGAATATGAATGATATTTAGTCTAAAACTCGGAATATTAAGGGTGGAATATGTTTTATAACATAATTATTTAGCATTATTGTAGAACTTTTATGTACTTTTGTGCGTTCTAATGATGAATCACATAAGTATTAACCCATTAAAAATTCTGCTTATGACTGTATCATTTAAATCTTTCCGTGCCGATGTGAAGAAAGTTCTTCACCACATTGCGGAGTCAGAAAGTTTCCGCACCACCGGCGATTGCAGCATCCATCACGTCAACAAAGAAAACTGTCGTCAGGCCTAAGAAAGCTGCTCTATTTCAACTAACTTTTTGAAGGGATGTCAGGTTCATCCTAAAAACCAGAGGTCGCTCATTGCGAGCGTCCTCACAAAATTAAGAACAATGAAACTTATTAATGTATATCGCCGTGTGCGCGATGCGTATCGTGAAGCGGCTGTCCTTATGTACGGACATAACAATGTAATGTGGTAAATCCGTATATGACAGGGATATATCAACAGTAAACTCCATAATTTGAATAAACATAACAACGGATAATCCGTGGATAAGAATGTCGGCAATGACATTTCTTATCCGCGGATTATGCATGTAATGACTGCTGATAATCTCACCTTTTGGTTAAAAAGATTTAATTGCTTGCCAGCAGGTGAAAATAATTAGTACATTTGGCAGGACGAATAGTTGGCAAAATGAGTGTCAACACTACAATCTTATCAATCATAAATCTAATTTCGGGACATGAGAAAATCTTTGTTATCAGCTCTTTCAATGCTGTTGTTGCCTATGGTGATGATAGGGCAGAATTCTGTGACAGTGCATGGAAAAGTAGGGAACTTCAAATCAGGTGATAAAATATCATTGACCAGACCTGGTGACTTTTCGTCAGAAAAGGTCGGAGAGGCTCCCATCAATGCCGACGGTTCATACTCATTGACTCTGCCGGTGGAGAAGGCAGGCATACACACACTTGCCTGCGGACGTTATCAGCGCGCGGCTGTGTGGATTGAGGACGAAGATATAAATGTGGATTTTGAGGGCTTGAGTACAGAAAAAGGTGGAGCCCGCTCTTCAAAACCTGTACATATAAATGGCGGTCCGAAGAATGATATCATGAACTGGGCTAACTTTATGAGTGCCCAGTCCCATAAGAGATCAATGGATATCTACAGCCTTGTGCACAGCGAACGGCTTCCTCAAGCCAGAAAGGTGGCAGTATGCAAATCTATTATCGATGCTGCAGGTAATGTGGACGGCGAGTATGCCCGCAAGATTATAAGCGACAACGGACCTCTCACAAGTGTTATAGCTCTTTTCCCATATCTTTCCGCCGACAAGGATTCTGCATTTATGGAAGAGACTCTCGATGCCATAATCAAGGCTAATCCGGGCTCGCAGGTGGCTCAGACCTATCGCAAGGAGCGCGACGAGCGCAAGGCACGTGAAAATCTTGTGGCGATCGGAGCCCCGGCTCCTGATCTTACTTTCCATACTGCAAATGGAAAACCGATGAGCCTCAGTGCATTCAAGGGCAAAGTCCTGATAGTTGACTTTTGGGCAAGCTGGTGTGGACCGTGCCGTGCGGAGATTCCGAAGCTCAAAAAGATATATGAGGATTTCAAGGATAATGATAAGGTTGCATTCCTGAGCGTGTCCATTGATAGTGAAAAGGAGGATTGGCTAAAAGCCCTCCAGTCAGAGAACATGCCCTGGGAGCAGCTTCTTGCGCCTGATTCCGGTAAGGAGACCATGAAGACATATCGCTTCAACGGCATTCCTTTCATCATATGTATTGCATCTGACGGAACTATATTCCGCAAGCACCTGCGTGGCGATGCCGTGCGCGAGGCTATCAATGACGCTCTTGCACGATAGTCCACTCAGTTATTTCACCTAAAGTATAGTCCCGCTATCGGAATTCGGTAGCGGGACTTTATATTATATATTAGTTAATGAATGTTAAATAATTGGGGGGGGTGATTTTTTCACTACATTTGGCAAAAAGCTATAATTATTAATTTAAAGAGTGGGATTTTAGATGATTGTTAATAATTATAGATATCCTTTCTAAATTATCACATTTCATTAATTGTTTACCATGATTAAAAGATTATTTGCAAGCTTGCTGCTTGTGCTTGTGACTGTTTCGGCAGTCATAGCGCAGAATCCTGTGGTCATAACAGGATCGGTACTGGCCGATGACGGAGAACCGTTGCCGGGAGCGACAGTCGCGGTATCCGGCACATCCAACGCTACGGCAACGGATATTGATGGTAGATTCACCCTTAAAGTTCCAGCTGCAAAGAAGGATGGGAAAATTCATGTCTCCTACATAGGAATGCGCCCTGTGGAGATGGCGATCTCAATGATAAATGGACCTGTGGAGATAAGGCTCCAGGATGACGATAACCGTCTTGAGGAAGTGATTGTGACAGGTTATGCCACTCTGAGCAAGGAGAGGGCAACCGGATCATTCGGCACAATCTCCTCCAAGAAACTTGAGTCCAAACTTGCAACCAATCTTGCTGACCGTCTTGAAGGGCAGATGGCAGGTGTGGTTCTCAATAAGGACGGAAGCATGAGCATACGTGGCAGAGCAACGCTCAATGCCGAGACTGATCCGCTTGTTGTCGTGGACGGTTATCCCACCGAACTTAAGCTCTCTGACCTTAACCCCGACAATATATCCAACATCACAGTACTTAAGGATGCTGTGGCGGCTTCAATCTATGGCTCACGTTCAGCCAACGGTGTGATCATCGTCTCTACCAGGCAGGGTGAGGAAGGCAAGATGAAAGTGAGCTATCGAGGCTCACTTAAGGTGCTCCCGAAGCCTGATCTTGATTATCTGCATATGGCTGGTGCAAGCGACTATATCGACGCTGAGATAGAGCTTTACAACCAGAACCCCGGAGGCACTACCATAGCCAATCGCGGCACTATGAGCGAGGTGAGCACCCTTATAGCAAAAAATAAGGCAGGAATGATTAGCGACGCTGAGTACAATGCCGGTATCGAGGCTCTGCGTCAGAATGACTTTCTTGCCGATATGAAAAAGTATATGTTCCGTACCGAGCTTACTCAGACCCACAATCTTGGCATAAGCGGAGGCTCGTCGGTCAACCGTTACAACCTTGCAGTCAATTACACCAATACAAAGGGGGCATTCATCAACACCCATTCCAACCGCGTTATCATTGACCTTAACAACGAGTGGAAGCCGTTCCGGTTCCTGACCGTGGGGGTAGGAGCCAGTATCTCTTACTCGCGCTCGCATGCACCCAACACCGGATGGCAGACCTATACCAACTATGGTCAGTACATCAAGCCATATTCACGGCTTATGGATGCAAACGGCAATCTTACCAATCTCACGCCCTTGTCCTACGCGTCTCAACAGCTTTATGACGGGATTGCAGGTTCAAAGGATATGTACTACAATCCCATACAGGATTCGTATGATTCATATAATAAGACTGCGACATTCGGGGCGCGAGTCAACGGCTTTGTGCGGTTCAATATAATGGAAGGACTGTATGCTGAGGTCGGAGGTAACTGGAATCGTTCCAATTCCACCTATCGCGCCATCTTCGGCTCAGGCAGTTATGTGATGCGTAATGCCTACAACAGTTCGACCTCGATGAGCAATCCCACCAATCATTACATCCCCGACGGCGATGCTGTCAATGAGACTCGTTATACAAGCGAGGACTGGACACTGCGCACACAGATCTCTTATTCCAAGAGCTTTGGGTTGCACCGTGTGAGTGCGCTCGCCGGAAATGAGGTGCGCCGCATATCCTATGACAATAATCAATATGCCACACGTTTCGGATATAACAGCACGGCAGGGTCATTCTCTCCGGTGAATATAAAGGACCTTGCAAGCGGCACATATAATAGCGATATGATAGGTGGTTCGGCAGGTTTCTATCCTGAATATGGTGAATACTCTTTGCGTGACAATCGTTTCGTGTCATGGTATTTCAATGGTTCCTACGAGTTCAACAACCGTTACCTTGTGAGCGGGAGTGTGCGTGAGGACCTCACCAACTTCTTCGGTACCGATCCAAAGTACCGTCACAAACCTTTGTGGTCTGTGGGTGGCACATGGAAGATTGCCAATGAGGATTTCTTTAATGCCGGATGGGTCGACAGGCTTAATCTCAGGGCATCGTATGGTGTCAACGGAAACATTTCTCTTTCCGAGGGGCCTTATCTGATCCTTTCAGCAGGAAGTTTTAATCCCACTACAGGAGGTGTGTCAAATGGCATATCATCATTCCCTAACAACTCTTTGCGATGGGAGAAGACCAGGACCACTAATGTGGGTGTGGACTTTGATGTGTTCGGCAACCGTCTCGGCATCAGTCTTGACTACTATTACAAGAAGTCGACCGATATACTTGCTGCGGATGCGACCGATCCCACCACAGGTACATCCCGCATGACCAGGAATCTTGGCGCGATTGATAACCGTGGCGTGGAAATCTCGCTTCACGGCACCCCTGTGCGCAGTTCTGATTTCAGCTGGGACATAATGTTCAATATGAGTTTCAACAAAAATAAAGTGGTGGAATATAATGTAGCACGCAATTATCCGACATCATGGGCATGGAGTCAGGCTATACATGCGGCAGGACATCCTATGTTCGGACTCTTCGGTTATAATTTTGCAGGCATAGATGATCGTGGAATGGTCACGGTCTATGGTAAGGATGGTGATGTAAAGTATGCACAGAATGCCAATGTCGATGATATTATATATCTCGGGACAGCGGTTCCAACGACCGAGCTATCAGTTATAAATGCGTTAAAGTACAGAAACTGGGATCTTTCGTTTATGTTCATTGCCAAGCTTGGTCACAAGTATCGTAAGGATGTATTCCAGGGTTCTAACATAAACAGCCGCTTTGTGGCACAGCGTTGGCAGAAACCTGGCGACGAGAATCATACCATATATCCGGCTCTGAGTTCTTGGAACAGTGACCTGTTCTATTTTCCGTATTGCGATGTAAATATTGGTAATGCAAGTTATGCCAAGCTCCGAGACCTTACTATAGCCTATACATTTGACCGATCGCTGATCAACAGTATCGGTATGAGCGAGGCACGTATATACCTACAGGGACGTAATCTGTTCCGTATCACAGCTAAAGGTGTCGATATCGATCCCGAGACAATGGAGATGGACTACAGCAATGGGGTAGGAGCTTCGTCTAATGCCGGTTTTTCGGTGCTGCCTCGTTCTGCGGAATATTATGTGGGACTGAGTTTCAGCTTTTAATCACATATCTACGATACAATTATGAAAACTATCAAGCATATAATCTTCTTGCTATTTATAGTATTGGCAACATCGTGTGATGACTATCTGGATGTTAAGCCGGTTGGAAAGATGATCCCCACTGAGGTATCACAGTTTGAGAACCTTTTAAATAATGACAAGACTATAGGATACTTTATGATGGACAACAACAGCGGTTGCTGTTATGCGTTATTGGGCGATAATCTGTGCCTGTCTTATAATCATGCTCATTATCAGTACATACCGAGCCATCCTAACCTGGAGGTCCTTTCAGCCTATGTATTCTATGACAGACTGGTGCAGCCTAATGTCACGCCGTTTTTTTGGTCGTCAGGGATATATGGTGCAGTTGCATATTTCAACAATGTCATTGACGGAATCAATGATTTAGGGGTCAATGATGAATATTCCAGAGGAGTGATAGCCCAGGCTATGGCAGGAAGGGCATGGATATATATGAATGCCGCTCTTACTTACGGTCCTATGTATGATCCTTACGGTCCGAATGATACCCCATGCATTCCGCTTCGCACCAGTGGTGACCCTATTGTGTCAAACGGTCCTCTCGCTACAACAGCCCAATTGTTTGAACAGGTGAAGTCCGACCTTGATTTCGCTTGTGCGAATGCACCTGATTTCACCCCGAACGCAGCCCGGGCAAACAAGACTGCCGCTTATGCGCTGCGTGCAGAGTATCATATGTATATGCGTAATTGGAATGATATGCTTTCGGACATTTCGGAAGCGTGGAGGCTGGCTCTTGCAGCCAAAGGATCGGTCGATAATCTCATATATGACTTCAATGACTTCTACTATGAGCAGATATCAGAGATAGATCCGGCTCCTGGGGTTGATCCGCGCGTATACATGGAGTTCAGAGGTCCGGACCTTAGCTTTGATATGGTTGAAAACAGAGAGAATCTTCTTTATCGTCCGTCAGCCTATGGGGGATCACCTTTGCGTTTTTATCCCTCTGATGACTGGAAGTCGATATTTGATAAATCGACTGATAAACGTTGGGACCTTTTTGCTCTTGCTGACGAAGGTTTTAAGAAAAAGGTCGGTGACGAGACCTACGACGACGGAATACAGATAAGCTATTACAGACGAGAGAATATGTCGACTACTACAGGTCTGACATATCCTATAATTCTTCTTGAAAAGGCGGAGGCGGAGGCTAGAACCGGGAATATCACGGATGCATTGGCTAGTCTTAACACTTTACGTAAGTACCGTTATTCAGGATCTGTCACCGATCTTCCTGGAGGTAGTTCGTTTGATCAGGATCAGCTTCTCAATGAGATTCTGAATGAACGTCGACGCGAACAGCACATAGCATCTTTCCAGCGTACGGTTGACCTCAAACGCTATGCCTTTGATAACGGCAAACCTTGGAGCAAACAGACCATTGTACATAGGATTGGCGACAAGGAGTACAGCGCGCCTATATCATCACCGGTATTTAATCATATCAATATCGACAATGCTATCCTCAAATACAATCCTCAGTGGGGTATAGCACTCGATTATGACACTTATGCTCCATATGATAAACTTTAGTCTCACAGCTCGGGTAGGTCTATAGTGAACCAATGATAACAACGC
>OFFT01002049.1_pt1 | contig 11045 bp, 10 predicted proteins | sample 1521581 | NCBI WGS metagenome assembly OFFT01 (sample SAMEA3504084, study PRJEB24116) | mouse gut metagenome | biome: mouse gut; feature: mouse-associated habitat; material: faeces | place: Denmark | collected 2011
GGCCTCCGCCGCCTCGCCGTTGCTGGTAGAGGTGATGTGGAATTTGGCGTGTTCAATGGCCTCGCCGGTGATGCTGTTTTCCTTGAAAATGGTCAGCTCAGGCGCTTTCCGATTTCGGAAAACCAGCGTTTTTTCATCGCCAGGGCTGAGTGTGATGGTCTGGGTGCGGTCCGCATCCTTGTCCGGGACATAGTAAGGCGAGGGCACGGACTTTTCCGTTACCTCATACACGCCGGGCTCCACCCGAAGGGAAACGGTCCCATACGGTCCGGTTTTCCAGTCGTCCTGATAGGTTCCGTCCAGGGCCTTGACGGTCAGGACTGTGTTGGGGATGGGCTCCTGACTGTCTGCGTCAATTTTCGAGAGGGTGAGCAGAGGCTTCTTGGCGTTCTTAAAAATCAGCTCCTTGCTGTCGCCGGGGTTGAGGCTGACCGTCTGTACGCAGTCGCTCTCATTCCCGGGCAGGCAATAAGGCTCCGGCACAAATTTTTCCAAAATCCTGTAGCTGCCGGGGGCCACCCGCAGGGTGACGGTCCCATTCACCCCGGTGGTGACATCGTGACGATAGTCACTGTCAATGCCGCTGACGCTGAAAACGGTGCCAGGGATTCCTATCCCGCTGCCAAGCTCTACCTTGGAGATGGTAATCTCGGGCCGTTTCAGGTTATCAAAGACCAGCTCTCGGTTATCACCGGGGCCCAGGTAGATCGTCTGGGTTGTCACCTCCCCCAAGGTATAGGGGTCCGGCACGGACTTTTCAGTTACCTCGAAGCTGCCCACGGGGACATGTGAGAGTGTGGCCTTTCCGCCTACCCCGGTGACTACATCGTTGTGATAGCTGCCGTCGATTGCCTTGACTTCAAAGGTAGTGCCTGGAATGACGTTCCCGCTCTGCCCATCCTTTTTCAAGATTGTCAAGCTGGGCAGTTTTTTATCAGTAGCCGTCACCGTGACAGTACCGCCGCCGTTGATGGTGGCCTGATCCACGTAGGCCAGGACGGGCTCGGTCAGGCGGGCGAAGGGCTCCGGTGCCGACACCTCCAAAAATGCGTACAACCCCTCCGTTACGTCGGTGACCGTGATGGAGCCGTCCGCCTGAGTGGCTTCTGTACCGACGATCTGGCCGTCCTTAAAAATGTTGAACACAGCGCCGGGGAGGGGGTTGCCGCTATCGTCCAGCTTGATAAGCTTGACCTTTACCTTGGCGTCGTTTTCAAAGACCAGAGCCACGTCGGTCTTGCCATCCCACTCGAAGGTCTGTTTGACCTTGCTGGTGTCGGGGCTCTTGGTGTACCCCTCCGGTGGGGTGACCTCCTCGGCGGTGTAGCTGCCCTTGGGGAGCTTATCCCAGGGGACATCAGTGAGGTATCCGCCGTCCCCGGTGGTGTACGTGCCGACAAAATCGTTGTCCACACCGGTGATTTTGATAACTGCTCCGGGCAACCCCTTGGTGGGGTTGTCTGCGTCCACCTTGCGGATGGTGCCCTCACCGGGGTCCTCCGGCACATCCATAAAGGTAACCGTCACGGTGTTGCTGGCACCGGGCAGGGTCACATACTGAGGCGTGGGGTCGATCTCGTACCCTTCCGGTGCGCTGGTTTCAAAAATGGTATAAATTCCTGCGTCCAAGTTTTCCAGTGTATAAGTTCCATCATTGCCAATCACAATATCCCGAGAAATGCCTGTGTCAGAGGTCACCCGGAACGCAGCTCCAGGCAAAGCTTTGCTGGGATCAGTGGCATCTACTTTTTTGACGATAAGGCTGTAGTGCTCCTCGGTGGTGGGAGGCGGCACAGTCAGCTCACCGATAATGATCCCTTGGACATTTCCGGCCTGCTGATAATCGGTGCTAACGCCAGCATAGCGGTATTCATAGACCTCGCAATTACCCCACAATCCCTGAGTACCCATATCCAGGTTGTACTGAACCCGACTGCGGAAAGAAGAACCATCCACAACATCGTCAATATTGGTATAATGAAACCCGCCGATATTGTTGTAGGCGTACATCATCTCTTCGGCGCAAGCGGTGATAGGGTCGGAAAACTGCCCGGTCTTGTAGCGCCAAATCACGGCCTGGACCCAGGCGTTCATATAGCCTGCCATGCTGCTGTCCCACTGGACGGCACCGGCGTTTATGGCTGCGTCAGTAAATGTCCCTGTGGTAAAAGCGTAGTAGTAGGCCATGAGGCTTTTGATTGTAGGGTCATTGATTGGCTGGGGACTGTCCCAAGGCTGGCCTTCCAGAGACCAGCCCATACCCTTGCCGTGATCGGCGCAGAACCCCACCTGTGACTTCCCATTATAGTGGAAGGTCAGCGTGTGCAGGCGGCAGCTTCCCAGGGCTGGTGAGGTGTACGACTCCTTGGTCTGGTTACACTTGGTCAGGGTAATCGTACCCGGAGCGGCCGCAAGAGCCGCCGTAGGCAGTAAACCCAACAGGCAGATCAGGGCCAGCAGGGCCGCGATTATGCGGTTTACAGATGATTGAATTTTTTTCATATCGTTCTCCTTTGTCCGTTGGCAAAAGAGAAGGCCTCTCAGCTTACGCTGAAAGACCTTCCTCACCATTATTTTATTGTGTTGTTATCCATACATGGTAGAGCTGTTCGGAACCCCGGCAAACATGTAGCAGTAGGCGGTGTTCCCAGATACTGTGATGCCAACACCAATGCAGTCGCATTTGGGGTCGATCATAGCCTGGAAATGACCGGGTGAGTTGACCCAATTCCTGACCGCAGTCTGTGCAATATAGGCTGGGGCCGCACCGGTGAATACTGCCAGATTGCTCTTGAAGCCGTAGGGATAGCCGAAGTTCCTGGCGGTCAGGACCTCCTCTTGGCTATGATGGGTAGTATACAGCTTGTTGGAGATCGCCTGGGCGGCATCCATCAAGCTTGCATTTACAGGTAGCTCCGGCACACTGTTTTCCCGGCGGACCTCATTGATGAGCCGGATCATCTCCATGCGGACCTCCATGTTGTCCGTCAGGGTGATACTAGAGTGTTCAGCTCCTCCAGGAGCTACACCGGTGTAGGGAGCGTCGCTGTCTATCTGAACGGACTGACCATTCCAATAGACGTTGAAGCCCACCGCCTGCCCGATATCCCGGAGCTTCACGTAGTTGTAGCCTCCGATGTTGTATGCCTCCAGTTGGACCGGAGCGCCGTCCACATAGGCCGTCTGAGGGGCGTGCTCCGCCAGGATTCCGGCGGCATACGCCGCTGTTCCGCCAAATAGTACCGCGCCAGTCAACACTCCCATTGCGAAAGAAAAATACTTGACTTTCATAAAGGTACCTCCATCTCTGTATTCCTTTTAGTTAGTTATATCTAACCTCAATTATACTATACCAGAAATGGCAATATTTGTCAAGTGTTTTTTCGAGGTTTTTTGCCCTTTTTTAAATTTCAACCCCCTTCACACACCAGCGGTAATCCGGCTCGTTTTTGACGCATGTGTAGAGTGTAATCCGGTTCTCGCTGGTCGCGGCGGTGCCGGAGATGTCGTTCTCGCTGACCTTCTCCACGCTGGCGACAGAATAGGTACGGGCCCCCTCCTTGGTGGTGAGGGTAATGCTGTCTCCAACATCCAGCGTGTGAATTTTTCCGAAATAGGAGTTCGTCCCTCTGTTATGCGCCGCAAGACAGACATTTCCATTCCAGATGCTGGTATCGGGGAAGTGTCCCGCCCCTTTGGCTAACGCGGCGTTGTCCGTACCCTGAACGACCTTGACGGACAGGCCGATTGCGGGGATACTCAGCATACCCAGGTGCCCCCCGGCATAGTAGTGGCTGGAGGTCACCTCCGTGAAGGTGACAGCCCGCATGTTCCTCTGGATGGAGGTATTCATGAAATTGCTGTCCGGGCTTGCGTCGGGGAGCTGGGGATTGTAGCTGTTGGGTGGGACGGGGTTCCCCACCTGGTTGACCAGACCGCCGTCCAGCGCGCCGGGGACAAGGTTGGGGGTCAGGTACTCGCCACTGTTGGGAAGGTAGCTGGTGGGTGTTCCGAAACCGGGCGGGACCAGGGCCACATTTTTGCTTCGATCCACGTTGGGGTCTTCCCACGCATGGGGAATATCCTGGCTGGTAGGCTTGCTGAACAGATAGTCAGCGGGAGGGTCATAGCTGAACTCCAGCGCGCTGGCCTGGGTGGTAAGCAGGGCGGCGAGCGCCACTATCGTAAGTAGGCGTTTTATGCGCAGCGCCTCCTTTCATTCCACTTTGCTGCCGCCCACAGTCCTGCCGCTGTGAGCGCCGCTCCGCCGCCAGCACAGCCCAACATAGTGAGCCAGTCCGGGCCGTTGTCAGCGGGGTGGTCCGGCTGTTCATCTGGGACCTCCGGTGCGGGCGTCTCCTCTCCGGCGAAAATAGCGGTGTAGGTGACGACTTCACAGCCAGTCTTGGACACCTCGCCAGCATAGGTGGCCGTTACGGTGTAGCCGGTGGCATAGCGGCTGCTGGAGGTGCCGGTATAAGTAGCGGAAGCGGTGTAATGCTCCCCGTCACTGGACCACTGGACATCTGCCAGGGATAGGGTCTTACCTTTGTCCTCAACGGTCTTAGGGACCAGGGACAGGTCGGCATCAGACAGGTTGGGGTAGGAACGGGTTGCGGACAGGTTGCGGCTCTTGGTCTTGTAGCCCTTGACCTCCACCTTAACGGAGGTATGGTCCAAAAACAGGGTCCCAGCATAACCATCCTCGGTGGCCGTTTCCATCTGGCCGTCTAACAGCTTCAGCACCTCAGACAGCTCCCCGGTGCCGCTGTCCATGGTGATCGTCTTGGTAAAGGGCTGGGTGTCTACCCCAACCTCATCCTTCCGGGTCATGTCCAAGAAGTGATATAAACGGCCATCCCGTTCAAAGTCTCCGGTCGGAATGGAGGCCGGGTCTTCGGACAGGGCAAGCTGGTACACTTTTCGGACATAGGGGGTATCGCCGTCCGCATACGCCTCCACGGAGACAGGGTACTGCTGCCCCGCTGCCAGCGATGGCAGGGCTGTGAAGCTCAACATCAGGATAGCGGCACACATCAGTGCCGCAAGTTTCTTTTTCATACAGATTCCTCCTTGTTTTTTTGTTTGAGCAGAGCGATCACCGCTAAGGTGGGACCAACAGACGGCGGAGCAGATGTGTCACTCCTTATCGCCTCCCTCCGGGCCGGACGTGGCGAAATAGGCTTCAAATTCCCGCTGCTGGGCAGGGGTCAGGGAGGTAAAGTGTTCCCCCTCAAAGCCGCACAGCAGGAACGTCCCGGCGATAAAGTCCCCGCTGTCCGTGGGATTCTCCCGGTTGGGCATGAGTTTCATGTTCTTGCCCTCACCGTTGCAGATCAGCATGACCCGCTGGGGCAGATAGCACCCGGCCTCAATGGGTCCGCCCACAATCTGCTGAAAGGCTTCCAGCGTATCCTCCACCTGGATGGGGCGAGGAGCCTCGCAGGGTTCTACCACCAGAATGTCGATTTTGTTTGCCATACAGAAAATCCTCCTTCGTTTCTCCGGTTGTTATATTCCAGCGGCGTCCTGGGCCAGATCGTGACTGACCAGGGATGCGTAATACTGGCTGATGGTTGTGGGCGCGTTGTAGAGCGCCGCCAGGGTGTATGCCTTGATGTTCTTTACCAGCGTGGTATTCTGGCTCAGACTGTCCAGAACATAGGCGATATGCTCATGGTTCAGCTTCAGGAACCGGCTCTTGACCACGCCAGCAGCCATTTCCTCACCAGCAATGCGGATGAAGTCCCGCCGGGAACAGCAGACCTCCACCATAAGCTCCACATAGCCCTCCAGCGTTTCCTCATCGTAGGGATGCTCGGTCAGGAGCAGGTCATAGTCGATATTTTCCTGAATCAGCTCTCTGTATCTGTCCATCTCATCCATCCTCATCCGGCTCTTGGCCCGACCAGAAGGGGGAGAGGTGGACGGCGCGGGGGTAGGGGGAAGGATGGATGGGTCAGTATCGTTCAGATCAGTATTTTTCTTTTCAGTCTTATTAGGAGCGGAAAAATCGCAGTCAAGACCGCGTGTTTCCAGCGGTGCAGACTGCGGAATTTCCGCAGTCAAGAGTGCGGCGCTGTCCAGCGGTCTTGACCGCTGATTTTCCGCAGTCTGGGGAGCCGGAGGCGGCGGGGTCTGTCCCGGCTTCTGGGGCTGGCCGGGTTCCGGGGGCAGGACGAAGTTCTTGACGTAAATCCGCGTGGGCCGTCCCTGGCCCTGCTTCTTCCGCTCGATCAGGCCAATGCCGTCCTTGTCCAGCTCTCGGAACAGCTTTGTGGCCTTGTCCTTGCCGCAGCCCATGAGGTTCATAGCGTCCTCCTGGGTGAAGTAGATGTAGACGCGCTTCTCGCTGTCCATCCAGCCATTTTTGACGGACAGCCCCATCCGGTCCAGCAGGAGGCCGTAGAGAACCTTGGCCTCGATGGAAACACTCTTATACCGGGGGTCCGTCAGCAGGGTCTTGGGGATACGGTAAAAGCTGTACTGGTCCGCTTCGGTGCCGTAGTAGTAGTCCAGATTCAGATTTGACGGCATGGTGATTGCCTCCTTTGCAATGTGCGGAAAAACAAAAAAACGCCCCGGTGACCATAATAGTCACCGGGGCGCTCATGCTCCTGCCGCTTGTAGATTTGTCCGTAAATGCAAAAAAGCCCGCCCCCAACTGATAATTAGTCAGTTGAGGGTGGGTTTTGGAATATTGTTACCACTTTTCGCCTAAAATGCTTCTCTTACCTCGGATGTAATCGGTCAGAAATACACTGTGACAGGTCTGATAGGTGAAAAACTGCCACGCGACGAGTTTTCCCGTATCCAGTTTAACTTGGAAGAAAGGGAACAGCAGATTGGTCCAATTATCGTTCTGAAAAACCATGACCTTCTGAAATTCTTTCCTCTCCAGCAGGATGCCGCCATGGATGAATGTCTCATTAACCACATTTGCCGCTTCATAGGGGTTCATATCACAGTCCTGGATGATAAGCCCCTCTCCGTACTGCCGCGCCATTCCCGGCAGGTCATCCACGGTGATTTCGCTAACTGTAACAGCCATGTGCCGCCTCCTTCAAGGTTTGCTGGACAGCCCGGATATGGGCCAGCCACCGCTGGCGGGTATCATCACCGATCCAGCATTGATATAACTCACACTCCGGGTTCTGGACGCTTTGCAGCTCGTCCAAAAGGATTTTGAAATCAGCCGGAGTGACAACAAACTCCTTAATATGATGGTCTACCGGATCATAGTTTTCGCCAACATACTCGGTGACGATCAGCTCCCCGGTTCGATAGTAGTCCGCCAGACACTCCGCGATCAGGAGTGCCGCATGGGTAAAGTCTCGCGGGAAGTTGGCGTTGATGTAGCAGTCCAGCCCCTCCGGGGGACAGCCCCGGTTGGTCCGCTTGATGTCCTCCATAATATCCTGCCGCAGCAGCTCAATGGCCTCTGCTGTATTGAAGATGGCGAAGTCCACTGCTTTCAGTTGTGTGCCTACGATAGTCCCCAGCAGGTCCAGTCCGTAGTCACTTTGACGTTCTCTAATGCCCCAGGCTCCCATTTTTAACCTCCTTCGTGGTCTGAAAAAATTTGTCCTTTAAGTGCAGCCTTGGTTTTTCACCCCCTCCCGTAGACCCCGTTTGAGGGCCGTTTTTGGTGGAAAAAGAATAAGGACAAACCGCCAACCCGTTGCAACACAAGGGTTTTCCGATTTGTCCTTATTATGCCATAAGGGCATACTTACGCTGTTACATCTTCACATTTTTGATAATTTTTAAGCATATAACTTCTTGCTATTGTATATATCTAACAAACACAACTGACATACTAAGCAAATTTTTGCACCTAATAGGTCCTTTTGTCTTTGGCGTGACATATGGGTATTAAATCGTGAAAACATAAGTGTTATTTGATAAAACGCGTGTAACAAAAAACGTATGGACATTGGGATCTTTAATCGCACCAATTTCCATACGCTTTTTAGACGTAGATGATGTATTAAAATAGGGACAGTTGCTCATCTTGTGGTAACTTATGTGGATAAAAAACACCTATTATGATAAATGGGTTCTTAGAAACATTGTGATTTTTTAATGTTGTTCCAAGGAAAAAATAAATGTCTCTTTTAGAAAACTCCTCTAAATATTTTCGTTTGACCTTTTCGATCGCAACTGCTTCATTCCCGTTAGCACGTGACAAGCAGTTAAGGTACAACATCCCTATTTCTCAATCTTCTACCATTAGCTTGGATTTTTTGCCAGAATCATCTTCAAACTGATACGAAAATTTGTAAGGGATCTCTGGACAACTCGAAATTCTGCTTCAATTTCTTCAGTAGTTTTGAATAGGTTTAGTTGCTGCGACTACATTTGCAAACTAGCCAGCTTTTGGGGGTTCCAATCCCGGCTATCCGGTTCCAAAACAAAATTAAGTATTTTAGTTACAATCCCGGGGATTTTGCTTGGCGCAAAAGGAGGGATTTGAATTCATGAAACCCTATGTTTTGCAGCGCTAAGGCAGCTTATTCGCTACCAAGCGGCCCCAAAATGTACAAAAAATACAGATTTTTTCACCTCCGGGTACCGCTCCCTTTTATACGTTTCCAATCGCTAAAGGGAAAAAATAAGGGAAAACTTTTCCCCTCTGTAACGGTACACAAGAAGCCTGTTATCCATCACTTTACCCCACAAGTATCAAATATCAATTTGACGACCTCGTGTACTGTAACATCCGGGTTATCCCGGTAAAAGGCGACCTTACGATAGGTCTCCTTTATTTTTTCCTGTGCGGTATTGCTTTTAACGATCCTCTCTGCACGGCTGACCGCAAGGAACACCGCATCCAGTGTGATAAACTCGTTCAATATCCCCTGAAATTCAGCTTCGGTTTTGAAATCATCCAAACTTTTATAGTTGCGATGAAAATATTGGTTCACTGGTTTCAGATAAGCAACGCGGCTTGCCACCCCGTAATTCATATCCGCTACATGGAGTAACATCCAAAGCTCAAAGGTATAGTTGGAGTACCCCAGACGGTAGGAAATGCCAAATGTGCTCTCAGCCTTCCTCATCTCATCAATCACGCCGTAGAATTTTTTCCTCTGCGCATCGTCATAGTAATCCTCAATATCCTGGATATGGATATATGGGAGTTTCTCCACGGGTTTATATGCATTCCTTTTCGCGTATTGAAAAGGTGTCATTGCCTTTGGCGAAATTTTCAGATTATATTGATTCCGTCCGGAGCCGTTGATCAGTTTTGCAAGGTGCTCAAAATACAGCCGCTCACAGTTGACACCCTCCACAGACATATTGAATTGGCGGGACTCATTCCTGCCCATCAGGTGTCCCCCCTTCCTCGGCTAGTTCCCCATTCAGGATGTCAGAGACGATATCCGTGAAGTCGATGTCCTCTATGGCACCGTAGCGATTGATAAAATAGTTTTTCATATAATCGCTGGTCTTGCGGACACTGGCCTCGCCGTTGGCTTTGAAGTCGGACAGGGCGTACAAATTGCTGGATTTCGTCTCCTTGTCCCGCTCCACGAATTTGATCTCATCCCGACGGAGCAACTTGTGGCTCAGATAGATCGGGTTATGCGTATTGAAGATCAACTGTGCCCGCCGTGTGTTGACCTCGTCGTTGTGGAAAATGGAGATCAGGTTCATAACAATCATTGGGTGCAGGGAGGCATCCAGTTCGTCCATGACCAGTACAGCGCCCTTTTCAAGAGCGGAGATTACCGCCGGCATGATAGAAATAAGGCGCAGCGTACCTACAGACTCGATCTGGTCTGCGTCTAGCCCATAGGGGTTCTCCTGATCGTTGGTTTGGAAAAGAGACATCAATTGGGGCGAATGCGTCTTGGCATCCTGCACGTAGATAAAGGCGCTGCCGACTCCTGAGCGATCCGGTTGATGGTGTGGTCCAAGACGGCGTTACTCTTCTCAGGAAAACTTGGGTAAAATCGTACATAGTTCGAGGAGTTGATTACCATAAACTGCGTTTTGAACCATGCAACGATCTCGCTTACGATCCTCTTGCTACAAAAGGAGTTGAAATCCGTCGTCAGCAGCAGACTGTCAGAGACAAGGTTGTCACTCATCTTTTTCCGCGTCGTATCTGTTTCCTCAAGGGTATATCCAGTATTCAAAAACTTCTTGACAGATGGCAGGGACAGTTCCGTGACCTCATTTTCTTCACGCCGGTAGATCAGGCTACCATTCACGTAAAGCGATTCTTCTGTAATATATGGGTCCACCTGCTTCTCAAGAAATTTTCCAAGATAGATTCCAACCTCATAGCGGTACTCTACGTCGTGAAACGTGAACCAAGCATCAAAGCAGACCGGTCGCGCGGTCTCCTGAAACGCAAAGGGGATTAACTGTGCACTGATGGCCTGTCCGTCCGCCGGGTCTCCGCTGACATCCTTCATCCCTCCCTGCAACACGATCTGCCGCATACAGGACATTGCATTCACGATGGAAGTCTTCCCTGCGGCGTTGGGACCGTAAATGACGGAGGAGGACAGGGCATTTACCTTCCGCTTCCCAATCTGCTCTTTTAATATGCTGTAATTCAGTTCTGTCATGCGCTTTTCCGGCACCATATTGAACTCAAAACCATCACGGAACGCTTTGAAATTATCGCATCGAAATTTCAGTAACATGTTGACTCCCCCATTCCTGCAAAAACTTTTATAGATTTAGTATACCCTATAATTCTGAATTAAGCAAGACTCTGTGCCAAAAAATAGCACAGAGTCTTTTTCAGGACAGCCCTGATCGATTGCCTCACCTGAATTGTATATATCATGAATCCCCCTTTCCAGCTCCTTTGTCATGGAAATATAAAATCTCGCTGTAACACCTGTTTCTTCTCCGCTGCCTCTATCTCGTTTAACAGCAGCACATCCAGCAGTTTTAGAATGTCGTGTTCCGCATACCACAGCGCTTTTAGGGTGCCGCCGTCCTTGGTGAAGCCCTCCGGCATGGCAACAGATTTCCCGTCACGGGTCAGCTCCCAGGTGACGGCCTCCGCGCCGGTGAGCGTG
>OFFT01002050.1_pt1 | contig 11042 bp, 5 predicted proteins | sample 1521581 | NCBI WGS metagenome assembly OFFT01 (sample SAMEA3504084, study PRJEB24116) | mouse gut metagenome | biome: mouse gut; feature: mouse-associated habitat; material: faeces | place: Denmark | collected 2011
CGACGCGCTTTCGGACTGTAAAGTTTTTCAAAATTTCGTTCTCATCCAATTCCCAAATCATAGAAATCGAAAGAAACCAAAACCATAGAAAACCGCAAGAAGCGATTGCGGTATCTTAAAGGACATGCTAAATATTTTATGAGAATTTGAGATGAACCCAGGTGATAATACGCCAGGTCGTTGATGTTTATGGGGGCGTCCGTACACTCCCGGTACTCCCCGTCCACCATGATTTCCAGGCATGAGTTATATAGAATTATTTGCAATTCCAGACAGGATATTTCCTTGGAAATGGTCATGCAGAGCGGCAGGGATCAGCCGGATTTGGATGCCTTTTTACCGTTATGGATAGAATACCTGGGTAGTATGAATACTAAAAATGCGGAAGGGATGCTGCGGGAAGCCATGGAATTGTTCGGAGACGGACAGCAGCTGCTTGCAGGCGCACGGAAATATAGCGGAGTTCACCCGGAGCTTTACGAGCAGTATTTGACGGACATGCAGGGGAAAGCAGATGCGGAATCATTGCTGGAAGTAGGGGCAGAGGCAGTAGATTTTATAGGCAAAAAGGAGCTTGTCCGCAGCCGTATTGCCCTGTTAACCGGTGAAATTGCCTTGAGGCTTGACAGGCAGGAAGAAGCGGAAAAGTTTTGGCTGGAAGCCTTCCGCTCCGATACCAGAGTGGTAAACTATCTGAGGCTGGCAGTGGAATGCAGAGACTTTTCCGGGATACGGAAAGAGTCAGTAGAAATTTACCGGAAACGATATCCGCAGATTACAGAGGTCAGAAGTTTTATTCCTTTGTCCGGAGGCGGTAAGGAGAATCAGGTGGACGCGAAGACGGTTTATATGCTGGCATTTCTGGGAGGAGAATTCTCTTTTGTCAGGGAAAAAGCCATGAGTTCGGGAGAAGCACTGGGGTGGAGTGCATCTTTTATGAAATGCGGACTGGCTGCATTTCTTTTGCTGCTTGCAGAGTGTTCAGAGCGGGAAAATATCATATTGCAGGGGGCGGATTTACACAATATTCCGCCGAAAAGCACCGGGTTCCAATCCATACCGGGAAACGCTGGGAAGCAAAACACCTCGCCGGAAAAAGGGAAGCCCCAAGATAGCAAAAAGCAAAATACATTGTCTGCGGGCGGCAGGGAAATGCTTCGGCAGATCGTCTCGGCAGTCGGTTTCAAAAAGGCAGACTACGAAAAGGGAACATTGAAAAATATTGCAGAAACCGATGAGGAATGGTTCTGGAACTGTTGGCAGCATTGGAGGAAAACGGTTTCTATTACAGCAGAAGAGCGGGCGGAGCTTTTTCAATGGGTCGAAGAACTGATTACAATGCGCGTAAAGGGTATTATGGAAGGAAATCACCGAAAATACTACAGAGAGTGCGCGGCATACATAGCAGTCCTGGGAGAGGCGAAAGAGTCCGGGGGCGAGCAGAACGGTAAGCAGAATACGATGATGAAGTATATGAATTTGTATCCCCGGCGCAGTGCTTTTCGGGAGGATTTGCAGGGCTTCGGGATGAAAGATTACCGAAAGAAGTAAAAACAGGTAAAATAAGAATAGAAGTTTTTTAAACGAGGAAAGTACCTGATGGGACTGATTGATTATATTTTCAGATTAGCAAAAAAACCGAAAGAATACCCAGAGGAAGAAGTTTCCGGCAAATGCCGGGAGCTTCTGCAGTGGAGCCAATATCTCAATCACATCAGCAGTTCAGATCACTTTATTTCCCGCAGAGAATACACCAAAGAAATGCACCAATATGCCGAAACCATGGATTTTATCATTTCCATGGATGAAAACGACATTCTGGAAGACTACTGCCGAAAGAATGGATTTGCGCTTTCCGCAGCCAGGGAGCTATACCGGAAATATCAGAATATGGACGAGTTTGTCGGCGGGATAAATGATGCTTATGTGAACGCGAAAATGACAGAAGAAAAGGTGTATTTAGACAATATATTAAAGGATATAGACCCCCAAATCAGCCTGGATGAAGACCAGAGAAAGGTGGTTCTGGCTGATGAGGATTACAGTCTGGTGATTGCAGGAGCCGGCGCCGGAAAGACCACTACCGTAGCAGCCAAAGTGAAATACTTGGTGGAAAAACAGGGAGTTTCTCCTAATCAGATTCTGATTATTTCCTTTACCAATAAAGCAGTGAAAGAGCTTCGGGACAAGATTCAAAAGAAGTTGGACATTCCCTGCCCCATTGCCACATTTCATGCCACAGGCAATGCCATTTTGCATAAGAATAATCCTGAACAACGAAATATTATTGACGGAAGCAAGCTGTATTATTGCGTACAAAATTATTTCCGGGAGAAGGTTCTTCGGGATACCAGTGTGGTAAACAGCCTGATTCTTTTCTTTGCCTCTTACTTTGACGCGCCCTATGAAGGTGATGATATCAATCACTTTTTTAACCATATGGCAAATGCAAATTATGCTACCATGCGCAGTGAACTGGATGATTTCCGGGAGGAGATCATTGACAGGAAGAGCAGGAAAAAGATTACGATTCAAAATGAAATCGTGCGGTCCATTCAGGAAGTGGAAATTGCCAATTTTCTGTATCTGCACAATATTGACTACATTTATGAACCGATCTATAAATACAGTATTACAATGTCCCAGAAACCCTATACTCCGGATTTTATGATTCAACAGGGAGAGCATGTGGCCTATATCGAGCATTTCGGCATCACGGAGGACGGAAAGAATTTCCTATATGATGAGGAAGAACTGGTAGCATATAAGAAGGCCATTAATGATAAAGTAAAGCTGCACAGGCGGCATAATACCGAGTTGATTTATACTTTTTCCTCCTTTAACGACGGCAGAAGCATCTCGGCTCATCTGGAGGAAAAGCTTCTCCTTCACGGCTTTGAACTGAGCCGGCGTTCCGATGAAGAAATTGTTAAAAAGCTGGTTGCTTCGGAAGAAAATAAATACATTAACCGCCTGGTATTTTTGGTCATCAATTTCATTAGGAATTTCAAAGTCAATGGATATGAAGAAAAAGATTTTGACAAATTGGCTCTTAAAACTACAAATGTAAGGACAAAGTTATTTCTGAACATAGCCCATGCCTGCTTTTTGGAATACAAGAAATTGCTTGTGGAAAATCATGCAGTAGACTTCGAAGATATGATAAACGAGTCGGCAAGAGTCCTTACTGAAGTCAAGGAGATGAAACAGAAACTGGATTTCAAATACCTGATTGTGGATGAGTATCAGGATATTTCCAGACAGCGTTTTGACCTGGTAAAATCCTTTTCTGAAGTGACGGATGCCAAGATCATGGCTGTGGGGGATGACTGGCAGTCCATCTATGCCTTCAGCGGCTCCGATATTACTTTATTTACCCGGTTTGAAGAAAAAATGGGTTATGCCAGGCTCATGAAAATCGTGAGAACGTACCGGAATTCCCAGGAAGTGATTGACATTGCGGGTAACTTTATTCAGAAGAATACCTCACAGATCAGGAAGTCTCTGCTTTCGCCGAAGCATATCCAGGAACCGGTGATTATTTATACATATGACAGTTCGGCAAAGGACCCAAAGGCAGACCGCAGAAGCGGCATGAACTATGCTATGGCATACGCGGTTCAGACAGCGCTGGAGCAGATTATAGATTACAACAAAAGGGAAGGAAAAGATTCCGAAAAATCTGCCATTCTGCTGTTGGGGCGGTTTAATTTTGATGGAGACAGACTGGCGCGGACCGGTCTTTTTGAGTATGTGAGCAGAGGATCCAAAGTGAAGTCGGTGAACTATCCCGATCTGGATATCACATTTATGACGGCCCATGCATCCAAGGGACTGGGCTACGATAATGTGATTGTGATAAACGGCCGGAATGAAACATATGGATTCCCGTCCAAGATTGAAGACGACCCTGTCTTATCTCTTGTGGTAAAAGAGGACAGGAGCATGCAATATGCAGAAGAACGACGGCTTTTCTATGTTGCCATGACCAGAACCAAAAACCGGGTCTATTTTATTGCGCCGGAAAAGAATCCTTCCGAGTTTTTATTGGAAATCAAAAGGGAATACGGGAATGTCTTTCTCCGCGGGAAATGGTCGGAGGAGGAATCCGTGGTTACAGGCAAACATACATGCCCTGTCTGTGGATTTCCGCTGCAGCTTAAGTACAAACCGGCCTATGGACTGCGGCTTTATATCTGCACAAATGAACCGGAGGTCTGCAGCTTTATGACCAGTAATCTGCGGGGGAAAAAGCTTTCCGTCATGAAATGTCCCGACTGCTATGACGGGTATCTGATTGTGAAAAGTTCCGGGATAAACGGCACATGTTTCCTTGGCTGCAGCAACTACAAGAATAACCGCCAGGGCTGCAATAAGACGGTTTCCATGCATGAGTATTATAAAATGATGGGGTATGACTCGGCGGAGATTGATGAATCCATATCCCAGCATCATGTTCGGCAGAAAGAGAAGGATGTCTGGGAAAATGGGAATGTGAACTGCCGGAATACAAATCAACATCAGACAGAGAAACAGAGTATGAACTGCCAAAATGCACGCTCGCAGAAGACGGATTGGCAGAGCAGAAATTGCCGGGATTTAGACCGGCAGCGGACAGAGAAGCAGAGCGGGAATTGCCAGGATTTAGACCAGCAGCGGACAGAAAAGCAGAGCGTGAACTGCCAGGGTTTAGACCAGCAGACAAAGCGGCAGAGCGGAAAGCCCCAGGCTGCGGAGGCCTCCCCAGAAGAAATAAAATCCCGGCACAATGATTGGGAACGGGAGCTGATCGAGAAGACAAAAATGCAGGAAGTGGACGAATCCCGATATCCCTTTTATAAGGAACACAGTGTCCTGGAAATAGCGGGCACAGTACTCCAATGCCTGGTCAGCATAAGTGCCGGAAAGTATTATAATGACACCATTTTAATCAGAACCCTGTGCGGTTCCTCCGATCAAAGAATCCTGCAGGATAAATTATACCTGGTGCCGGAGTATGGAAGGCTTTCCTATCTTGACCGCGGCACTGTCCGCAAAATGGTGGCATGGCTGATAGACCGGCACTATATTTTGGAAACAAAAGGCTCCTATCCGGTACTGCACATTACCAACGAGGGGCTTCACTATAAGGAACACATGACACCGGGAAAGATGAAGAGCCTTGCGGAGCTGCTTGGCGGGACGGAAGGGAAAAGGAAGTCAAATAAGGCCAATGCCGGTGAAAAGTGGAGTGAAGAAGAGGACCAAAGGCTTGTACGGGAATTTGCTTCCGGCAAGTCCATTCCGGAAATAGCAGTTGCCCATAAGAGGAGTAACGGCGCGATACGGGCAAGGTTGATAAAGCATGGATTGATGCAGTAAATAAAGGGATCAACAGGAGGATATAAGGAGAATTCAAGGTGGAGGAAAAAGATTTTTTATCAAAATTTTTCCAGGAAGTTGATATTCCCGGAATAATAACAGACGGAATAAAGAAGACGGCGGGGGAATACATTCAGAACCGAATCAGCTATCATAAATGGGAAAGAATATATGTCAATGCCGGGCGGACTGTTGCAGGCTTCGAACATGACGGCACGGAGGAGAGCCAAATCAGGAATATACTTTTTTGTGAAAAAAACATGAAAAAGCTTGCAAAAAAAATGTGGGATGCGGATTATTTTGCCTTTGAAAAGATACTGAGGGAAAACATACACAGTGTGTTAGAAGAAAGCAGCATGAACACAGGCAATCAGGAGAATTGCCAGGAACATTTTGTGCAGATTGTAATCGGGGATATCAGGAAGTGTATGCCCCAGAGAATAGAGCGTTCCCTGTGGATGGATACCAGAGAAAATACGGTGCAGATTCTGGATAATCAAAAACGCCAGTTTACGGAGAATGAAGAACTTCGATACTTATTGTCAGATATCCGGAACCGGATGCAGGAAACGGAGGACCAGAGGCAGGAAGCGAAGGATCAGGGGCAGGAATATCAGCGGAGCAGTAATCGTCAGAACGTAGTTTTTGGCACGGTAGAAGAAGACGAATGGCATCTGGCATCCATGCAGGATGGGGGATTTTCAGAGGATCCTGCCATACAGAAAAATATGGCGTTGGAGGCCATAAATCTCTGGAGAGAGGAGAGAGAAGCTTATCCGGGATGGTATGTGGCGCCGTATAAGATCTGTCAGAAAATATGGGGAAGAACAAGGGGATATGAATATTTAGTTGGAATAGGAATGCTGTCACTGGAGGAGGCATTTGCGCTGTGTTATGAGTTTGTCTGGCGCTGTGAGACAGGTAAGATATGCTATTCCGCCTGTCTGCAGAAAAATGTGTACGCAATATGGGAGCAATATCAGGCGTGTATTGACAGAGAAAAAGGGTACCGGACCGAACAATGGTTTTATATCGGGACGATTCTGCTCAGAGAATATCGGGAAGAGGGCCGATATACAGAGTGGGAAAATGTTTTCAAATGTTTACGGTCATATCAGGAGATTCCTTTGTGCGGGAAGGAAGTTCTGGATGTAGAAGAGATAAAATGTGCATTTTCCAGATTTCAGATCAGTAAAGTGAGAAGACTGTGTGGCAGAACACGTTTGCCTCGGGAAGCCTATGCACTGCGGCTGCAGGTAATCGGCGTGCAGGCAGAATGCGGGAGTACGGAAGCAGCGCTGAGACAGGTCAGGCAATTGGAAACGGATTTGGAAGCAGAATGCGTATCCGAAGATGCAAAGAGACGGATTTTTGCTAATTCTCTGCAGGTTGTGTTGTTTCATATGGAAGCTTTATTACAGCAGGGGATTGCTTTTGTCAGCAGGGAGTATGAAAAATATCAGGAGCCGATCAACGAAATTTTAAACCGGGCAGAGCGCAGGAAGCGGTATTTTGACTGGGACGGGCTGCATGCGTGTGTGGAGAGTGCGCTATTAAAATGGCATGTAAAAGAATATGAGGAAAGCAGTCCGTTTGACCTGGATAGGGAGAGCATTTCTCTCTTTGATTACGGGAATGGATGTGAGGAGAGCTATTATCTATACCGGGTAGTGGATGCAATGGCGATTCCCTTGATAAGTGATTGTGTAAATCTGTTGGGAAGCCTGGAGCGTGTATGGTTTGAAGCTTTGCAGGGACTGCAGCCGCAGCTGGCACTGTTTATGATGCTGCGGGGCAGTAAAAGCGATACGGCAAAGTATTGTTATAACCGCAGCAGGCTCATGCAGATGAGACAGGAAACCATTACAAGTCAGATTTGCTTTTTAAGGGATGTGCTGTTGGAAAATCGGGAGGAAATGGCGGAACTTACATCGCTGTACAGCGGAGGAGCCTGCCGTCAGCTGCGCAGTAATCTGCCGGAAATCATGACGCGGTGCATGAGCAGATGCCCGGATGAAATGCAATGTGAGATTCTGACCATGTTAAAATGTGTGATGGAGACACCGGGATTAAACCTTGGCCAGAATATGGGACAGTTTATCAGAGGAATGATGAGACAGGTGTCTGAAAAGAATAAGATGAAGATGCTGGGGGAATTATTGGAGACAGATATTGTGGAGCATAAGGATGTCCATGAAGAGGCAGCGGATCTATTTGATTTCTATTTTCGAAAAGAACACCTGGAACATTATGCAGAATTTTGTACCGTCAAGCCGGAAACCATTCTATGGCTGCTTTCGGACAACGGAGATTCCCTATATGAGTGGCGGACAAAAATAGCAAGATTGCTGGTGGTCAGAAGCACAGGTGCTTTGACAGGGGAGCAGGAGACGGCCCTGACTCGTAAAATCTGGAGCAGGCTGGGTGATAACAAACTGCCGGATCTGCCCAATTATTATTTATGGAATTTTATGGAATTGGATTATGGGGATTCCGCCGTTCCGGCGGTATCCATCAAGGCCTGTTATCTCAAGAACGGAATGATGGCGGCTTTTGGGAACGAAGAGGGATGTAAGATTACCATGGGAGACATTCGTTATCTGGAGGAGCTGCGGCTGGCATCCCGACATTTGGAGAAGGATTTCTGGACTCTGGATGAAGTCTGCCGGATTTATCAGGATGCCATAAGCTACTGGCAGATTTTGAAGGACAGGATAGAGAAAAATGTAAATGACTTACGCATAGGGGAATATCAGGACCGTGCACGGAAAATGTTCCGTACAATTGCAGAGGTCTATAGAAGCATATCGGGAGAATTGCCGGAGGATGTGCGCAGACAGGTAGGAAAAGTATTGGAGGAAGCCCGGGGATTCGAAATTGATGTATATGATTTGAAGGTTTTATTTTTGGTGGAAGAGGACAAGCCGGGGTTTGCGGAAGCGGTTACGGAGGGGCTTTATTCGGATGAGGTGCATACAGTGATTGATGCTTTGCATGCTGCGTATACCTTTATGGAGAAGTATCCTGGGGAAGGGCTTTCAGAAGAGCTGCTTTGTGAGATACTTCACATGCTTCGAAGCGGTAAACAGCCGGGGCTGGTGTCTGCAATTATAATTCTGCATAATCTGTTATATAGGAAAAGTCCGGTTTTTACAGGAGATAAGGTAAGGGAGGCGGATCGTTTCCTGATTTCCCTTGAGAAGAGGACCAGATATGATAAAAACATGGGGAGTGAGAGCCAGATAAAGAAAGCCGCACTGATTCGGCAGGTTTGTGTTGATCTGGCGTATGAAATATCCTTGCAGGAAGGCGGCGCTGGATATCCGGGGGTACTTCATTGGCAAAAGGCCTGCAGGGAGGATGAGTTTACAGAAGTCAGGAATGAAATGCTGATATAGAAATAAAAAGGGAAAGGGCATCTGGATTTTCGGATGCTGCATTTCCAAGGGAGCCAAAATGATCAAAATAGCAGTCTGTGATGACGACAAAACAGCGCTTGCAGCAACCCTTGAATTGTTGAAAGATTATAAAAAAGTTCCCCTGGAAGCCGATGCCTACCAAAGCGGGGATGCCCTTCTGGCAGCCGGAAAAAAATATGATCTCCTGCTTCTGGACATTGACATGGAGGGAACGGACGGGATTGAGACTGCCCGGCGTATCCGGGAGTCGGACCGGGATGTGAAGTTAATTTATATTACCAATTACAGTGACTATACCATCTTTGCCTTCGGCGTTCACGCCTTTGCCTATCTGCTGAAGCCGCTGAAGGCAGAGGAGCTGTTTGCGCAGCTGGACGAAGCCTGCGATTACGGCTTGGCCAGGCCGGAGCCGGAACTGGAATTCCAGGCGAAGGAGGGGATTGTGCGGATGGTGCCCTCGCGGATTTTGTGTTTTGAATATATGGAACGCCAGGTGCTGATGTATACTGCAGAGGGGAGTTGGCACCTGAAACGGCGGATAACGGATCTGGCAGAGGAAATGGAGACATATGGGTTTGCCATGCCTCACAAAAGTTTTGTGGTGAACCTATATGCGGTACAGCGGATTCATGGATATGAAATAACGTTGACAGACGGGAGGCAGATACCGCTGTCCCAGAAGAAATCCGCGCAGTTCCGCAGGGCGCTGAATGAGTATTTGGCGGAGAGGGGGCAGAGGGCATGGAACTGCTGATCTATCTGGCATTTCCCTGTGTGGGAAGTATATTTCTGTTGGGCGCCATGTTTTATGGGGCATACAGGATAGCGGGTCAGCCCGGAGCATCTCGCCGAAGCCTGGCGGGGGTGGGCCTGTATATTTTGGTTAACGTGGCGTTTTCCTTGTTGGGGAATACCTGGGTGAACCTGGTTTTTATGCTGCTGTTTCCCCTGGCTGCGTGGAAGGCTTTCGGCACATCCAAAATCCATTTTATTCATTTTATAATCCTTTCCGTGGCGGTTTGGCTTACGGATGTGGTGCTGGTATTAGGGGTTCAGGTATTGATGCTGTATGGTGTTCTGCGGCTGAATTCGCCGGCGCTGGAATATATCCTGATCGTGGCGGCCACCAGGATGGCAGAGTTCATGGTGATTCTGCTGGTGACCATGGCGGCGGGGAGAAAGGCAGGGCGGCACATTACGTTCAGGCAGGTGGCGCTCTCTGTTTTGCTGCCATTGTATTCTGTTTTCAATATGTTCTGCATGGTGTATCTGATGCAGATTTATATGACCCCGGAGATGGTTATGCTGTTCGGCGTAAATCTGCTGCTGCTCATCGGGGTGAATATTTATTTCTGCGTGCTGGTGGACGTGATGAGCGAGAACCACAGGCTGGAGAACGAACGGAACCTGTACCGGACACAGGCTAAGATGCAGCACCAGTATTATCAGCGGGAGGAGGAGAAGTACGAGTTCTCCCGAAAGATGATTCATGATATCCGGAACCATATCCTGGCCATGGAAGCTCTATATAAGGAGGAAAATGCCAGGGAGGCGGCAGCGTATGCCGGGGACATTCACAGGATGCTGAACCAGTTTCAGCAGAAATACTATACTTCGGAAAAGCTGCTGAATATCATTTTGAATGATAAGGCGAATACAATGAGACGGCTGGGCATACAGGAGGATATCCGTGTAGGGGAGATTTCGCTGGATTTTATGAAGGAGACAGATGTGACTGCGCTTTTTGCCAATCTGCTGGACAATGCTGTGGCTGCTGCCGGGGAGAGCAAAGCAGGCTTTGTGAGGGTGCGGGTGAACCAGGTACGCCAATTTCTCTCCGTTACTGTGGAAAACAGCTGTGACCGGGAGCCGGAGAAGGAGACAGGAATTGGGGGGACATTTCGCTCCCGGCGTCCGGGGCATGAGGGCATGGGGCTGAAGATTGTGCAGCGCACGGTGGAGCAGTATGGGGGCGATGTACAGTACAGCTGGGAAGACGGTGTATTTACTGCGCATGTGATGCTGATCGGTTTGTAGGTAACACTTCAGACAGCACCTGCCGCGAAGGCAGTCATTGCAATTTGGCCACTGACACATTTTAGTGTAATTCTGCGGGACTACTCTTGGGAACGTATGTTTGAAATGGATGAAATGCCGATTCTTGCAATATAGTGTTGCAGTTTTCCGTTTTATTGTGTAGACTTAAGATATCACTTTAAATCAGTTTTTCCTGCAGACTCTGCAAAGAGCCGGCCACCGGGG
>OFFT01002052.1_pt1 | contig 11035 bp, 8 predicted proteins | sample 1521581 | NCBI WGS metagenome assembly OFFT01 (sample SAMEA3504084, study PRJEB24116) | mouse gut metagenome | biome: mouse gut; feature: mouse-associated habitat; material: faeces | place: Denmark | collected 2011
AGGCTTTCACCACCGTATAAAGCAAGTAGAAGGCGCCGTCGCAGTATGACAAATCAGGCGCCCACACGCCCTGGGAAGCGCCCACACCCCGCAGGTCAAGCTGGCTCATCCTGTTTAACGGATACTCTATCAGCTCCCAATTCTTTAAGTCCCTTGAATGATGCAGACGCACCCCGGGCCACCACTCAAAGGTTGAAGTGGCAAGATAATAGTCCTCCCCCACCCGTATGACGGACGGGTCAGGATGGAATCCCCGCAAAATGGGGTTTATAATTTTTTCTCTCATGTCAGGCGTCTCCTTTCGATTCCCGCACCCGCTTCCGGTAGCTTCCCGGCGTCTCCTGATAAATTTTCATGAACGCCGTGTTAAACATCCTGATATCCCCGAAGCCCGCCTTCTCCGCAATCATAGGTTTTCATATCCGTTGAAAGTAACATGGGCACCGCTCTCTCTACCCGGATGCGGTTAACGTAGTCTTTAAAGTTCTCCCCGGTATTTTTCTTGAAAAAGCTGCTGAAATAATAGGGATTCATATGGATTTCCTCCGCCAGCACGTTCAGCGACAGATTTTCCATATAATGTTTTTCAATGTAGTCTTTCGCCTTTAAGATATCTTTTTTTTCGCTGTTTACCGCCACGTTTCTGATTCTGTCCAGGTATCTTTCAAATTCCCGCTCAAACATCGCTTCCATTTCCCCAAAGCTTTCGCACGCCCTGCTTTTTTCCAGCAGTTCTTTCATCTCGGATTTGTTGCCCGGCAAATCAAGGGCCTCGCACCTCTCATCCATGAATCTGGCCGCCGAGCAGAAATAGAAACAGGCATCTTCCTTTTTTCCCTCGGACAAACGCAGAACCAGCCGTCCGTACTGCCTGCCGGTTTCTTTCATCAGCTCCTCATTCTGGGCCACCGCCGCGTCGAAAAGCTTCTGCCGCAGTTCCCCCAGCATATGGGAGTCGCCTCTGCCGCTGAACACCTTTTCGCTTAGATTTATCACGGGAACCGGCATTTTGTCCGCGAAAAAAAGATACCCGCTCCTTTCAAGGCACTGACGGAACATACCCGGGATTTCCCCCATGGAACGGACCGCGTCCCCGATTATAAAAAAGACGGTATGGCCGGTTGCCTTAAAGGCTTCCGAACAGATTTCCTCCGCCGCTTCCCGGGCCTTCTCTCTCTCCAAACCCTTTAAAACCACTACAATCCGGTTATTTTTCTGAAACACAATTCCCAGCTTTGTTTCATTTAAATATTCCTCCAGAAAGCCAAACAGGGAAAAATGAATCAGTTTCCGCATCTGCCCGTCTTCCTCTTTCCTGTAAACGATATCCGCGTAAACCGTTACATAGTCGGTTTCTTCGTTTTCTATCAGCCGTTCGTAATCGACCTCTTCCCTGTTTTTCTTATTCCCGTCCTCAGCCCCTTCTACAGCCTTTTCCCGGCCCGCCGCCGATACGCTCTTTTCAATGGCCCGAAGAAGCTCCTCCCGGATGACAGGTTTTAAAAGGTAGTCTACGGCCCCGTACTGCAGAGCGGCCTTGGCGTACTCAAAATCCTGAAAGCCGCTGATAAAAATAACGGATACCCCGTTGCCGATTGCCCGGCACTCTTTCAATATCTCCACCCCTGTCAGTCCCGGCATGGAAATATCCAGAAGCGCAATCTCGGGCTTATCCCTCACGATTGCCTCAAGAGCCTTACGCCCGTCTTCATATTCTCCCACAATCTCAATCCCCAGCGCTTTCCAGTCAAGGAGTTTTCTTATCCCTCTGGTAATCACCGGTTCGTCGTCCGCCAATATCATCTGAATCATTTATCTTCATCCTTTTCCGTAATTCCCCGCAGCGGGAGCAGTATTCTCACGATTGTGCCTACCGCCGCCGTGCTGGTAATCTGAATCCCGTATTCCTCGCCGTACAGATACCGTATCCTGTCGTGTACATTTTTAAGCCCGATGCTCTGCCAGTTATATTCGTTCTTGATTCCCGGAGCGTCGCTCTCAAAAAGACCCATAATCTTTTGAGTGGCTTCCCTGTCCATGCCGATGCCGTTGTCCATAACCGAAATTTCAAACCGCTCCTCCGACACCGCCGTTTCAATCATAATACAGCCGTTTCCCTTTTTGGGCTTTATGCCGTGGACATAAGCGTTCTCCACAATGGGCTGCAAAATCAGCTTTGGCACCTGCGCCTTAAGACCGCTCTTCGCCTCCACCATAAGCTGTACCTTGCTTCCAATCCGGCAGTTCAGCAGATAGATGTACTTTCTGACAATGTCAATCTCCTTTTCCAGCGGCACCATATCCTGCATAGGGCCTATCAGATAATGAATCTGCCCGGAAAGCGCTTCTATCATCTCCGGCACTTTCTCCCGGCCCTCCTCTTCCAGAGCGGTCATGCGGATGATTTCCAGTGTGTTATATAAAAAATGCGGATAAATCTGGGATTTCAATGCCGTAAGCTCCGCCTCGTTCTGCTTAATCTGCGCCACATAGGACTGATTGATATAGGTTTTAAGCGCTCTGCTCATCTGGTTAAACCGCTCGAACAAAACGCCAATCTCGTCCTTCGAGCGGATGGGAAGCTCGATATCAAAATATCCGGTTTCCACCATGGACATCTGCCTCATCATCTCGTGCATGGGACGGGTAAGCCTTCTGGAAAAATAAAAGGAACCGGCAAACAGCGCCGCCACCGATATGGCCACAAAAAAATACATGGTCTGCTGCATCCGCCTGATATCGCCAAAGGCAGTCTCCGTATCTAAGGAAACCACCACCGAAAGTCCGTAATCGTTTTCCGGCGTCCTGATTACAAAGCGTTCCTTCTGCCCGTCCACATTTTCCATTATCCGGCTGATATTCTGCCCGATTAGCTCCGCCTGATTGCTGTAAAAGCAGTCGTTTTCGTCGTTTACCACATAAAGGACCTCGTTTCCGGTAAACGCCACGCTTCGGAAAATCCCCTCTAAGGTTTTCAAATCAATGTCTATAAAAATCGTACCCACATAGGGCGTATTTCCCACCGTACCCCGCAGGTCAAAGTAGTTGCGTGCAACCGTGAGAACCATCTCGGGCGTTCCGTAAAAGTAAGCGGTGGTGTGGGGCGGCACAAGCATCAGATTTTTTCCGCTTTTATCCGTTTCCGCATAGGCCACCGTCTCCTCGAACAGCTCCGGGTCCAGAAAAAAACGGTTATAGACGCTGTAGTGGAAGGACTGCTTTTCTCCGCTGCTGTCTAACGCAATCACGTGGACGCCGCTGATATAGGCATCCACGCTCTGGATGTACTGCAGGAAATTTCCCATGTCCCTCTTCCTGTCCTCCTCCATGGTATCCGCCTCATAGCCCTCTCCGTACAGAATCTGCCTGAAATGGTCGAAAGACAGATAACTGCCCTGCGTATCATTGTCATTGAAATTATAGTAATAGGGCATTTTGGATATGGTGTTATAAGAATCCAGCATGGACTCAATGCTGTATTCCACATAGCCCGCCGCCTGCTCGTACTGCCCTCTGAGCGCCAGGGAATAATCCTTAATCATCTTATTGGCGATAAAGGTTGCCAGCACCGCCATAGGTAAAAGCCCCAACAATATAATTGTCAGGGCAAATTTCTGATAAAGACTGAAGCCTTTCACGATTTTCCTCCATACCGCCAAAGCGGGAATACCGGTTTTCTCTGCGACGCAGATTCTTATATGCTGGTTTCAGCAATGCTGATTTCAGCAATTCTGATTTCAGAATAACAAATTCAGTGTAAAAGCGCAATCAGCCTTTTGCGGCCCCGGCCGTTATACCTTTCACAAAGTACTTCTGGAACAGGCAGAAGATAATCAGGGCCGGTACAATGGAGATAATGGTTCCGGCAAAAACGATATCCCATCTGGCCGTATACTGGCCCACGAACCCCGCGATTTCAACGGTAATGGTCTTGGCTTTCCCGCTGGGAAGCACCAGGTAAGGCATCAGGTAATCGTTCCAGATTCCCAGACCGTTTAATATAACCATGGAACCCGTACAGGGGCCAATCAGCGGAAACGTTACTTTCCAGAAGGTCTGAAAGGGCGTGCATCCGTCAATCATGGCCGCTTCCTCTATCTCCAGAGGGATTCCTTTTAAGAAACTGCAGTAAAGCAGCGAGCCGAAAGCAATGGAGCCGGCGATATAGTTTACAATCGGGCCCGCCATATTTCCGAACAGATGGAACATTCTCATTTCCTTAAACAGCGGGAACATATACAGATGAAAAGGTATCATCATGCCGGCCAGAAAATAGGTATAAATCAGGGCGGTGGTACGGCTTTGCCTTCTCTCAATCCCGTAAGCCGCCATAGGAACGATGAACACAATCAGCACTTCCGACACAACCGTCAGAAACACGGAATGGAGAATCGCCGTGAAGAAATCCGACTGCGCAAATAAATCCTTAAAGTTCTGTATGTAAAGGCTGGTGGGAAAGCTTATGGGACTTTTCAAAATATCGCCGTTACTCTTAAAGGCCGACATCAGCGCAAACAGTACCGGATAGATAAACAGAAAGGCCAGAATCACGGTTACCGCAAATAAAACACAGTCGCCGGGCTTTACTCTTTTCTTTGCTTTCATAATTACATCTGCACCTCCCTGCTCCTTAAGAATTTCTGCTGGATAGTATTCAGCACGATTATGATAAACAACAGCATAATTCCCACCGCAGTGCCGAATCCCTGTCTGCCTTCGTTGAAGCCTACCTTATACAGCAGGTAAACCAGCGTTTCCGACGTAAATCCCGGGCCGCCGTCCGTCATTACATTAATCTGGTCAAAAACCTTCAAACCGTTAATCAAAGACAGCGTAAAGTTGATGGTAAACGCTCCCGAAATCAGGGGAACCGTAATGGCTTTAAATCTCTGGATGGGGCTTGCCCCGTCAATCTGGGCCGCTTCTATCAAATCTGTGGATACGCTCTGTAAGGAGGCCAGATAGATAATCATATAGTAGCCCGCCCCCTTCCAAATCAGCACAACGCCAATCATAAGAAGCGTCAGGGCGCTGTTTCCAAGCCAGTCCTGTTTCCATTTATCCAGCCCCAGACTGCCCAGCACCGCGTTAAAAGTACCGAAATTGTAATTGTACATAATCTTCCAGATAAAGCCTGAAACAATGCCGCTGATTAAGACGGGAATGTAAAAACCGCTTCTGAAAAAATTCTTTCCCCATCTTACATTGTCCACAATAAGGGCAAGGGCAAGGGCGATTATATTTTCAAAGATAGAGATGAACACCGTCAGGATTATCGTATTTTTCATGGCGTTTCCGAAACGGTCGCTGGTAAATATTTCTTTATAATTGGCCAGACCGATAAATTTGATATCGGGGCTGATGCCGTCCCAGGAGGTAAGACTGTAATAGACGCTGGAGACGGTGGGAACTATGATAAATAACGTGAAGAGGATAAACGCCGGCGCTATGAACATAAATGCCGTTTTGTCAAACTTTTTTTTCTTTTTCATCAAAAACCTCCGTGTCTGCCGGTTCTGCGGGCTTTGGCTTATGCGGCTCCAGCCAGACGAACATACCGGTATGCCGCCCGGCCTGCCGTTTGCGAAAATAAATCCCGTAACTGCTCACACAGTCCGGGATTTACTTCTGACCGCATCGCTGGTTATTCGATTCCTACACCTGTAATCGGGTTAAAGCTCTGCATGCTGACCTGCCATGTTTTGTTTAATTCCTCACATGCCGAGTCAATGTCTCTGGTTCCCTGCAGAACCTCAATCAGCGTTTTGTAAGTAAAGTTTCTGAAATCAGGAGGAAGCTCGTTCTCTCCCACTCTTCCGTTCCACATGGGCGCCAAATCATCCGCCGTTGCGTTTGCGTCGATTACTTCCTGGAACACATCCATCACTTCAAGGTCAGGGGTTTCCACAGTGGAAGGAATTGCGCTTAATTTTTCACAATGTCCTTTGTAGTTTTCGGGCTGGAAGAAAAATCTGATGAATTCCTCCGCCGCAGCCTTTTTATCAGGGTCCTTTGCCGCTTCCGCGGAAATTGCAAGACCGCCTACACCGCCGCCGCCCACCAGACGCGTCTTTCCGTCCGGGCTGGGAACCGCAAACCATCCCATTTCAAATTCCGGGTCCGCCTGGGAAATCTGGGAAAACATATGGGTGCCGGAGTACATCATGGCTGCCATATCGTTTACGAGGAATGTGGTAATCTGCGCATCCGGCGTGGACACCCATCCGTCCTGGGCATACTGCATGATGGTCTTCATTTCCTCAAAAGTAGCCTTTACCGTTTCATCCGAAAAATCCTTGCTTCCGTCATAGCAGTGTTTGATAAAGTCAGGGTCTTTGCTCAGCACCTGGTCGTTGTATGCCTTGTGGAACCAGAAGCCCATATGCCAGATATCCTGACCTCCAACTACCAAAGGCGCCATATCGCCTTTGTCCGCAATCTTCTGGCAAAGCTCGATAAACTCGTCATAAGTAGCAGGCTCGCTAAAACCGTTCTCGTCAAAATATGTCTTGTTATAAATGATTCCGTTGGTGTTTTCCCCGCCGAAAGGCGCCGTATAAACCTTGCCGTCAAAAGCCGTTGTGGTTCTGAAAAGGGATACGATGTCCTCTGACAAAGGCTCCAGCTTTCCGGCGCGTACATACATGGCCGTGTCCCTCATTTCCATCACATCCGGGAACTCTCCCACACTGTCCTTGGTCTTGATAAACTCGCTGTAAGCGCCGCCGTTTCCGGGCTCAATCGTAACGGTGATATCAGGGTATTCTTCGTTAAATTTGTTGACGATTTCATTCATGGAAGCCTTCGCTCCCTCATCGCCGTCGGCAAAAATATAAGTCAGTTCCGTGGGTGCGGAAACAACGGAAGCTGTATCCGCAGCCCGTATCCTCTGACGCTTCGGCATCAGCCGCCTCGTCCTGCGCATCCGCCGCATCAGCGTCTTCTGCTGCCGCATCCTCCTGGGTATTTGCTGCATTATCCGCGGGGGCCTTATCCGTTCCGCCGCATCCTGTAAGGGCTGCCGCCGCCATCGCGCCGGACAGCAAAACTGCTAATAATTTCTTTTTCATAGCTTTCTTCCTCCTAGCTCTTTTTCCATTCGGTTGGCCTTCCGTCTTTTGTAATTGTACTATATCAGTTTTTATTTTCTAAAAAAATACAGGTTTTAAAGTTTCAGGTGCAGTTTTTTAAGATGCTCTGCTACCAGAGCAGTATTCCGGTCCCCGTAAGCTTATACAGGGCTTCGATAAAGAAGTAGTCCGCATACACCATCGTAAAATGATGGGTGTCGCTGTGGTAAGCTCCGGTGCAGTTCTGTACAATGGCGTCGCAGCCGCGGCCAAAATCCGCTCTGGTGTCGGCTATGGCTTTTAAAATCTTCCCTGCGGCCCGCACATACATATCCTTTTCCGGCGCCGTCACATGTTTTGCCACCTCCAAAAGCCCTCCCGCAATCACACATGCGCCGCAGGAATCCTCCCATGCCGGCTCCTTCGGCTGTCTGAAATCCACCGGAATAATCCCACTTTCCGGAATATTCGCCATACAATAATGGGCGCACCGTTTGGCCGCGTCAAGATACTCCTGCTTCCCCGTATGGGCGTAGCTGTTTGCGAAACCGTATACCGCCCAGCCCTGCCCCCTTGTCCAGGAGGAGCCTTCCCCATATCCCTGCCCGCCGTGGCTTCTTATCATCCCGCCCTTTTCCGGGTCAAATTCCACAATATGACAGACGGAGCCGTCGGGCCGGATAAAATGCGCGAGGACAGTGTCCGCGTGCAGCATGGCTATCTGGCGAAATCTGGGGTCTTTGCTTTCCTCCGACGCCCAGTACAGCAGGGAAATATTGAACATACAGTCGATAATTGCCCAGCCCCTTGTATCGCTTTCCCCCACTTCATTCCATGCCCGTATGAATTTTCCTGCCGGATTAAACCGGCCGGCCAAAAGATTTGCCCCGTGCATGGCCGCCCTTCTGGCCTTTAGACTGCCGGTCAGCCGGTAATCCGCCACTGCGGTGGGAAGAAACATAAAGCCCACGTCATGGTGAAGGCCATAGTAGGTTTCAAAACATTTTTCCAGCTTCCTCTCCGATTTCCTTGCAATATCCGCATATCGCTCCTCTCCCGTATCCTGATACAAAAGCCACATAATACCGCCCCAGAAACCGTTGGTCCACCAGTTTAAGCCGTCGTCTGCAAGCCACTCCTTTTCTTCCGAGCGGTCATCGTAATTGCCGTTTGCATCTGTGGTATACGGGATTTTATCCTGATTTTTTTCACTCACCCATTCCATCTTTTCCCGTACCTTCTGTAAAACTTCTTCTGCCCATACCTGATATTCTTTCATTTCGCACCTCGTTTCTACATAATAGGCTGTTTCGCGTTAGTCTTCTGCAAATAAATTTCCTGTTTCAATACATGACATCCTTCTATATAATAAGGTTCCCTCTCATCCGGCTCCTCACAGGAAAACTGTATACCGGCCAGATAAAGGTCTTCCACATTACGGACATCCATAAAAGCGGCTCTGCTCCAGTCAGGGTAATAATTTTCCGACACCTTCACCCCAGGGTAAAGACGTCTGTCCAGCACTTCCGGGTAACATTCGGGAATATCCTCTTTCTTCACCCCGCCTACGCTGTGATACCGGATATTCGTCATGGTAATTCCCCTGATAGGATGATTTCTTTCCGCATCAATACGGATTCCCTCAAATTCGGGTCTTCCCATAATATCATCGTCAAACCGGAAGTGTGTTTTCTTCATTTCTTCTGAATCCGCTGCGATAATGCCGGAAAACATCAGATTCTCCATCCTGCCAATCTCCGGCATTTGTTTCAGCTCCACCGAACTGCCGTAGTCCTCTGTCTCAAACCGGTTATTCAGAATGATAAAAAGGGGCCTTGACACATCCCGCATCACCACATTAGAAACCGCAATATCCGTAATGCTGCCGCCCTCCGTGCACTCAATTTTAATTCCCTCTCTCCACACCCTCTCCATGGTACAGTTGCTGATAACCACGCCCTGAATCTCGCCGATGGATTTCAGGCCGATACGGATTGCCGCACAGAGGGAGGAAAATTCGCAGTTGGTGATGTGAACGTCCCTGACCGGATATTCCCTGCTGCCCGCCTGAAGACACAGATTATCGTCCGTTCCCGTAATGCTGCAGTTATCCACAAACACATGGGCGCAGCCGTCAAAGTCCAGACCGTCCCCATTATAATTTTTGTCATTAAAAATATGCACTTCCCTCACCCATATACAGGAAGAATCCAAAAAAGCCGCCGTCCAGGATGCCGACTGATACAGCTTTACTTCCGAAATATGTATATTTCTGCACCGCAGAAAACGCAGCATCATGGGTCTGTAAATGCTTCCCATATTTGGGAAAGCCTCCGCGTTTCCGTTGATTTCTCCCTTTCCCGTAATTTTGATATTCTCCTGATTTTCTGCGTAAATAAAACACCTGTCAAGGGCTTTCTCATTGCGGTATCTGTTATAATGCACATTTTCCCGGTAATCCCGGATATCCCCGCTGGCTGTAAGCACCCCGCCCGCCGCAACTTCCAGAGTCACGTTGCTTTTGAGAAAAACGGTCCCGCTGATATAATTTCCCTTTGGAATAAGCACCGTTCCGCCGCCTGCCTCATGGCACATATCTATTGCCACCTGAATCTCCGCAGTGTTCACTTTTTTCCCGTCTCCCACAGCGCCCTGCGCTGTAATGTCAATTATCATTTTCCGTCCCTCCTCCCTGACATTCTTCTGTATCCGCCAGCTCGAAATAGTCAAAATCCGCATATTTTTCTTTTCTGCTACCATTTTACGGCTCAGTATATCAATTTAAGGGAAAAAATGAAATTCAGATTTTTCAGGAGGATATGCAGATTTTTAAGGTGTTTGTGTAGAAAGGGATAGGATGAATGCATAAAAAAGCCCCAACATGCGTTGAGACTTTTCTTCAAAAACTATTTATTTAAGTGCCTACTTATTCTTTCATTTTACTGGTCTTCCATAAGTTTTACAGTATTTCCTTCCGTAATTCCGTTTTCATTAAAGGCATCCACACGCACATAATACTCACGGTCTTTAACCAGTGCGCCCACACGCTGTTCCATTCCAAATATCATATAACTATGATAAAGTTTTTGGGGACTGCTGCCCCATAAAATGTTATATCCCACAGCATCGCCATCCGTGATTTTTATCATCATATCCAGAGCATTTTCCCTTACCGCTTCGAACTTGGGTGTTCTCGGTTTTTGCCCATCTCCAACGCCAAATACCCGCAGGCCCGAAATACATGGTCGTTGTCCATAAGGCACTTCCAGAATTGTCAGCCTTAAAAAACGTAATCGTACACCTTTTTCTTTTACTATCAAATCATGGGGTAAATCTGTCTCTGCTTCCGATTTATCCTCTATCATAAAATAATGCTCTCCGTCCGGAGAACCTTCCAACTTCCAGCGGGTTACATAATCTTTCTCCTCGATATAACGTGCCTGTGTCGTTCTTTGGAGTTTGCCCGGCACCGGAATATCAATTCCATCATCGGCAAAATTAATCTGTACTGCATTTACTGTATATTCTTTCTCCAAATCAACCTGCAGCCATTCCCCACTCTCAGCGGTCAAAGCACGCCACCAGGTCTGTACATTTTCATCTACAGCCTGCTCCGGTCCTTTTCTTTCTTCGCTGGAAGAAGCCGTCACTGGCTTTCCATAGCTTATCAGATACCACCCCGGATTCCTCCAGGGATTTATTTTTCCATTCCCAATCTCCATGGGCCAATCTCCATAGCGCTGATTACAAAAAAGTTCTCCATCTTCATCAAATCCTGCAGGCCAGATTCCAACACGCCTCTCAAAAATGTGGTTTTTACTGATTCGCATGGTTGCCGTATGCCATAAATTTTTCTCTTTATCCCACATAGTGGAACCATGACCTGCGCCTGGCAGAAATCCACCGGGCTCATATGAATGAGTTTTAATAGGAACACTGTAATATCAAGGCTTTTCGGAGCCTAC
>OFFT01002058.1_pt1 | contig 10998 bp, 7 predicted proteins | sample 1521581 | NCBI WGS metagenome assembly OFFT01 (sample SAMEA3504084, study PRJEB24116) | mouse gut metagenome | biome: mouse gut; feature: mouse-associated habitat; material: faeces | place: Denmark | collected 2011
TAAAGCCGAGGCGGTTGGCACTCGTATAGGTCCCGGCGGCAGTCCTTCCACTTTATATGTATTATAAGGAGAAGACACCCTTAGATGTTCACCGCGAATGCGTCTTAATTTGAAGTCTCCTACCGCGAATTTTACTGTAGGGTCGGCTTGCAGGCGCATCCCTTTGTTCAGTCGATTGAGATAAAGTCTTGCAACGAGCGGTCTTTCATCTTTCTTTGCGGTCTCTTCTTCAATTATAGAGGCAACTGTGGCTACTTCAACCTTGCTGAGCCCAAGAGACTTTGCCTTTTTTGTCCTTTCCTCGTTCCAGAAATTGTCGCGATAATCCAACAGGCGTTTCACGACGTTTTCGGGGGTTGCGCTCCAATAGAATTCATATGTGTCCGGAATGAATGCTGCCGGATATGTGGCACGTTTGAATCCATGTTCAGGGAGCACTTCTGCACAGGCATCCATGAATTCCTCTGGTGAGCATTGGAGTTGAGATGCTATCCTGTCGGCAAGCTGTTGCATTGTGCGGGTGCTGTTGAAGGTCACTGTGACAGGTGTCTGGCGTCCTGTAGCCATTCTTCTGGCTATGCCAAGTGCGGTCTGTCCCGGGTCCATGCGGTAGGCACCTTCGGTTTTGGCTGGATTATTGCCCATCAGTTTCCACATTATATATATGCGTGTGCCCATTGATGATCCGAGCGAATTCTTTAGGCTGTCCCTTACTTGCGCTGTGGATGCTCCGTGTGGGATATATACCCAGTCGCCTTCCTTGTCATTGCCTCCTGTGTATGGGATGAATGCAAATGCGAATACAGCCCCGATGGCTACGATTATTGCTATGACAGCTGTCATTACTCCCAGTGAGTGCCGGGTAAGCCATGATTCATTGCCTTTTTTCTTTCTTTTTTTTACTGTTGCCATATTTCTATTTAGCGGAGTTTGTGGAGGGAATCAATGAGGTCCTGAAGCCTGTTCCGAACATCTGAGAGTCTGTTCAGGGCTTCGGCTTTCCGTGACACGCCATCCTTGTTGACCCTTATCTGCTCCAATGCGGCTTCGATCTTTAGTCCTTTGTCATGAACAAGGTATTTTATCATTCTTGCATTCTCCAGGTCAGCTGGGGTGTAGAACCGTGTGCCCCTGTCGTTGCGCTTCGGTTTCAGAATATGGAACTGGGTTTCCCAAAACCGGAGGGTGGAAGCAGCCACATTGATTATCTCAGCCACTTCGCTTATTTTATAGTATCTCTTGTTGGTAATTTGTTCCATAATAAACGGATTTGAATTCACCCGATGCAAAGGTAATAATAAAGTGGCAAAAATCCACCTAAAGTTAGTTCCTTGTTAAAAAATGAGCTTGGGTTTTACGAAAATTTAATTTTTTTCACAAAAAAGCGGCGTTCCGCCAAAAAAAGCATAAAAAAAGTTTGGTATGTCAGTTTTTTGTTTTACCTTTGCATCGTTTTTGAAGCTTAAATATTGTTCAATAATTTAACGAGAAAAAAAGAAAATGAAAAAGTTAGTTTTAGTAGCCGCTGTCGCATTCAGCGCATCTCTTTTCTCTTGCGGTTCTTCTGAGAAGGCTGCCCAGGAAGCTACCGATACTGTAGCTGTTGAGGAGGCTGTTGTTGAAGAGGTTGTTACTGTTGATACAGTTGCAGCTGACAGCGTAGTAGCTCCCGCCGACACCGTAGTAGCTGCCAACTAATTTAGTTGCCAACTTAACACAGAAGGTCTGGATGAAATGAAAAGCCGGACTCTTCGAAGGTATTAAGCTGATTACCCGTACCGATTACGAGTGACCAGCTTTATTCTTTTTATCTGGAGTTTCTTTTATTTGATCTCCATTTCTTTTTCTTGTGCAAATTGTCAAAACTGCTTGTGCCTTATGAGTAAACATCATCGATACTCAGGTCTTAACGATGCCCAGGTTGCCGAAAGCCGTAGGGTGAATGGTATGAATATACTGACTCCTCCTGAGAAGGAGCCGGTATGGAAGAAATTTCTTGAAAAGTTTTCTGATCCCCTGATTATAATCCTTATGGTGGCAGGGGTACTGTCGGTAGCCATATCTATATATGAGTATGCTGTTCTGAACGAGGGATTCAAAGTTTTCTTTGAGCCTATAGGTATTTTTCTGGCAATCATTCTGGCGACAGGCCTTGGTTTCTATTTCGAGCAGAAAGCCGACAGGGAGTTTGCAATACTTAACCAGGTCAACGATGATGTCCCGGTGCAGGTGATACGTAATGGCTTGACCATTGAGATTCCTAAACGTGATGTAGTTACGGGTGATATAGTGTTACTGAACACCGGAGAAGAGATCCCTGCTGACGGACAATTGCTTGAGGCTGTGTCGCTGAATGTGGATGAATCAACACTGACAGGGGAGCCGGTGGCGCATAAGACCACTAATCCTGATGATTTTGATCCGGATGCCACATTTGCGTCTGACCATGTGATGCGCGGTACCAAGATTATGGAAGGGCATGGGGTGATGAAGGTGCTCGCAGTGGGTGACAACACTGAGAACGGCAAGGTGTTTGTTGCTGCGCAGATAGATGATAGTGTAAAGACCCCGCTTAACGAGCAGCTTGAGGGGCTCGGAAGACTTATATCGATAGTCAGCTATGCTTTTGCCGTTCTGATTGTAGCTGGTCGCACAGTGATGTATTTCACGAATCCGGCTATTGAGTTTGAGTGGGTGCATTTCCTGGCTTATTTCTTGCAGACCATAATGATAGCTGTTACCCTTGTGGTGGTTTCTGTACCGGAGGGGTTGCCTATGGCTGTGACACTTTCGCTTGCCTATTCTATGCGCAGGATGCTTAAGACCAACAATCTTGTGAGGAAGATGCATGCATGTGAGACTATGGGGGCGACCACCGTGATATGCACCGATAAGACCGGTACGCTCACACAGAATCAGATGCAGGTGAGCGACACCTGTTTCTATGGGCTTGAGGGGCAGAAACTGGGGGCATCGTTGTTGGCGCACACAATTGCCGAGGGCATTGCTGTAAACAGTACTGCCCAGCTTGATCTCTCATCCAAAGATCATCCGGTGGCGCTTGGCAACCCGACAGAAGGCGCGTTGTTGCTGTGGCTGCATTCACAAGGAATCGATTACCTTAAGTTGAAAGAGTCGGTTGTGCTTGTTGATGAGTTGCCGTTTACTACAGAACGCAAGTATATGGCAACGATGATTGATAATGAGTGCGGAAAGCGTGTTGTGTATGTGAAGGGAGCTCCTGAGATTGTAGCAGCACTTTGTTCCGTTTTTCCTGAAGGTGTGACTCGTAGCTCCATTGACAGTTCTCTTATGGGCTATCAGAATCAGGCTATGCGTACCCTCGGGTTTGCTTGTGCAGAGATTCCTTCTGGTAATAATGTTGATCTTAAGGATATGTCATCGCTTGGTGATGCGTTGCATTTTCTTGGCATTGTTGCCATTGCAGATCCGGTGCGTCCTGATGTCCCTCAGGCTGTGGACGAGGTTCTGGCAGCGGGGATTAATGTCAAGATTGTCACCGGTGACACTCCTGCCACAGCCAGAGAGATAGGTCGTCAGATAGGGCTTTGGAATGAGAATGACACAGACCGCAATATTATCACAGGCACGGAGTTTGCCGGATTGTCCGATGATGAGCTTCGCGAGCGGGTCGGCGATCTGAAGATAATAGCTCGTGCACGACCGATGGATAAAAAGAGGCTTGTGGAGGCTCTTCAGTCCAACAATGAAGTGGTTGCTGTGACTGGTGACGGCACAAATGACGCCCCGGCTCTCAAGGCGGCACATGTCGGGCTGTCGATGGGCGACGGCACATCTGTGGCAAAGGAGGCTTCGGATATAACAATTGTCGATAATTCGTTCACATCAATAGGCAGAGCTGTAATGTGGGGTAGGTCTCTGTACCGTAACATCCAGAGGTTCATACTTTTCCAGATGACGGTCAATGTTGCGGCATCGTTCATTGTGCTCGCCGGGGCATTCATGGGCATGCAGTCTCCTCTCACAGTCACTCAGATGCTGTGGGTGAATCTTATTATGGATACTTTTGCGGCGATGGCTCTTGCCACATTGCCCCCTTCCGAGTCAGTGATGCACGAGGCTCCGCGATCACGCACGGCATTCATCATCAATCGCCCGATGGGGTGGATGATAGTGTCGGTAGGGCTTATGTTCTTTTTCTTCCTGTTCGGGCTCATGTGGTACTTCCAGCACACAGCTCTTGATTCGCTCACAGACATGTGGCGTGCCACATTCATTGTCGAGAACAAGGGGTTCTCTTCTTATGAGTTGTCGATGTTCTTCACTATATTCGTGTTCTTGCAGTTCTGGAATCTTTTTAATGCGAAGGCTTTTGCTACAGGTCGTTCGGCATTGCATTTCAAAGGGTGCTCGGAGTTTGTGATGATTGCGGGATTTATTCTTGCCGGTCAGATCGCTATAGTGGAGCTTGGGCGCGAGTTCTTCAATGTGGTGCCTCTTAATTTCACGGACTGGCTTATTATAATAGGTGGTACATCTGTAGTGTTGTGGGCTGGGGAATTGTATCGACTCTTTGGCTGTAAAAGAAAAAATGCGTAACTTTGTGCCCGAAATTTTTCAATCTACACGACAACAATAAAACAATCATAATCATGTTGACAGCAAAGGAGATACGCGAGTCATTCAAGGAGTTTTTCCGTTCCAAAGGTCATCATATAGTGCCATCCGCTCCTATGGTGGTAAAGGATGATCCCACGTTGATGTTCACCAACGCCGGTATGAATCAGTTCAAGGATATAATACTTGGCAATAAGGCGGCAAAGTATCAGCGTGTGGCTGATTCACAGAAATGTCTGCGAGTTTCCGGCAAGCATAACGACCTTGAGGAGGTGGGAATGGATACATATCACCACACCATGTTCGAGATGCTTGGCAACTGGAGTTTTGGCGATTACTTCAAGAAAGAGGCTATTGACTGGGCATGGGAATATCTTGTGGATGTTCTCGGACTTTCTCCCGACAGGCTGTATGCCACTGTTTTTGAGGGCTCTCCTGAAGAGGGTCTTTCGCGTGACGATGAAGCTGCCGGATATTGGGAAAAACATCTGCCTGTGTCACATATCATAAATGGCAATAAGCATGATAATTTCTGGGAAATGGGTGACACAGGTCCTTGCGGTCCTTGTTCGGAGATACATATTGACCTTCGTTCCGACGAGGAGCGTGCCAAAGTGGATGGTGCCTCGCTGGTCAATCATGACGACCCCCTCGTGATAGAGATATGGAATCTCGTGTTCATGCAGTACAACCGTAAAGCAGACGGATCTCTTGAGGCTCTTCCCGCAAAGGTTATAGATACCGGAATGGGCTTTGAGCGTCTTTGCATGGCCCTACAGGGTAAGCGATCCAACTATGATACCGATGTGTTTACCCCTCTGATAGATACTATATCCCGTCTTTCAGGCAAGAAATATGGCGAGGACAGGCAAGTGGATATAGCCATGAGGGTTATTGCCGACCATGTACGTACTATTTCGTTCTCTATAGCTGATTCACAGCTCCCTGGCAATGCCAAGGCCGGATATGTGATACGCCGTATCCTCCGTCGCGCCGTGCGTTATGCTTATACATTCCTTGATCAGAAGCAGGCTTTCATGTATAAGCTTGTTAATACTTTGATTGACTTGATGGGTGAGGCTTATCCTGAAATCGCTGCTCAGCGTGAGCTGATCATGAAGGTCATAAAGGAGGAAGAGGATGCATTCCTGCGTACACTTGACAAGGGCATCTCCATACTTGACGAGGCTATTAAGGTTGCTCGCAAGGAGGGGAAAAATGAGATTTCCGGTAAAGATGCGTTTGTGCTTTATGACACTTATGGATTCCCTCTCGACCTTACTGAGTTGATCCTTAAGGAGAACGGCATGACTTTGGATAAGGTGGAGTTCGATAAGGAGATGGATGCTCAGAAGACTCGTGCTCGCAATGCTGCGGCGGTTGAGGCTACTGACTGGGTTGTTGTCAGTGAGGGTGAGACAGAGTTTGTCGGATATGATTCAACATCGGCTCCAACCCGTATATTGCGCTATAGGAATGTAAAGCAGAAAGGCAAGGAGTTCTATCAGATAGTACTCTCTGTCACTCCTTTCTATGCTGAGATGGGCGGTCAGGTCGGCGACAGCGGCTGGCTTGTGAATGGTGACGATAAGATAGAGATATACGATACAAAACGTGAAAATGGTCAGGCGGTACATCTTGCCAAGAGGCTTCCTGCCGATGTAACTGCTGAGTTTGAGGCTGTTATAGACGCTAAGGCTCGTAGAGCTACAGAGTGCAACCACTCTGCTACACATCTGCTCCATGCCGCACTGCGTGAGGTGCTTGGTTCGCATGTTGAACAGAAAGGCTCCTATGTGTCTCCCAAACTTCTTCGTTTTGATTTCAGCCATTTCCAGAAGCTCACACCTGAAGAGATCCGTAAGGTAGAGCATATTGCCAATGCAAATGTAAGAAAGGCTATTCCTCTTGATGAGCGTCGTTCGATGCCTATTTCCGAGGCTCGTGAGTTAGGTGCGATGGCTCTTTTCGGAGAAAAGTATGGTGAGGAAGTACGTGTCATCAAATACGGTGATTCCATTGAATTATGTGGCGGCACGCATGTGCCCAACACTGGAAACATCGGTATGATCCGTATTATATCCGAGTCGAGCATTGCAGCCGGTATCCGTCGTATTGAAGCTATAACAGGAGAGGCTACTGAGAGTTTTATCGATGACATTTCCGATACGCTTCGTGCTGTGGGCGAGATGTTCCATAATGCTCCGGATATACGTCAGGCTATACGCAAGGCTATTGATGAGAATGTCGAGCTGAGAAAGCAGGCGGAGGAGTTTATGAAGGAGCGCACACGCTCGATTGCAGCCGAACTTGTAGCCGCTGCCGTTGGAGTGAACGGATGCAAGGTAGTGTCAATGATAGGTGTCCGCGCTCCTGAGATGGTCAAGAATGTTGCTTTCCTTGTGCGTCAGCTTTCACCTGAAGCTACTGCTTTCATTGCCGCTACTTCCGATATTTCCGGTAAGCCGCTTCTTACGGTCGCTCTTACTGATGACCTTGTAAAGAAAGGTGTCAATGCCTCTACAATGGTGCGTGAAGCCGCTAAGGCCATCAAAGGCGGTGGCGGTGGTCAGCCCGGATTTGCTCAGGCTGGCGGTAAGGATACCGATGGGCTTTCCGTGGCGATTGAAACGCTTCGTCAGTCTCTGATGTGATCAGTAATAGTCAAATAGCAAATATATACTTATTATGGTAAAGCATATTGTGACATTCAAGCTTGCAGGTTCTCCGGAAGAACGTCGTCTGGTAGCTGAATCGTTCCGTGATGCTCTGATGGCTCTTCCCGAGCAGATCGATGTGCTACAGTCGATGGAGGTAGGAATTAATGAAAATCCTTCAGAGGATTGGGATGTAGTTCTTACGGCTATTGTTCCTGATATGCCTTCGGTTGAGGTGTATGCCAAGCATCCAGCCCACGTGGCTGCGGCATCATTAATTGCCGGACTTAAGGAATCGCGTGCTTGTGTAGATTATTATTGTTGATCACTTTGGGCAACATTGATTTACTTGTATATTTTAAAGTTGTCCAAGTCTGAAACATAATTATTTGTATATCAGTTATAGTATAAATTATGACAGCTTTGTAAGTTTGCCAAAACAGGAAATCCAAATAAAAAATAATGTTTTTTTATTTGGATTTCCTGTTTTTAGGGAGTAACTTTGTCGAAAAATACAATACTAACAAATGATACATACAGTGGTCAAGCGCGACGGCAGAATCGTCGGTTATAATGAAGAGAAAATCAAGGCTGCAATTCGTAAGGCCATGCTCACTACAGAGATGGGTGAGGATGAGTCTCTAATTGCCCGCATAGCGGATATCATCACTATGACAGGCGGCGAACAGATGACTGTAGAGCAGATACAGGATCGAGTGGAGCTTGAATTGATGAATTCTCCGCGCAAGGAGGTTGCCAAGCGTTATATCGCCTATCGCGACCAAAGATCGATAGCCCGACGCGCCAAGACACGAGATATGTTCCTTGAGATAATTGAGGCAAAGAGCAATGACATTACCAGAGAGAATGCCAATATGAATACGGATTCTCCTGCGGGAATGATGATGAAATTTGCCAGCGAGACCACAAAACCGTTTGTTGACGACTATCTTCTTTCTCCGGCAGTCAGAGAGGCTGTAAATAATGGCTATATACATATTCATGACAAGGATTATTATCCCACAAAGAGTCTTACTTGCGTGCAGCATCCTCTTGACCGTATTCTCAGATACGGATTTGTGGCAGGTCATGGAGAATCTCGTCCCGCCAAACGTATCGAGACTGCAAGTATAATAGGATGCATCTCTCTTGAGACAGCTCAGAACGAGATGCATGGCGGTCAGGCAATACCTGCTTTTGACTTCTATCTTGCCCCTTATGTTCGCTATTCTTATATAGAGGAGATAAAGCACCTTGAGAATCTTTCCGGCACATCTCTGGCACATCTGTATGATGCAGAGATAAAGGATTATATAAAAAAGGACCTTGATGGGCTGACAGGCGATGACCGTTACCGCCAGCATGCTGTCAATCAGACTGTGGCACGCGTGCATCAGTCAATGGAGGCTTTTATCCACAATATGAACACTATTCATTCCCGAGGAGGAAACCAGGTGGTGTTCAGCTCAATTAATTACGGCACAGACACTTCGGCAGAAGGCAGATGTATAATCAGGGAGCTTCTTAACAGCACATATGAGGGTGTGGGTAATGGAGCCACTGCTATCTTCCCGATTCAGATATGGAAAAAGAAGAGAGGGGTGAGCTATCTTCCTGAGGACCCGAATTATGACCTTTACCAGCTTGCATGCAAGGTGACTGCACGTCGTTTCTTCCCTAACTTTGTTAATCTTGACGCGACATTCAATCAGCATGAGAAGTGGGATGCAAACGATCCAGAGCGTTATAAATACGAGGTGGCTACTATGGGATGCCGCACACGTGTATTTGAGAACCGTTTCGGAGATAAGACCTCTATCGGGCGCGGCAACATCAGTTTCACCACTGTCAATATTGTACGCATAGCAATAGAGTGCATGAACATCGTTGATCAGGATGAGCGTATCAGACGTTTTTTCCAAAGGTTGGATGAAATTCTCGACATTGCGGCTATGCAGCTCAATGAACGATTCGATTTCCAAAAGACCGCGCTTGTAAAGCAGTTCCCGTTGCTCATGTCGCGTCTTTGGACCGGAGCCGAGAATCTTGATCCAAATGACACCATAGAGAGTGTGATAAATCAGGGCACACTCGGAATAGGTTTTATAGGTCTTGCAGAATGTCTGATAGCTCTTACTGGCAAGCATCATGGGGAGTGTGAGATGTCACAGAAACTCGGCTTGCGCATTATCTCGCATATGCGTTCGCGCGTCAATGATTTCTCGGAGCGTTATCAGCATAATTTCTCGGTTCTTGCCACTCCTGCCGAGGGTCTGTCAGGCAAGTTCACATCACGTGACCGTCGTTCGTTTGGCGTGATACCCGGCATTACCGACAAGATATATTATACTAATTCCAACCATATCCCTGTGTACTATAAGTGTTCTCCACGCCATAAGGCGGAGGTGGAGGCTCCTTATCATGAACTTACAGGCGGAGGTCATATATTCTATGTGGAGATTGATGGCGATGCCACACATAACCCCAAAGCCATCAGTGATATTGTCGACTTGATGGATAAGTACAATATTGGGTATGGGTCTGTAAACCATAACCGTAACCGTTGTATGGACTGCGGTTATGAGGATGCCCAGGAAGGTCTTACGGAGTGTCCGAAATGTCATGGGCATAATATTGACAATATACAGCGTATCACAGGTTATCTGGTAGGGACTACCGACCGATGGAATAATGCCAAGCTTGCAGAACTCAAAGACCGAGTGGTTCACAAATGAGAGTAATGGATATAGTTCCGGGGACATCTGTTGATGGCCCCGGATTGCGTACAGCTATATATTTTGCCGGATGTACTCACCGGTGTCCCGGTTGCCATAATCCGCAGTCGTGGGATGCGGATGCCGGACGCGAAATGTCGAGTGACGAAATCCTTGAGGTGGTGGAGTATAACGGATTTGATGTTACCTTTACCGGAGGAGATCCTATTTTTCAGGCTGATGCCATACTGCCTTTGGCTCGGGAGATTCGTAGCAGAGGATATACCATATGGTGCTTCACAGGCTATAAGTATGAGGATATAGCGGAGAAGACCGAAGTGGCTCCTCTGCTTGAGTGCTTTGAGGTATTGGTTGACGGTCCGTTTGTGGAGTCGCTGCGTGACACAAGTCTTGTGTTCCGTGGCTCATCCAATCAGCGGCTCATTGATATTGCACGTTCCACTGTTGGTGTTCCTGTATATTGGGAGGATGGATTCGGTGTCGATTAGCGTGTTTTTTTGACTATTTAACTTTCGGTGGCTTTTTGTGCAGAACTAATTTGTGTGAGTTGGTGTTATCAATGTAAAAATACAGTAATAATGTCGTATGGCATTGAAAACAATAAACACAAATTATGGAATTCTTAACTGACGAGAAGCTTGTGATTGTCGGAGCTGCCGGTATGATTGGCTCCAATATGGCTCAGACTGCGGCTATGATGCGTCTGACACCTGATATCTGTCTTTTTGACACCTATGCTCCAGGTCTGAAGGGGGTGGTTGAGGAGTTGAGGCACTGCGGATTCAGTGGCATAAACTTTACTTACACTTCCGATGTGGCAGAGGCTTTTAAAGGTGCCAAGTATATTGTATCCTCAGGAGGTGCTGCCCGTAAGGCTGGAATGACTCGTGAGGATCTATTGCGAGGCAATTCCGAGATTGCTGAACAGCTTGGAAAGGACATAAAGGCATATTGTCCTGATGTAAGGCATGTGGTAGTGGTGTTCAATCCTGCTGATATAACAGGTC
>OFFT01002066.1_pt1 | contig 10970 bp, 8 predicted proteins | sample 1521581 | NCBI WGS metagenome assembly OFFT01 (sample SAMEA3504084, study PRJEB24116) | mouse gut metagenome | biome: mouse gut; feature: mouse-associated habitat; material: faeces | place: Denmark | collected 2011
TTGTAATAATCTATATAGGCCATGTTTTATGAATTTAATCGTTCATACATCATACGGCAAGAATCTTCGAAAGGCTGACAGGGCTATCATCCCTCCGGAGATTCTGTTGTTTTCGTTAAAGTGCCAAATTCTTTTAGCCGATATAAACATTCACACAGAGATATACATAGAGTTCTTCATCACACTGATCAAACTCAATCTTACTCTCTCTCGACAGCCACCCTAAAGCGGCACCCAGCTCTTTATCTTTCAACCCGGATTTTCTCTTCAGAAGCCCGTAGCTCCACTTTTCGTTATTACTAAGCAGTTGCCAAACCTTACCGGCATTTACACCGATTTCATTTCTATTCATTTTTCTAGAGTAATTAAGAGGTTTAATATATTAGGTTAAAATTTCGCTTATAGAGATAACAAAAGGATAATGCAATTGTTTATATGTCTTTACTAAAAAAGGTAACGCAAATAAGATTCATCCCGAATATGTGATGTCTAAAATAGACAAACTTAATGCGGACGATGCTGTGTTTACGGTAGATACGGGAATGACTTGTGTATGGGGAGCACATACCTTTTTATCGTCTATCTTGAGGTGATAATCATTTTATTTTATTATGTTTGTAATCATCAAAAAGTAAAAACACATGGAAAAGACCGACTCTTCGCCTTTATCCCGACAAGCACTGTACGCTGATAAAAAACAATGGAATCAGTTCCTTTCTGTTTTTTTATTGGCAGTGGGTGTTGGTTTTACAGTGACAGGCATTATCTTCTTTTTTGCCTACAACTGGGATGAATTACCTAAATTTGCAAAGTTAGGAATAGTAGAGGTGTTATTAGTAGCTTCTGTCCTGCTCGCTACATTCACCCGTTGGAACAAGCTCGTCAAACAGATTTTCCTGACCGGAGCTACCTTCCTGATAGGTACGCTTTTCGCTGTCTTCGGACAAATCTACCAAACGGGAGCCGATGCTTACGATCTTTTTCTGGGATGGACTCTTTTCACCATTCTTTGGGCGGTTGCTATCCGTTTCGCTCCGTTGTGGCTGACGTTCATCGGATTACTCTGCACTACGATATGGTTGTACAATATACAGATAGCCAGTGCCAACTCTTGGGAAATGACTTTGTTGGCCAATGCAGTAACCTGGATATGTGCCTTGGCAACGATCATCACAGAATGGATGAGTGTAAAAGGTCATTTGAACAGAAACAATCGTTGGTTTGTCAGCCTTCTTTCACTGGCTACTATTATACACACCAGTTTTCTGTTAATGATGGCAATCTGTGAAGAGAACGCCATATTGTCTGTTCCCCTCATAAGCACCGTCCTTCTATTTTCTGCGGGACTTTGGTATGGATGGAAAGTAAAAAGCCTGTTCCATCTGGCTATCATTCCGTTTGCCGCATTAATGATTCTATTGACTACATTCATATCACAAAGCAATCTTAGGGATGTTCAGATATTCTTCTACGGAGGAGTTATTGTCATCACCGGAACAACTTTGCTCATTTACATCATTCTTCATCTAAAAAAGCAGTGGTATGGCACAGAAGCATAATCTCACTATTCAAGTCGTATCCGTTATTGGGGGAATCCTGACGGCTATTTTCTTTTTGGGATTTCTGGCACTTGCCAGAATCCTTCGCTCCGATATTTCTTGCCTGATTGCCGGAAGTATATTAATTCTCACTACGCTAACAATCAGCCGCAAGGTGGTCCGGTCTTTTCTGGATGCAATGAACATCACTTTATACATAGCCGGATGTGTATTGATTGGGTTCGGTATAAATGCCAGCATTAATCTCCTCTTCATTACACTTATGGGAATCAGTATTCTCACATTCTTATTATCAAGAGGGTTTATCCTCCCCTTTCTTTCAGTCATTCTGTTTAATATATCTTTTTTCGGAGAAGCTGCCCATGTCTTTTCTTCGTTTTATCCCTTGCAAATAGCCGTAGTCCCTATCCTTGGAGTGTTTCTATTTACCAACATCTTTGAAAACAAGTTGTTTGAGTGTATAGGAACAGAGAATTACCTTTCCAAATACCAGCCATTTCATTTCGGATTATTCGTATCCGGTATCGTCTCACTGGGAGGATTATCAATCAATTACATGATATCAGAAACAAATAGTTGGCTTGTGGCCTGCATACTGTCTGTTTGTATATGGTTCGGAATTCTTATCATGGTTCAACGAATCATGCAGGTCATGAAAGTGGATCATCCGGTAAGCCAGATCGGAATATGCATTCTCTGTATCCTTATCTGCCTGCCGACAATGTTTGCACCATATCTGTCGGGGAGTCTCTTACTGATCCTGATATGTTTTCATTATGGCTATAAAGCAGAATGTGCCGCCGCACTCCTACTCTTTATCTATGCCGTTTCCAAATACTACTATGATTTGAACCTAAGCCTGCTTGTGAAGTCAATCACGCTTTTCTTCACAGGAATCATATTCATGATCGCTTGGTATTATTTCACTCAAAAAAGAACGAAACATGAAAAAACAGAGTCAAATACTGATTATCATTAACCTGTTACTTTTGTTAGGATACTTCAACTGGTCCATTTACCAAAAAGAACAAACACTGAGAGACGGTCAACTCGTATTGTTTGAACTGGCTCCTGTCGACCCTCGTTCACTGATGCAAGGTGATTACATGAATCTCCGTTATAGAGAAGCTACATCAGACTTACTCAGTGACACACAAGTAGCTACACATGGATATGCCGTATTAAATATCGACAGTAACCGGGTAGCCCGTATTGTCCGACTTAAGGATGCATTGGAACCTTTGAACGATAACGAACTGATCATCAACTATAAAATTGTAAATGATCGTTTATTTCTTGGTGCCGAATCTTTCTTCTTTGAAGAAGGCCAAGACACCCTTTATCAAAAGGCAACATACGGAGGCCTGAAAGTGAACGCCAAAGGAGAAAGTTTACTTGTGGGATTGTATGATAAAGACTTTCTGCTGATTAAGCCTGATAGATGAATATCGAAACACCCAGACTTTCACAAGCCCGGGCTCTTTGTATTCTTAAAACATCTCCTTATCTATAGGGAAAAAGGGACTAGCAAATTGCTTCTAGCGTAATAAGTGAGATGCCTTAAGAGCTATAAAGGGATGTCCGTGGGAAATAAGGGAGGCATCCCTTCCAAGGAACAGTGATTTGAATGGTACACTTTCACAAGCATCTCCATCCGGCTGTTTCCTTTTATAATATTTCATTCTGTAATACAAATACTTACACGATTTTCTTTCGGAGTAGAATAAGGTTGTACTGTATCTCCTTTGAAGTCAACTTTTATTCTGTCTGCCGCAATGCCTTTAGATTTCAATGCTTCAGCAACATTCTTGGCACGAGCCTCGGACAACTTAAAGTTTATTGTTGCATTACCTGTATTTACATCTGCATAACCTGTTATGCAAATCTTTGCCGCAGGATTTTTCTCCAGATACTCAACCAAAGAGCTAATTTTTTGCTGTTGCTCATCCTGAATACGAGCAGAGTTCAAAGCGAAGAAAATATTCTGCTTCATAGGTTCTACAACTATTTTGTCCTCCTCCGGCTTCGATTGCTCCACTACCAGAGTCGGTTCAGGACGTTGCTCCACTGTCGTAACAGAAACAGGTTGTTCGGGTTCATAAGAAACAGGAGCCACCTTCCTGGAGCTTTTTCCTAATGTGAAAGAGAGCCCAACCAATCCATTGAATTGCCAATCAGCATTCACACCTTTCTTAGAGTTAAACTTATCAGACAACATATTTGTATTCAACTCTAAGTTGATAGCCACATGATCATTCAGACGAAGATTTGTTCCCAGTCCGATACGTCCTGAAGCATACAGTTTTTTACCTGTCCACAAACGTTGCAAATTGTACCCGCTTGCGTTCAAAGCTACAGCCTCATCATTGTCAAAAGCGCCATTCAAGCCTATACCCAGAAAAAGATATGCATTGAATATACGTTTTGAATGGAAACCATAACACAAGTTACTTAGATCAAACATAGCATCTAGGCCACCCTGCAAATATTTATATTTATAAGTAATTGCCGGATTTACCCAACCTCCTTTAGCCTGCCAGCCACTTGCTTCTGCCCGAACTGCAAACAACGGAGTAAACTTATATCCCAAAGCTACCGCTACGGACGGAGATACCAAATCTCCGAAAATCGCTTCACCTAAAGTATAGGCACCTCCTCCTTGCAGAGACAGAAACCAATGTGGATTGAACTCAGTTTTTCCTTCCTCTTTTCCGGAAAACTGTTCTTTTGTGTAACCAGACTGCCAAGCAAAGGCAACATTAACGTACGTCAGGAATAGAACCAACAGAATGTGATATTTAATCTTCATATTTATTATATAATTCAACTCAAAACAGAGGACGCCCCGTTTGTTTACTGGAACGTCCTCCGTAATTTATCTACAAATCAAGTTTCTTTATAAGAGAATCATGACTTTGTTATTTAATTGCTTTTTCTGTCAATGTTACAGGAATCTCACATTTTACAACTGACAAATCTTTGAATGTCACAGTTGCAATTACCGTAAGGTTGTAATCTCTAGTCAAAGTAGAACCTTCGTTTTTCCAAGTAACTACACCTGTAGTAGCATTAACCTTTAACTCTGAATTTGCAGACATATTCTTGTCAAGTATAGCCCAATCACCTTCTTCAACGAAAGCATATTCAACACTTACCATGTCAGCATTCAGTTTATAAGTATTTGTAGCTTTATCACTCAACACTAATACAGTAGCAGTAGAGCTATAAGAGTAAATAGCGCTTCCTTCGTTATCCTTCACAAGAACTTCAGGCATAGTGGCTCCGGTGTTTACACCAATTCCATTACCAAAGATCTTTATGCCGGTAGCTTTTGTAGCAACAAACGGATTAATGAATACGATGTTATATGCAAAATCACATGTTTCACCATTTTCCAAAGTTACCTGATAAGTCATGTTCTTAACATCATCACGTTCGGTCATCGGCTCAGTCAACTTAACTGTCTGATCTGTTGAGAATGAAGCCAGAGGAGACGGAGATACACCTGTTACACCAGAAGCCCATTGGAACTGAAGTGCTTTTACATTATTAACTTTATTATAGTATGTGAAGATATTCTCACCTGCTTCATTATTTTCAAAATGCTCGCTCACTACAGAAGACATTTCCCAACCGGAGTTTTCCTGTCCTTTGACTACAATACAATCCTTATAAGTCTTTCCATCAGCAAGAGACTTATATGTCTCGTTATAATACAAAGGATTATAAGTATAAGGAACACAAACTTCTTTCACATAGAATACTTGTTGAAGAACAATGTCGCCGTGTGAATTATCATTAGAAGGAATAGTAATCTTAACCGAGTACTTAGCACCCTTACCGTCTACATCTTTATACGTATTCTGAGTCTTGATCTTATTATTGATACCCACTTTGATAGCAGAGGTCTTGGTTGCATCATCGTTCAATTTAATATTCAGAAGAAGACCTGATTCATCATTTATCACTACATCTGTACTCTGTTCTGCCTCTTGATCAATAATAGTCAGTTCCTGACCATTTTTGTCAGTTACAGTAACCAATACATTATATTTATGATCATCACCACCATAATAATTCCAGAATGTAGTAGAAGTCAATTTTGCAGTACCGTAAATCTTATTGTTGATAGCCTGATAGTCCATGCTGACATTATCAAGATTATAATCATTAGTGAATGCTTTTTCACCACCTTCTAACTTATGATAATCAGCTGCTTTATCAGCAGACATATCAATAATTCCATAATCAGGTTTTTCGTCCGGAGCCTGAGATGTTTCTGTAATCTCCAATTTGATATAAGATGAAGCTACGAGTTTCTTTTCACCTGCATTGCTAGTTAAGAAAGCGTCTACTCTAACAACAGGAGTACGTCCGATAGCCGGAGTTCCGTTTTTCACTTCAGGATTAACTTTAATAACACCGTTACCGGCAATGTTTTCTCCTTCTTTTACGATAAACCATTGTTGATTTGTCTTTTCGTCATCTTCAGCCAAATAGTTCTCAGGTATTGAGAATTCATAACTCATGCCTTTGAATCCCAATGCTGCCAACCAATTATCTTTATCATTAGAATACAATCCTACATAATCTTTCAAATTAATAGTAGCATCATATTTAAATGTAGCGTTTGCAGCAGCGTCCAATGCAACAAACTGTTTGATGAAATCATCTGATTCACCATCTTTATTGATAGATTTTGTACGCTCATAGAAAGTAATAGCAGCATCGTCACCTTCCTTAGTTTTTACGCTATCAGCAAGTACCAAGTCAATCTCGCTAGATGTAGCATATACATAATCAGATGTCATTGGTTTTTGACCATACCATGCCTGTAAAGCAGCAATATTATATTCAGCATTTTGAGCCAATGCATTCGGATTAATTGTTGTTCCGATAGTTACAACACCATCCGCCACCTTCGTCTCGTCAACATTCAGCAACACTTTCTTGTCACCAGCTGCACGGGTTTTCACTTTACGATCGATAAAGCCGAATACCGTTTTTCCGTCAATATTTGCATCTTCCGGATTCAAGCGATAATTCAATGCCACAACATTTGATTTACCCCAATCTTTCTGTGCAATGAATTCGCCACTAGTAGTATTAAACTTAGCTTCATTTAAATAACTCTCGATATGATAGAAAGGCTTACTAGTAGTTGCATAAGGAACATCTGTACTTACTACATCAGGAATGAATGCGATAGAAGATAAAGCAATGCCTGAAGTGATGTCTATTGCTATACCATCCGGTGCTCCTTCAACTCCTTGAAGTGTCAATACATTACCATTAAGAACAGCAGTAACTCCACCTTCAGATGCTGCGGTTTTCCAACTAATATCTGTTGGTTCTAGCAATTTACCATCCTGATAAATATCAAAACAGCCAGTTTCTTTGTTAGGTACATAGTACTTACCGTTTTCACCGGGTGTACCTTCTCCACCAGCCGGTCCGGCAGCACCGGGTGCTCCATCTACTCCGACAGCTTTATATTCGGTTTTCACACCATTTTTGTACCAATAGCCATCTTTCTCACCAATCGTCCAAACATCAGCATCCGCACCATTTTTACCATTAGTCAGTTCATAGCTTTTGCCGTCACTAAGCGTCACAGTAATTCCGTTCTCTCCTTTCACAACATTTGTTATAACGGAACCGCTGTTAACCTTTGTCTGCAACTCCTCGAGTGACACCTTTACAGCGTCAATCTGTGTTTGCAGATTGTCGATGTCATCATCGTAGTCCTTACAACCTACATAGGTGACAGTAGAAAGTGCCAACGCCCCGAAGAACATCACTTTTACAAATTTTCTTTTCATAACTACTTAAAAATTACATTAATAATATATTATTAAACACTAAGTTTCAATAATAGACAGCCCGTTACTTCATAGGTAACAGGGAAACCTTTGTTCCTGCTCTTTTAGAGTAGTCAATACTGAAAAATGATACGATAGATTATGAAAGTTCTTTACCCCTGCTTCTGACAAGCGGCAGAGGGGAGGGAAACCTTTTGCAATATTTAGAAGTTAACAAAGCCCTAATACAAAGAATCCACGTGTTTTATCTGTCCTAGTTCCGCTTTTGAGTAGTTTATTGGAAAAAATGTTTGATTTCGTTTGGTTGTTTTAAGAAATATGCTCATATTTGCACCGATATTCATCTCCGTTACCTACGGAGTAACAGTCTCTTTTCTAAGCATTTGCCCCTACCACAGAGCGCCTTACAAAATCAAGAACCTGTTTATTTGCTTCATCAATTTTCTTGCTTCGGAAAGGCTTGAGGTATGTCTCTGTTACCGTAATGGACGAATGTCCCATAGCTTCGGAGATAATGCCCGGATGAATTTCGCAATAATAAGCCGTTGTAGCCCAGGTATGACGGGCGGTATAGGAGCTCAATCTATCCTTCAATCCCAAAAACCTTCCCAATAGTTCCAACTGATAATTGAAATGGCGCAATGCCAACTGATATTCCCGATAAGCTTCCGGCGAACCTTCGGCGCTGCGGAGAATAGGGAACAAATAAGGCGAACGCTTATCACGGTTCATATACTTCTGCAAGAGGAACATGGCTTCCGGCGTCAACGTCACCGACAACGGACGACCCGTTTTGCGGCGACGGTAAGTAATGACATCCCCCCGAAGATCGCTCTTCCGCAGGTAAGCCAGATCGACAAAAGGCAATCCCCGAAGCAGGAACATGAGGATAAACAATTCCTGCGCACCCCTCATGCCGGGAGGTATGGCGGCCGACTGCAACAGACGGGCAAACACCTTCTTCATGTCTTCCATATCCAACGCCCGCCGGCGGTCCGCCCGCGTACCTGTATATACGGAACGGAACAGATGCGGCACGTACGGTGCACGATGAAGATCGACGGCCCGATTGTAAACGGCACGCATCGTGCGAAGGTACGTAGACACCGTATTCCAACTACACCCGCGGGCACGAAGGCTACCCTCAAAATGTTTCAGCCACTCCGGAGTTATTTCCCGAAACTCCACGCTTTCCGATTCCTGAAAAACAAGAATCGCATTCAAACTACTTCTATACACATGAGCAGTCCCTAAATTTCCACTCTGCTGCAAATCGGCAGCCACTTGTTTCATAAACGAAGTAAAACTTTCCTTCTTCATCAACAAATAATTTAATTAATAATATTTACTATTCCCACACTTTACTTTAGTAAAACAAAAAAATCAATATATAAAAATTTACATACATAAATTTACAAAAATTAAAACTAAAACTTTCATGTTATTTATCAAATATATTTTCATATATTTGTGCGGTTTTTAAGACAAAAGCCATAATTAAGAAACAATTAAATTGTAAATTTATGAAAAGTAATGAAGTAGCTGACGAAAGCTACAGCATTAACGGTTTCAAGCATTTTTCCGATTTGGCAGTGGCATACTTCCCTCAAATGGCAAGTACATCGTCCGCCAGCAAAAAAATGCGTAATTGTATCAAAGCAAGTAATGCTTTGAGTGAACAACTTGCCGACGCGCACTACACCGACACGACGATCGAGATCAGCCCCGAAATGCAGCTAATCATCTACCGCCATTGGGGACCGCCCCACATTATACTGTCGGTCAAAGTACAGCGCGTAGCAGAAAACAAAAACACGGATAAGAAATAAAAGAAAAATCGAACTATATATTTTTAAATATATCATTTATCTTTTATCGTTTATTATGTATTCCACTTTGCGTTCGGCATTTTTTCCCACAGAAAGATAACTCTCAAAAATACAGCTATTTGCAGTAGGAAAAAAGTGTTCCACAAAGTGTTCGTAAAAACGACCGTATTTTTCAACTAAAACAGAGCCTCCGATTCAACCGAACGAAGGCTCTGTTTGTCTGTATCAAAGGCTCTGCCGGACAGAAACGGAGTATCTGTTTCATCATCCCCTCCGGAGAACATCCGCAGAGAGAAAAAACAGTTAGCGGAAGTACATTCGAAGTCCGCAACCGTCCACAGTCATCCACACACCACAACGCCTCTTGCAAGCCATACGCAAAGGGATTACCTTTACCGAAAATTTTAAATAAGCCAAAATGAACAAATTTAATTTCCAAGCCATGACAAAGCATGGTTTTCTCATTATCCCGAAAACCTTATTGCAACAACAGATAGAAAATCCGCACCTGCAAGAGGGAGAGATAGAGGCACTCCTGAAAATCCTGATGAAAGTCAACTATTCGGAAACGCTATACAACGACCGCTGCAACAAGAACTGCCCGTGCAAAAGAGGTGAAAGCCTGTTCAGTTACCGCGACTGGAGCCGCGTTCTCCACTGGTCCACCGGGAAGACTTTCCGCTTCATGCACGGACTTGCCACCCGGGGAATCATCGAAATCATCCCCCACCCCAACAATACATCCCTGCACATACGCGTCGTCGAATATGACAAATGGGTGGGACTGCCCGATGCCGGGAAACAGAAAAAGAAAGCTGTCAACGAGAAGTTCCAACTGTTCTGGAACGAATACCACAGCATCACGCAGCTTCCCAAGGAGAACATCGCCAAGGCGCAACGCGAGTGGAAGAAGCTGAGTGACAAGGAACAACAACTGGCAATCGACAACATCGAAGTATATTATTTCCACCAGACGAACGTCAACTTCCTCCTCCATGCCGGCAGTTATTTATCGAACAAAGCTTTCCTGAACGAATACACCTATTAATGATGAATACCGAAAACAGAGTTTCGCCCCAAGCACCCGAAATAGAGGAAGCGATCCTCGGCGCCTGCCTGATAGAACAGGAAGCCATGCCGCTGGTAGCCGACAAGCTACGCCCCGAAATGTTTTACGTGCTACGCCACCAGATAATCTACGCCGCCATGCTGGCGATGTATCAGGCGGGTACCAAAATCGACATCCTCACCGTGAAAGAGGAACTTTCACACCGCGGAAAGCTCGAAGAAGCGGGCGGTCCGTATGGTATCACCCAACTGAGCAGTAAAGTGGCAAGTTCCGCACACATCGAATACCACATCCGGATTGTGCACGAAAAATACCTGCGGCGCGAAATGATCCTGGGCTTCAACAAACTTCTCGCCTGTTCGCTGGACGAAACCATGGATATCGACGACTCGCTGATAGATGCACACAACCTGCTCGACCGCCTGGAGGGTGAGTTCAACCACAACACCCACTTGCGCGACATGGACGCACTGATGAGCGCCGCCATGAGCGAAGCCGAGGGACGTATCGCCAAGAGTACGAACGGAGTGACCGGCATTCCCACCGGACTGACGGATCTGGACCGCATGACGTCCGGACTCCAGAACAGTGATCTAATAGTACTTGCCGCCCGTCCCGGTGTAGGGAAAACCGGCATGGCATTGCATCTGGCACGGAACGCGGCAATGGCAGGATATGCCGTAGCCGTCTA
>OFFT01002071.1_pt1 | contig 10946 bp, 25 predicted proteins | sample 1521581 | NCBI WGS metagenome assembly OFFT01 (sample SAMEA3504084, study PRJEB24116) | mouse gut metagenome | biome: mouse gut; feature: mouse-associated habitat; material: faeces | place: Denmark | collected 2011
CATCGGATAAAAATAATCCGAGTTTTAAGGTTTTAAAGTAATTGTAAATACTGTTAGAATGATGTATACTGTTTGCAACGGGCACCCCCTTGTTGTTTGAGTATGTTGTTTGTTGATACTTCAATTATACATCATTCAGCAGCGGGTGTCTTTATTTTGTGCAAAATTTGGTATTTACTCATTTATAGTTAAAACTCAAACTTTATAAAGCATCTGCCAATGTGGTAAGGAGAGGATAGGGAAATGAAAAAAGTTGAAATCCATGGGCTGGACAATAAACACTTGAAAGATATGAATGGAAAAGTTGTGCATTTGGGAGACACATTATCATTTGAGGGAGAAACTGCCAAAGTTACATGGTGGGAAGAACAGGAAAGATTTTATCTCGATTTTGGGAATTGCCGATTTGAAATTTTGTTTTATACATGGTTACGCAGAGATTTTGAAATTGTGGAGGATTGACAGAATGAGCATTAGCGAACAGGTAAACAAATTGAGAGAAGCGGTAAAATCATACAGACCATATGTGCCGTATTATGTGATTGGGCTTTTACACAATGCCGCCGACACCATAGAATCCCTATCTGCCAAACTGCAAGCGAAAGAGTATTGTGACGGATGCCCAGGAGCGGATATTATAGAAATTCCATGCACAGAAGAATGTAAAAGACGACATTTTAAAGCGGAAAATATGCAACGGCCAGCGGAGGATTGCGGCGGCGGGTGGATTGAATGTGAAAATAAAATGCCAGAAATAGGAAAGCCAGTGCTTGTTTGTGATAAACAAGGAAATGTATGCGTAAGGGCGATTACTTGTGAGATTAAAGGCAAAAAGTATTGGTCGCAAGATAAGTATGATGTAGTAGCATGGCAACCATTGCCGGAGCCATACCATGAGCCTTAACCAATCCATCACCCACGGCAAAGAACACCGCAAGCCATACCGGGGAGCGAAAGCCATAGACCGCACATGCCGGAATCATGGCGGCTGTGAGTGGTGCAAGAGGAATCGGACGCACAAGAACGATAAAAGGGAACTGCGGCAGGTGCAGGAGTTGGAAGAATATGAGAGGGGCGGTGAGTGAAATGCCGATAGTACATATTGAGCCACCGACAAAGGAAGAAATAGAGCGATATAAAAGGGCAAAGCATGAGGAATTTTTAAAGTCTTTTTCTGATAAAGAGAAAATGCAGAGAATGAATCCTAAAGCAGTAGCATTAATGCGTGGTGTGAGATATGGTCTGTGTCCGAAATGCGAGCATTGTTTGATTGAGGGAGATAGTTATTGTGATGAATGTTTCCAACGAATAGATTGGAGCGAATAGAGTTATGGGACTGATAACATGGATAAAGGAGAAATTCAAAATGCTGTTTAAAACTGACGCTGAAAAGGCTTTCGGTGTGGAAACGTACCTGTCGCCGGAAATGGACGCTGCTATTAAGCTGTGGGAAAGTATGGAAATGGACGGAGGGAAGCCGCCCTGGGTAAATAAAAAGGTTCAGACTATCCGTTTTTCCAATACGATAGCGGAAGAACTGGCAAGGCTGATTACACAGAATATTGACATCAAAGTAGAGGGATTGCGTACTGGGGTAATGCCGGAGCAGATTCAGAAATACATTGATAAGTATTTCAAGAAGAAATCAAATGAAATCATTTACAAAATGGTTGCTTTTGGCGGCGTAATGGCAAAGTGGGACGGAGAGGGGATAGAGTTCTTGACCCCGGATAGATTTCTTGTGACAGACTATGACAGTAGCGGTGAAATCCATGGGTGCATCTTCTTTTCATTCTATAACACTGGCAAGAAATTCTATACAAAAGCAGAGTGGCACAGATACAAAACCGAAACTGTCAAAAATGAGGAAACCGGGGAAAGCGAAACAGTCAAGAAATACTATGTGACAAGCAAGGCTTTTCGTTCTGACAATCAAAATGATATAGGCAGAGAAATTCCGCTGACAGAAACGAAGTGGAAAGACATCAGCCCGAAGGTAGAACAGAACAGGGGAATCCTATATCAACCGTTATTTAGTTACGTAAAATGCCCGATTCCGAACAGTATAGACCATGACAGTCCTTTAGGTGTTCCGTGCTTTTCTAACTGCATTGTAGAGCTGGAGGGGCTTGACATAGCAATGTCAGCGCTCAAAACAGAAACAAAGAACTCTACCCCGATGATGATTGTTGACCAGTCGGTTATCCAGTACGCAACTATGAACGGAATTGAGTTGCCAGAGTTTATTGCAAATGTTGGAAATCTTGACACAGGCAACGGGAGCGGCAGTCCGGTTGAGATGTGGCAGCCAACATTGCAAGTAACCACAAGGATAGAGGGAATCAATTTCTATTTGTCGGTAATCGGTTTTAAATGCGGATTTGACCCAGGGTATTTTGTATTTGACGGTCAAAAAATCCAGATGGCTACTGCAACACAGGTGGAAAGCACAGAGCGGCGCACAGTCAATACGGTACTATCTTACCGGAGCGTACTTGACAGCCCTGTAGCGAATAGTGACGGCAGAGTTGGGGCAATCCATGACATAGCCTATATCATCAATGCGGCTCTTATCATCAACAATAAGGGCGAGGACGGAACCTATATACCAGATAATGAGTATAACAATTACAAATTATTCTGTGACTTTGCAGATTTGACCGCAAATGCCGAAGAAGACCGGGCGAGGGCTTTAATGCTGACAGATAAGGGATTTTATCCTAAGTGGTACTATCTTGTGGAGAATGAGGGATTTACAGAGGAAGAAGCAAAGGCAATGGTAGCAGAAGCACAGGCAGAGCAGCAGCCGGAGGGCGGCGGATTGTTTGGGGAGGAATAGGAAGATGAAGCATGAAAAAGAATGGTACACTTGCGACAGGTGTGGGAAAGAAATCAAAGAAGATATTCACGCATGGAGCGGATTTGAGCAACACGTATTGAAGCGTTATAAGATGCCGGAATATATGCAGATGATATCCAGTGAAAAATATGGGTATATCTGCAATCAAGAACCTGTTTTAGATGAACTTCCAGAGGTTGTATCGGCTGAAATCATCAGAGGTTACAACAAGAAAAATGAAACTATTCATCTTTGTGGAGAGTGTCGGAAAGCCTTTGAACGGTTTATGAAAATGGAGGTCTAACATGGTTATCAGCTTTGAAGAAAAAGACAGGGCGGCGATTGAAGCGAGAGGAATGACGGTTATTAAAGCAAAGAGAGTGCTTTATAAGGCGGTAGAAGTATTTCAGCCCATATTCAATCAATTGTGGGATATTTGCAGGAATATGAGCAAAGAACAGATAGAGGAATTATTGAGAGGTGAAGATGAATAACAATGAAATTACAAGAGTGTGTTGACCGAATAGTAGAAGCATGGAGCGGTATTTCTGAAAGATTAGAAAAACTTGCAGAAGAATTACGAAAAGTCTTTGAGGAAGTTAATAAAAAAATTGAGGAACACAAGCGACTGTTACGCAGGCCGCCAAAATGGTACGCCAAAGCCAACAATCCTGCTATGATTGTAAGCAGGCGCAGGGTGTATCATTGCAGGGATAAGTGTTAGGAGGAAGGGGTAAATGGATTGCAATTGCAAAAAGATTGAAAAGTGTAAAAATGTTGGAGAAGCAATCAAAACATGTAAAATATGCAGGAAGGGACGGGAGGGATATATTGTGACGGCACAAGAAGTAATTGAAAAAGTAAAGAAGCAGGAATCCATTGTAAATTCATTGGAGCAGGATGAAAAGTGCATTATTTTGATGGCACTTGAAAAACAGATACCGCAAAACCCGATAAAGAATGAAGAATATTATTCTTGCCCATGTTGTGGTTATGAATTTCCTGATATTGGCGGGGTTGCTGAAAGCTATGGAGAATCGGAAAAGTATAATCATTGCCCTGAATGTGGACAAGCGATAAAGTATGAGGAATAGAGCGTGATTTTATGAGAATCAGACAGCACATAGGGAATGTTGATATAAATATCGACACCAAACGCATTGACCGAAATGTGATGGAGGCACAGAAGCTTCTGAACCTGGCTGTCCGTACCGACTGCGAGCCGTTGGTTCCCATGCTGAACGGTCAGCTCCGCCGGAGCGCCACCTTCCCGGAAGGAGTGTATGGTGGAGTATTGGAGTATAATACGCCGTATGCCCACTATCAGTATGTGGGCGAGGTATACGGACCGAACATTCCCCGGAAAGATGATAACGGCAATATAATCGGATGGTATTCCCCTCCCGGAAAAAAGAAGCATCCGACAGGGAGAAAGATGGCAAAGTACAGCCAGTCAGGAACCGGGCCTGAATGGTTTTCGAAAGCAAAAGAGCGGCACGGCGATAAATGGCTGCGGCTTGTGCGGGAAGAAGTTGGGAAAGGATAGGAGAATATGAATTTCGATGAATTAAAAAAGGATATAAAAATGGAGATTGATAGATGTGAACATGAGATTTACAGGGTGGATATTGAGATGGCAAGGCTTCAGGGAAAGCGCGAAGAGTTGCATGATAGAAAAAATAGACTTTTAGGATTGGTGGATGATGTTAGCACCTGAATATTTTGATGGAAAAGAACAGCGTATGATGGAACTGTATCAGCAGCTATCAGAATTCATCCTGAAAGAAGCCGCCCGGTTCCTGGTAAGCGCCGGGAAGATTCCCCCGACGGCTGACCGGCTGCTACAGCGATTGCGGATGATGGGGGAGACGCAGGCAGAAATAGAAAAGAAACTGGAAGTTCTGACAAAACTTTCCCGGAAAGAACTCCGTGCCCTGCTCCAGGATGCCGTCCTGACATCGTGGGAGAACGATGCAGCCCCTTTTCGGGAGATAGGCATAGAAGTATCAGACCCGCTCAAAAACCCTGCTGTAATCCGCATAATGGACGCACAGTACAAGCGGAGCCAAGGGGAGTTGTATAACCTGACCAGAACTACAATGCGGAAGAGCAACATTGACCTGATGAATATGTTAAGTGAAGCGGATATGCGGGTAGCCGCCGGGGTGCAAAGCTATTCTGCGGCTATCAGCGATATCCTTGACAGATATGCGCACCGTGGGATATATGTGGACTATCCGAAAACAAATACTCGCAGGACACTGGAAGCGGCGGTGATGTGCTGCGTCCGAACAAGCATGGCTCAGATGTCGGGGCAACTTACATTGGAATTCGTGAAAGAGGCCGGGACGAACCTGATTATCACATCGGCGCACACAGGGGCCAGATTCACGGACAAGGACGAACCGGCAAATCACATGAGTTGGCAGGGGCGCGTGTTCTACATAACGGATGCTGACTTGGCGGAATTTACAGAGGTCAAAGGCAAGATTGAGAATGATGGAAAAAGAGCCGGCGGTTCTCCCAATACTGGGAAGTATCCTGATTTCAAAAAAACGACTGGATATGGGGAAGGAGTTGGCCTGGCCGGATATAACTGTAGGCACAGCTTCGGCCCATACGATGAGCGTATCGGCAATCCCTGGAGGGACAAGGACGGGAACCTGGTGGACGGAGCCGGGAACCGGATAGACAGCGAGGAATCAAAGCAGAAATATAAGGACTCCCAGCGTCTCCGGGCAATCGAGCGCAATATCCGAGCGATAAAGCGTCAGCTGGTGGCAAAGGAGCAGCTTATGGATGGAGCATCCGCGGAAGAGATAAGCCGTCTGCAGCCAGAATATGACAAATTGGCTTATGAACTTACTCAGCAGAATAAGAAATACAATGATTTCGCAAAGGAGCATAGCTTGACTCCGCAATATGGACGGAATAAGCTTGCGGATTTTGGCAGAGAACAGGAGCGGCGGGCGAACCAGGGAGCGAGGAGATATAAAAAGGAAAGTGGGGATAAATAGATGGCTATAAAAGATTACAAAGAAATGCCGTGCGATACCTGCATACACCAAAATGTATGCAATGTAAGAAAAAAATTCAAGGAAACAGAGGTAAAAACGACACATCCGTTCATAAAAGTAACACTTGAATGCACAGAGTATTTGAAAAATCCCATGAGCGAAAAAGATATGAACGGAAGAGCAGAGTAAATCTGAATAATTGGTACAACCCCCGCCCGAATCTGTTGTAAAATTGTGGTAGGAGGTAGGGAAGATGATTGATGAAACAAAATTGATTGAATGTTTGGCATATGATATGTCATGCTTTGAGACGGAGGACAAGAAAGTATCTCAGCTTTATGTAAGGGTTGATGATATGGTAAGAATGATAAATGGTCAACCCAAAATCAGCGGCTGGATTCCATGCAGTGAGCGGTTGCCGGAGGAAAACGAAGAAGTTATATGTTGTTTCAAAAGCGGAGTTGTCAAAGCACTTGTATTGTTTAACTGCAAATTTCACGGAAAAGTGTATGCATACGAAAAATCTGACATTATCGCATGGCAACCATTGCCGGAGGCGTATCATGAATAAATGGATAAAATACAACCCTAACCCCAAGGAAAGGCGTGTCGGGAAGGCGAGGATAAATGTTTGACACCTTAAAATCTATAGAAATAATAGAAAATTTTATGCAGACCTCCAGTAGACGGGTATGTGATGATGAATTATATACTGCATTAAAAAATGCAGTTGAAATCATGGAATCGTACATGGAAGCGGAATATGCAACAAAGCGCGGCAGAGATTTTAATACATCAAGTCGTTTTTGGAAAAAGTACAATCCAAATCCGAGATTTCGGCGTGTCGGTGATTGCGCCATTCGTGCGTGTTGCAAGGCTACAAACCGCACATGGAATGAAGTATTTGACGACCTTGCGCAGATTGCGTACCGGCAAAAGGATGTTCTGTCAGCAAATAAGGTCTGGGGCGAGTATCTGGCAGATAACGGCTATGTACGCTATGAGCCGGATTATCCTATGGACGTGTATAAGTTCTGTTGCAACTTTCCACATGGTACATACGTTCTTGGGCTTGACGGTCATGTTGTGACGGTGGTGGATGGGATGTTTTACGATACTTGGGATAGTTCTGGAAAGAGTGTTATTTATTTTTGGGAGAGGGGATAAGTATGGCAAATATATCAACAAGTACGAATTGCAGTGTCAGCTTTTCTGATGAAGAAAAAGAAATACTGCAAAAAGCAAGTGAAATCTGTAAAAATATCGGGCGTGAAATATGGCATGATGGAAACGACACAGATGAAGAAGATGAAGCAGCATTTTTCTTTTCTGAAATCGGCGGGAGTATTGAAAATGCTTTAAAGGGAAATTATTGGGCGCCTTAATTGTTGCAACCTCTCCATAAAATTGCTATAATGAGGGAAATACAGAGCGGAGGTTTGGGAATGGAAAATGGTCATTTTATCTTTTGTGATAGCGATGGAAGACTGAATTGCATAAGGCTTTGCGATTTAACTAAAGAGCAGTTATGCAATCTTGCTTCTAAGTTTGCAGAATATGCAGATAAATGCATTTCTGAAATTGGAAGGGGAAAGAGATATGGAAAATAAAGAATTGATTGATTTGTTTGGAACTGTACTAATCGGGATTGTGTGTCCGTTTGCGCTTTTGATAGACAAAAATCCGATTATTTCAAGGGAAAATGCAGGAGGGGAAGAAGTTGGAAAATAAGGGCGTTATTAACAAAGAAAGGTCATTTGCAGAAAGGGTAATGCTTCCGGGTGAGCTTGCGGAAGTAAAAGACAAGCATACTTTAGCTTTTTGCTTTGGAGATGGAGACGTATCATATCTGAATTTTGACGAATCAGTAAGCTAGGAAACAGCAAGAGAACTGATTGAGAAAATTAAGCAATTTTCGGAAAGGAACTGGATTAATAATGGATATGGAAAATAGGGATAATGTGAAGGAAAAAGAAAACAGCAAGGAAACACTGGATATTGCGAATGAGCTGCTTCAGGAGATGAAGCTTGCGGCGCAGAGGTCACATAAGGCGCTAATCACCGTGGCTTTGTTGTGGTTTGTGTCTGTGATTGCTATTGTGGCCGGGTTCCTGATTTATCTGTATCAGTACGATTTCACCGCAACCGTGGAGCAGACCGGGGTGTATACGCTGATGGATAGCCAGGGCAATGTGCTTTCCACGGATTTATCTGCGGAGGACATAATTAAGATTGAGGAGATTCTGGAAAATGGCAAAAATCAAGGTTCAGAAGTCCAGGAGTAAGAAGAACGGCAAAAAGCGGGGAACGGCGAAAAGGAAGAAATAAGGAATGGCACGAAATATTATTCCGGATTTTAGCAGAGAGAAAAGAGAATATTTCAGAAGAGAGTGCAATTTTACTCCCAGGGAAGAACAGCTTTATGATTTGCGAAATCAGGAATACTCCTTGGAGGAATGTGCCGAACTTATGCATTGCAGTGAATCGACTATAAACCGGATCAGCAAAAGGATGCTGCGGAAGATAATGGAACAAATTTGATAGTTTTTTGAATGATATATGAAAATATTTAGAGGCTTATCTGACATGGTAAGTCTCTTTTTTGTACGTTAAAATATAACCATGAACACAGGAATACTTTTCAATTTATGGGGGTTCTGCCCCAATTATAAAAGCGCAAGTGACGGTATTATGCTTGACATGCTACTAAAATCCATGGAGGAATCGGGAAATGCCATTAACAATGAATCCAGCATTAAATCAGCAGATGGCGCAGTTGGAAAGGGAATACGAACAGCGCAAAGCTAATATCATGCAGAGCTTTTATAATCAGTCGCAAGGCGGTGGATGGGGACAGCAGAGCGCACCAGCCCCAACGCAGAACGTAGACTGGATTAGAGTCTCAGGTATTGACGGAGCGAAAAATCAGATTGTACAGCCGGGACAAACCGTTTGGATGATGGATAACAATGAGCCGTATTTTTACGTTAAATCTGTTGATAAAATCGGAAGTCCTGAATTTCATGCATTTTTCTTTCAGGAAGTTTCGGAATCTGAAATCAATCAGCGGACAATGCCAACAGAGCAACCACAAATAGACCTCTCTCAATACGTCCAGCGTGGCGAATTTGAACAGTTAAAGGAAATGATTGAACAATTAACCAATGCACAAGAAAAACAGCCTGTAAAGGCGAATAAGGAGGTTGTGAGCAATGTCGAATCCGTTAATGGGAATGATGGGAAGCAAACAGGCACAGGGCGGACTTCCGGCACAAGGGGGAAATAAATTCTCCCAGATGATGAATGAGTTTAAGCGATTCCGGCAGGAAATGCAGGGAGTAAATCCGCAGGATAAAATGAATGAGCTTTTGCGCTCTGGTAAAGTCAATCAACAGCAGATTGAACAGGCTAACCAAATGGCGCAGATGGCACAGGGATTGTTTAAAGGCATGTTTTAAATCGCTACATAACCGCTTGGCGGTTTTGTAAATAAATCACATATGGAGGTATATGTTACATGAATTCGGACGGATTATCAGCTTCTGACGTTGCTCTGTTAAGCGGCAACAACGGAAACAACAACGGCTGGGGTGGAGACTGGATGGGAATGCTTGCGCTTTTCTTCCTGTTCTCCATGTTCGGCTGGGGCGGCTTCGGCGGCTGGGGCGGTGGCTTCGGCGGTAATGGTGCTGGCGGCGCAATAATGGGATTTGCTACACAGGCAGACTTGCAGAGAGGATTTGACACGCAGACCATTGTCGGCAAGCTGGACGGCATTACCAATGGAATTTGCGACAGCACTACGGCTGTTCTTGGTGCCGTTAATGGTGTCGGTACGACCGTAATGCAGGGATTCCAGCAGGCAGAGATTTCCAGGTGTCACGACCAGGCGGCAATCATGCAGCAGCTTATGACGATGATGTTCAACGCACAGCAGTGCTGCTGTGATGTTCGTGGGGACATTAAAGACCTGATGTATTCCGGCGCAAAGAACACTTGCGATATTATCCAGTCTACCCACAACGACACAGACAGGGTGATTGCAAGGCTTGACCAGATGGAAGCCAACAGACAGGCAGAGCGTATTCATGCGCTTGAACTGGAAAATCAGAAACTGGCATTTCAGGCAAGCCAGAGCGCACAGAACGCCACTATCGGCGCAATGATTGACGCAAGTAGAGCAGACATCTTACGCAGGACTGGCAACGACTGCCCGGTAAATGCTGTTGTGGTTCAGCCTAATACTCCGGTCACATTTCCACAGAATAACTGTGGCGGCTGGAGTTGGGGAAATAACTGCAATCAGTGCGGCAACTGCTAAAAACTGAAAAAAGAGTATCTTTTCCGTGAAACATCGGAAATGTTCGGCATGAGCCGTTATTACAACGTGGGAGGGCAGAACATGGATTCTGTCCTTTCATGTTATCGAGAGGAGAAAAATAACATGGCAGAATATACTGGAATTGCCTTGCAGACCGTAGACGCAGGGCAGAATGTTGTATTAACCGAAACCCCCGTGTGCGGTTCAAACTGTATTCAGCACAGGGAGGGGAGCGGCATTGTAAAATTGAGAGGACTTACGAATAACTGCAAGGCGAGATTCCTTGTCAGCTTTTCGGGAAATATCCAGATTCCGACAGGCGGCACGGTAGGAGCTATTTCCGTAGCGATTGCAGTTGACGGAGAACCTTTGCAGTCTACCCGAATGATTGTAACTCCGGCGGCTGTGGAGAACTTCTTCAACGTGTCCGCACAGGCGTACATAGACGTGCCGAGAGGGTGCTGTGCAACCGTGGCAGTCGAGAACACGTCCACACAGGCAATTCAGGTGCAGAACGCTAACCTGATTGCAGTAAGGGAGGGTTAAGTTATGCATAAATTGAGAGAAAACGCAGAAAAAGAGTTAAAAGCGATTGAGGAAAAGGGCTTGACTTCTTCCAACCTTGACAACGCCTATAAGCTGGTGGAGATTATGAAAGGCGTGGACAAAATCAACATGATGCAGGACGGCGGCGAGTATTCCAGGGACGGATATAGCCGGGATATGGAGGATTACAGCCGGGAGCGTGGCGGCTATTCCCGTAACGGTG
>OFFT01002080.1_pt1 | contig 10925 bp, 5 predicted proteins | sample 1521581 | NCBI WGS metagenome assembly OFFT01 (sample SAMEA3504084, study PRJEB24116) | mouse gut metagenome | biome: mouse gut; feature: mouse-associated habitat; material: faeces | place: Denmark | collected 2011
GAGCCGACAGGAGCGTTAGATTATAACACGGGAAAGTCCATCCTGAAACTTTTGCAGGATACGTGCCGGATCAAGGGTATGACAGTCATTCTCATTACCCACAATTCGGCGATCGCGCCGATGGCCGACCGTGTAATCAAGATCAAGAACGGACGGGTGGCGGATATGGTACGGAATCCATATCCGGTGCCGGTAGAGACGATAGAGTGGTAGGGTATGCAGATGAAGAGGACGAATCAGACGACGAAAAAGAGAAAGAAGGCATCCAGGAAAGATTTCTATATGGAAATCCGGAAGAGCCCGGGGAGGTTTTTATCGATTCTGTTCATTGTTGCTCTTGGAGTCGCATTTTTTTCGGGAATCCGTGCCTCAGAGCCGGACATGAGACTGAGCGGGGATTCTTATTTTGACGAGGCGGAGTTGATGGACATCAAGGCAATCTGTACCTACGGCGTTACGGAGAGAGACGTGCGCGCCATGGAGAAAGCAGATGGAATCGCAAGGGCAGAAGGGGCGTACAGCGCGGATTTCCTCTATAGCGCCAAGGACGAGCAGCAGGTACTCCATGTCATGTCATTGCAGGAGAAGATGAACCGGGTGACAGTGAGCAAGGGACGGCTTCCCGAGAAAACAGGGGAGTGCCTTGCGGACGATAATTCGGAGTTCAAGATTGGGGATAAGATTGAACTGAAGTCAGGGACAGACGATGAGATTTCCGATACATTAAAGACGGATACCTTTGAGGTGGTGGGGCTTGGGAACAGCCCGTGCTATCTGTCCTACGGAAGAGGCAGCTCGACGGTGGGGGACGGGAGCATTCAGGCATTTCTTGTTGTGCCGGAAAATACCTTTGATATGGATGTGTTTACCGAGGTCTATCTGCAGGTAGAAGGTGCAAAGGCTCTGCTTGCATTTACCGACGCATACGACGACCGGATTGAGGAGATTCTTGCACAGGTGGAGGAACTTACGGACGAGCGCGCCCTGGTCCGTAAAGACAGCCTGAAAGACGAGGCAAATGAGAAACTTGCCGAGGCGAAAGAGGAGCTGGAAGAAGGAAAGGAAGAGGCGGCGGTCAGAGCGCATATGGCGAGTTCTTATTTTGCCTCACAGCAGAAAATTGATCTCAGTATTGAGATTGCAAAGCGGGAAAAGGAACTGCTAGGCACAGTGGACTATCAGGATGGATACAGCCTTTATATCGGCATCCCTTTTTGCCCCAGCATTTGTTCTTACTGCTCTTTTTCCTCTTCGCCGATCGAGAAATGGAAGGACAAGGTTCAGCAATATCTGGACGCTCTGGAAGAAGAACTTCGTTTTACAGGGAAATTATGCCGCAGGCGCAAATTGAATACCATCTATATCGGAGGCGGAACGCCGACCACCTTGTCCCCGGAGCAGCTAAAGCGGCTGTTTGCCGCAATTGAGAAACATTTTGACTGTGCGCGGTTATCAGAATATACCGTGGAGGCAGGAAGGCCAGACAGTATCACCAGGGACAAGCTGAATGTCCTTAAAAGTCATGGAATTTCCCGGATTTCAATCAATCCGCAGACTATGAAGCAGGAGACGCTAGACATTATCGGACGCCGTCATACCCCTGCCCAGGCAGAAGAAGCTTTTTTTATGGCAAGAGAGCTTGGGTTTGACAACATCAATATGGATTTCATCGTGGGTCTGCCGAAAGAAAATATTGATGACGTCAGAGCTACGATGGAAGCTGCAAAGAAATTATCCCCTGACAGCCTCACGGTCCATTCCCTTGCCATGAAGCGGGCGGCAAGGTTTCGGATGGTTCCAGAAGATTACGAGGGCATGGAAATGTCAAATAGCTGGGATATTATTGATCTTACAGCACGTTATGCCAGGGATATGGGGCTTGCTCCCTATTATTTATACCGTCAGAAAAATATGGCGGGCAACTTTGAAAACGTGGGATATGCAGCGCCTTTAAAAGCGGGACTTTATAATATTTTGATGATGGAGGAGAAACAGCCGATTCTTGCCCTTGGCGCAGGCAGCATCTCAAAGCAAATATATCCTGACGGACATATTGAGCGCTGTGAGAATGTCAAAGACGTTGCTCAGTATATCGCAAGGATTGACGAGATGATCGCAAGGAAGAAAGCGTTGTTTGCGCAATGGCGGGAAACTCTGTAAGCGTCACAAGAGAGAATTTTATTGACAATAAATGCAGGATGGAGGAAATGATATGGCATTGGCAAAGAAGCCAGTAAATGGCATGAAAGATATTTTACCAGAAGAAATGCAGATTCGGGATTATGTAATCAATGTAATAAAAGACACTTACCGCAGTTTTGGATTTACCCCCATAGAGACCCCCTGTATGGAAAATATTGGGAATCTCAGCAGCAAGCAGGGCGGAGAAAATGAGAAATTAATCTTTAAAGTGTTAAAACGTGGAGAAAAACTAAATCTTGAGACAGCGCAGACAGAGAATGACGTGGTGGATTTTGGAATGCGTTATGATCTGACATTGCCTCTGGCACGGTTTTATTCTAATAATTCCAACAGCTTGCCAGCTCCGTTCAAGGCGCTGCAGATCGGAAATGTGTGGCGCGCGGATCGTCCCCAGCGGGGAAGATACCGTCAGTTTATGCAGTGCGATATCGATATTTTGGGAGAGCCAGGCAATCTTGCAGAGATTGAATTGATCCTTGCGACTACGACCACGCTTGGCAGACTGGGATTCCGAAATTTTCAAATCCGCATCAACGAACGCAGAATCTTAAAGGCGATGGCAAAATACAGCGGCTTTTCGGAGGAGTCCTTTGACACGGTGTTTATCATTCTGGACAAGATGGACAAGATCGGCTTAGAGGGTGCGGCGCAAGAACTGGAAAAGAATGGCTTTCCAAGAGAAGCGATTGACAAATACCTGGCTCTTTTTAAACGTTTGCAGGGAAAAGAAGACGTGGCGCAGGGAGTCTCCTATCTGGCAGAGGAATTGGGAAGCTATCTTGATCAGGAAGTGGCTGCAAGCTTAAAAGAGATTGCGGCGAGCGTCAATGCTACCAAGGAAGCAGAGTTCGACTTGGTGTTTGACCCCACGCTTGTAAGAGGGATGTCTTATTATACAGGGACAATTTTTGAAATCGCTATGCCTGAATTTGGCGGAAGCTGTGGCGGCGGCGGCCGTTATGATGGGATGATCGGCAAATTTACTGGAAAAGACGTGCCAGCCTGCGGGTTTTCGATAGGCTTTGAGCGCATTATCCTGCTGCTTTTGGAGAGTGGATTCCAGGTGCCAGGACAGTCGCAAAAGGCGGCGTACCTGATTGAGAAGAATTATCCAGAAGACAAGCTTGTAGAAGTGATCGCCTTAGCTCAGGAACAGCGCAAAGAGGGAAAGCAGGTGCTTGTGACAACGATGAATAAGAACCGCAAGTTCCAGAAAGAAAAGCTGACGGCGGAAGGTTACGCTGAAATAAAAGAATTTTTTAACAGGGATTGAAAGAAGGAGGAAGTGAAACATGGCAGAATCAATGAAAGGGCTTTGCAGGACCCACAGATGTACGGAAGTTTCGCATGACAACATCGGGCAAACGGTTACAGTCATGGGATGGGTGCAGAAGAGGAGGAATCTTGGGAGCCTGATTTTTATCGATTTGAGAGACCGTTCTGGCTTGCTTCAGATCGTATTTGACGAGCCGAAAGTGGGAAGCAGGGGATTTGCCAAGGCAGGCACTTTGCGAAGTGAATTCGTGGTAGCCGTTACCGGAACCGTGGAACGAAGAGCGGCGGCTGTCAATGAGCATTTAAAGACAGGGGATATCGAGGTGATTGCGACGGATCTTCGGATTTTATCGGAATCTGAAACGCCCCCGTTCCCGATTGAGGAAAATTCTCAGACAAAGGACGAGCTGCGTCTTCGCTATCGCTATCTGGATTTGCGCAGGCCAGATCTCCAAAGGAATCTCATGATGAAGAGCAAAGTTGCAATGTTGTTGCGCAATTTTATGGCGCAGGAGGGATTTTTGGAGATTGAGACGCCGATTTTGACAAAATCCACGCCGGAGGGGGCGAGAGACTACTTGGTGCCCAGCCGGGTGCATCCGGGCAGCTTTTATGCGCTGCCGCAGTCGCCGCAGTTATTTAAGCAGCTCTTGATGTGCTCTGGCTATGACCGTTATTTTCAGATTGCGAAATGTTTCCGTGATGAAGATTTACGCGCTGACCGCCAGCCAGAGTTTACGCAGGCGGACATGGAATTGTCCTTTGTAGAGGAAGACGATGTGATCGACGTAAACGAGCGCCTGCTTGCCTATGTATTTAAGGAAGCGATCGGCGTGGATCTTCCGATTCCGTTTCCGCGGATGCCGTGGCAGGAGGCGATGGACCGTTTCGGTTCCGATAAGCCGGATACGCGCTTTCAAATGGAATTGACGGATGTTTCCGAGATTGTCAGAAACTGCGGCTTCGGCGTGTTTACAGGGGCGCTTGCAGACGGCGGTTCGGTCCGCGGCATTAACGTAAAAGGGCAGGGCGCGATGCCCCGAAAGAAGATCGACAAATTGGTGGAGTTTGCAAAAGGTTACGGCGCGAAAGGCCTGGCTTATCTTTCGCTGGGGGAAGATAAAAGCATAAAGTCATCTTTTGCAAAGTTTATGACAGAAGAAGAACTGTCGGCGCTGGTTTCCGCTATGGAGGGAGAAGCGGGAGATCTGCTCTTATTTGCGGCAGATAAAAATAAGATCGTATGGAATGTGCTTGGCGCCCTGCGCCTGGAACTGGCAAAACAGATGGATCTGCCGGACCCGAATGCGTATCATTTCCTGTGGGTGACGGATTTTCCCCTGCTGGAATGGTCGGAGGAAGAAAACCGCTATATGGCAATGCATCATCCGTTTACGATGCCGAAAGAAGAGGACTGGGAGAACGTAGACGAGGATCCGGGCTCTGTCCGTGCCAAAGCATACGATATCGTACTAAACGGAACGGAGCTGGGCGGCGGTTCCGTCCGTATTCACCAGGACGATGTTCAGGAAAAAATGTTTGAGGTATTGGGCTTTACAAAAGAGAGCGCACATGAGCAGTTCGGTTTTCTTTTGGATGCATTTATGTACGGTGTTCCGCCGCATGCAGGGCTTGCTTATGGCGTAGACCGTATGGTGATGCATATGGTGCATGCAGATTCGATCCGCGACGTGATCGCATTTCCGAAGGTCAAGGATGCGTCCTGCCTGATGACAAAAGCGCCCGGAACGGTTGATGCTGCACAGCTTAAGGAACTACGGCTTAACGTGGAACCGGATGAAACGTAAGAGTACAGGATGAAAACGAGACAGTAAGTAAGCAGGAAAAATACTTGACAGAGTATAAAAAAAGCGTTACAGTGTAGTTGTACATTTTTATATTTCATTTTTCATTAAGTGTCGCAAAAGGTACACTTTTTGAGACGGATAAAATGTACGGATATCAACCAACAAAAAGACAAGGCAGATTTTCGGATCTGTCTTTTTTTATGCCGTTTTTCAGGTTTTTGCTGAAAAATGGCGTTTTTTTGAAAAATTGACCGCCGGTTCGGCGAGTCCCGTTTTTGTCTCGTAAAGTGTACTTTATGCGACAATTTTCAGAAATACGGGAAAAGGAGGGGGATGAGAGCAGGGGTTTTTATATAGGAAAAAGAAAGAAATTTAAAGATCAGGAAGCAGTGAATTGAGAAAGGAGTTTTGAGGATGAAATTAAAGAGAGTGTTAGCCGGAATCTTAACGGGGGCGTTGATGATTACCGGCATTCCGGCCGCAGGCATACCAGCGGCGGGAACTGTTTCTGTTCATGCAGAAGAGTCCGGAGACATAGACAATACGGGGGAGAAAGAGTACCCGAATATTGTATTAGGCAGAGAAGAAAAGGTAAAAACGTCAAGTGTGAATTCGCAGGCCCCGGCAAATGTAGGCGCAAATGCAGTCAAAGAAGGCAGTGACGTATGGGAGAGTTCGGATGTGACCTCTTCCATTCCGCAGTGGATCCAGATCGATTTGGAGCATTTAAGAACGGCGGTTGGGCGTATCGAGGTTGTGTTTGGCAGCGATATGTGGGATCAGGGGTATGAAATCACTACATTCGATACCGAAACAAATGCAGAACATCATGTTGTAAAAACGATCGGTAATAACGGTCCGAACGGAACGATTGCCGGAACCACAGAAAACAGAAATTCGGAAACAAAGACGGATACGATTACGCGTAACACGTTAAATCAGAAAATTCAATTGAGAAGATTTGTAAGGTTTACGTTTAAACAGGCAGGAAGCACTGCGGGCAAGAAAGTATCTCTGGCGCAAATTCGCATTTTCGGAGAGGAAACGAGTGAAATTCATGGTCCGAGTATTACAATGGTTGCGCCTGCAGCCGGTGAATATCCGCAGATTGCACAGGTATATGCATCCAGTGCGGGTACGGCAAATTACCATGAAGATATCGCTGACAGAACGACTCCGGCAGCTACGTTTATCAAACGCGGCTCCGCAAACGAAAGCTGGGGCAAACGCATGCTGTTGGACGGGGAGACAGAAGTAAACGTTCCGGTGGCAGTCGGCGGTACGGCTCCGGAGCTTACGGTAGACCCCTATGACGACGGCGTATACGGATTTAGTACGGATGCTCAGACGCCGGGTACCAGTAACAAATTCGACGTATTTGGAAAAGATGTAAAAATTGTATCGTTCCAGCTGTATTTGGAAAAAGCTCCGACAAAAGTTTTGGATATTTTGGGCAAGGGCGATAAATTTGCCGTACAGATTGATGGAAACAGGATTTATACTTATATGAATGGGGAAGGCAGAAATAGATGGAGTGAAGAAAATTTCTGGTTCGCGAACCATGGCGGAGTTGATCAGTATTTAAAGAGATGGCTGGATATACTCGTAGTAGTCGACGGAGCCGGCAAACAGCGTCTTTATGTTGACGGCGTGCCTGGGGTAAGTAAAGAAAACAGCAGCGCCATTCCGGAAGAACATCCGCAGGATAAAGGATTACAGCCGTTTACAATCGGAAGCAACCTTGCAAATTATGAAAAACCAACGGATCAGACCCCCTATTGGCAAACCCAGCTGCCGCATGATGTAAGCGAGCATGTGTTCACGGCACAGGACGGCTATATTGCACGGTTCAAGTTTTATTCCAATGCAAATTACGCCGAGATCACAAACGGAGCGGGAACGGATATATCGGATGCAAGCATACTCTCGGACGCTTTCAATAACGGAACGAAAGAGGGCGAGACAGCAAACTTTACCATCGAGAAACTGGAACAGCTGGTTGGAGTTACGACGACTCCGGCGGGAAGCACAGCAAATGCTGCCGTGGAATCGGAAGAGAGCAAAGCAAAAAGATCAAAAGTGTATTATATGATTACGAATATGCTTCAGAAAGAAGAACCGACCGCCAGAATCAGTCTCTGTCCATACAGCAGGAAGACTGTGTGGCAGGAATATAAAGAGAATACATGGACGGATATTCCGGCAACAGAAACGTTTCCGTCTGACCTGACGGGCAAAAAGTTCAGGGCGGTTACGACACTTTATGCAGATGACGGTTATGTTTTTCATGATAACTGCCGTAAAACAGTAATCGACAACATCTCAGCGGGAGCCGAAGGAGCTGTGACAACCGTAAATATTAAAAGCGGTTCAAAGAACAGGGAACTGGAGATCATGACATATTACGGATGTTCCGGAGAGACGGATGCAGCCATTCCGGACAGTGTTTGTCAGATTGAAGAGCTTATTCTTGGAGCAGACAGCATTAAGACCGAGTATGCAGAAAATAAAGAAGTAAACATCGGGCAGGCATATGCCATGATCGAGCAGCTTTGCAAGCAGCATCAGAATGCTACGGCAGAAATTACATATACAACTACGGATACCGAATACATCACCATAGCAGACAATAAGAGTCCTGTTGTGAAGCTTGTCAAATCAAATAAAGACGCGTTGGGATACAAACCTGCCATGGTAGCGGTAACAGCCACATTAAAAGATGAAAACGGAGATACCATTCAGAATAAAGAAACAAAGAAAGACGTTGTTTTGACCAAGAAAGTTCAGATCAATATTGATGATCCTAAAAAAGCGGATCAGGAAATCGATTTGGCTCCGACGATTACCGCGCAGTCTCCGGTAGCGGGAAAATTTCCGCAGGTCGTAGACATTGCCTTTCCGGAAAAAGCAAAACACTTTGAAGATATCGCAGACAGAATGAATCCGTCTGCGTCATTGAATCAGCTGACAACGGATTATATTCAAAACAGCAATTATATCAAAGTGGGAGCAAGCTCCAATAAAAACAAGCGCCCGGTTCAGCCGAATGAGGAATGGATGAACGCGTGGGAAGCAGATAAAACGAAAGCAAAAGAAGAGCAAAAGTATGGCAATATTATCGAAAATGTAAACGGCGTATGGGCGTTTAACGGTCTCGGACAGACAACAGGCGATACCAATAAATTTGACGTATTCGGAAAAGATATTAAATTGGTATCCTTTAAATTGTATTTGAAAAAATGGCCGGATAATCCATATGGAGCCGAAGATGACGGAGCAACCATCGATATTTACGGTAAAGGTAATAAATATGCTATGCAGGTGGCAAGCAGCAAGAAGCTGATCATGTATATGCAGGCGGGAGCGGACAGAAACGGAAAAACAGAATGGCCGCAGCAGGAGTTTACGCCGGAAAATCCACAGGACTTTTTAAACAAATGGCACAATATTTTTATGGTAGTAGACGGCAAAGGATGGCAGCGTTTGTATGTAGACGGAAAACGTTCTTCTACGCGCGGCGGCGAATCCAATCAGGGAGGAGCGTTTGCTGCTGAGGCTACCGGAGATAACAGAAAACCGTTTACGCTTGGCTATAACTCTATGTCAAACCATCCGTCCTGGTATGACGGTATCTTTACAAATGACATGGGATATATCGCAGATTTTGAATTTTATTCCGATAAGAATTATGATCATATCATAAACGGCGCAGGTACGGATATATCGGAAGCGCAGACGCTTAAGAAAGAATTTGCGGATATTATTGACCTGCAGGCTTTGGAAACGAAGTATGCAAAAAATCCGGATGATATCGGGACAATTTTAACGAACCTGCTTCAGGAAACAAACGCGACAGCAAATATTACGGCATCCCCGTACGTGGCAAAAACAAACTGGAGTCAGAAAAAAGACGACGGAACGTTTGAGAATCTGGATAAGATAAATGCAAAAGCATTTGGTTACTCCTCCAGCTATCGTTCTGTAACGACGCTGACAGCATATGATGGATTTAAATTTAAAAGTGATAAAGCATTTACAGACTCAGTAGCAGAGAACTTCCATACGCAAGGCGGATCACAGGCAGATGAGATAACTGTAACCGTAGGTCCGAATGCAAAAGGGGAAGAAAATAAAGTATTGACGATTACGGCTGTTTATGGAAAAACGGCAGAAGCTCCTTGTACCTGTGCGGTGGAAAGCATTACGGCTCCGGCTCCGGTAAATATCACGATTGCGGCGGGACAGGAAAACGGTACAGCAACGTTAGGCGAGACAAAGGTAACGGATGTAAAACTGGCAGACTGTGAAAAGACGGGACATCCGGTTGCATTGGGCGATCAGGCAAGAATCGATATTTCTTACGACGATCTTTCAGAAGAAGCGTCCAAGGTGATTGACTTTAATAAAGAGACCAGATCGATCACAGCGAAAAAAGGCGGTACAGCCAAGATTGTTCTCCGGGCAAAATACCAGATCAAAGACGGAGAGAACTGGGTAACGGTTACCAATGAAGAAGATCCGGCAAAACCGGCAGAAATGACAATTGAGATTACGGTAACGGTTACGAGAGAGGACGCAGCGTCTGATACGGAACTGGACGGACTTTCGACAGAGGCTGCCAATGCGAAACAGGATTATCCGGACAGCATAAAAGATGATTACGAGCAGGCGGCATGGGACGAACTGCAGGCTGCGATAACGGCTGCAGAGGAATTGGCTGCAGACAGCGCAGATGCCACTTCTGCAGCAGTTGCGGCGGCAAAACAGAGAATTGCGGATGCAATCGCAAACCTGGCAGACCATAAGAGTGCAAAAGGAAAAGCAAAAGACGCGCTCAAGGGCGTGTTAGACAGCATGAAAGCCGAGTATGATGCGAACAACAGCGACAAGAAATATACGGACGCAAGCTGGAAGGCATTCACGGACGCATACAAGGCGGCGATGGATGAGCTGGCAACGGCAGACGCGGCAAGGCTTGGAGCCTTAAAGACGGCGCTGGAGACGGCAAAGAAGAACCTTGTGGCAGCAGGCGGACGGGAACACCGGGCACGCCGGGAACGGAAGTCAAAGACGGTCAGGTACTCACAGGACCGGACGGAACGTACCAGGTAGCGAGCGCGAAAGATAAGACGGTAGTGATCACGAAGGGCAAAGATGCGAAAAACCTGAAGGTTCAGTCTGCGGTAACGATCAATAAAGTAACATATAAAGTAATCGGAATCGGCAGCAAGGCGTTTGCAAACTGCAAGAAGGCAAGGAAGATCACGATCGGCGACAATGTGACGAGCATCGGGGCAAATGCGTTCAGCGGATGCAGTAAAGCAACACAGTTAACACTCGGAAAGAGCGTAAAGAGCATCGGAAAGAAAGCATTCTATAATTGCAAAAAGTTAAAGAAAGTGACGATCAAAGGAAAAGCATTGAGCACGATCGGCAAGCAGGCATTCCAGAAGACGGCGAAGAAAGTAACCGTAAAATGGCCGAAGGGCTTAAAGGCAAAACAGAAGAACAACTTGAAGAAGAAGCTGAAAAAAGCGAAGATGAAAGTGAAATAAAAGAAAGTCCTTCATATGGATGTAAAAAATGGGGCTGTCGCACTAAATAATTAGTGCGCAGCTCCTTTTCTGTACAAAAAATTAC
>OFFT01002083.1_pt1 | contig 10921 bp, 11 predicted proteins | sample 1521581 | NCBI WGS metagenome assembly OFFT01 (sample SAMEA3504084, study PRJEB24116) | mouse gut metagenome | biome: mouse gut; feature: mouse-associated habitat; material: faeces | place: Denmark | collected 2011
CAGGCCGTCAATCAGCTGCCATACGGCCGCTACCAGCAGTTTGCTGAAGATATGCTCTGATGCAGATACCGGAAGCGTGTGGGTCAGGTATCCTTCATCCGTAAACAGGTTCTTCCGGGGCCGCAGCACCAGCAGATAGAGATTGGTGATGGCGTAGATAGCAATGAGGGCGATCACATAGAAAGAGACCAGTGTAAAATTGATCAGGTTCTCCCAGACATTGTAGGTGAAATAGCCGTCTATTGCAGAGCTTGGCCATCGGTTTACGGCAAATTGTACATAGAAGCGCCCAACGATGGTTACCAGGATGAGCCCTAAGTGCATGGGGATCATCAGGCGGTTGACTGCTTTGAATTCGTGTTTGATAAGTTTTCCTAACATCTGAACACCTCCCGGAACAGCGCATCCACGGATTTTCCTTCTTGTTCCCGAATCTCATCCACCGAGGCGTGCAGGCGGATGTGGCCGTCCTGAATGAAAATCACGTCATCCAGGATATTTTCAATATCGGAAATCAAATGGGTGGAAATGAGCACCGATGCGTTTTCATTGTAGTTGGTGATAATGGTCTGCAGGATATAGTCCCGGGCAGCCGGGTCCACGCCGCCGATTGGCTCATCCAGGCAGTACAGATCGGCGTTGCGGCTCATAACCATAATCAGCTGGACCTTTTCTTTCGTTCCCTTGGACATGGTACCCAGACGATGAGCTTCATTGATATTCAGGCGGTGAAGCATTTCCACTGCCCGGTTCCGGTCAAAGTCCACATAAAAGTCGCAGAAGAAATCCAGCATATCCGAAACCTTCATCCAGCTGCTGAAATAGGTCCGCTCCGGGAGATAGGAAACTACCTTTTTTGTCTCCGGTCCTGGTGCGGAGCCGTTGATGGCAAGGAAGCCTGAGGTTGGGGAGAGCAAGCCGTTGATCAGTTTGATCAGGGTTGTTTTGCCGCTTCCGTTTGGCCCCAGAAGTCCGATGATACGGCCGCGCTCAATATTCAGGTTGATGCTGTCCAGCGCTGTCTTATAGCCGTACCTCTTTGTCAGGTTCTGACAGATCAAAAGTTGTTCCATTTACAGTTCCTCCCTCAATTCAGTCTGCAAAAGCTTCTTGATTTCTTCTTTGGTAAAGCCCAGCTGTTCCATGGCTTTCAGGAAGTTTTGGATTTGTTCTCTTGCAAGCTGTTCTTTGATTTCTGTCATTTTCGCAATATCCTCCGTGATAAATCTTCCGTTGGTGCGCTGGGTGTAAACCAGACCGCTGCGTTCCAGTTCTGTCAGAGCCTTCTGCATGGTGTTGGGATTTACGGAAGCCTCCATCGCCAAATCCCGTACGGAAGGCAGTTTGTCGCCGGGCCGGTAGACGCCGGCAATAATTTCGGTTTTGATGAGATCCACAATCTGAAGATAGATAGGACGGGAATCATCAAGAATCCAGGCCATATAGTCACTCCTTTCTCTGATCTGCCCGTGTTCTCAGGGCATAGAGGTACACCCGAAGGGTGTTTCTCTGATCTGCCCGTGTTCTCAGGGCATAGAGGTACACCCGAAGGCGCTCCCTTGATCTTTTGTAAAAAGTCCATTTTTTTCCAGGGGGGGGGGTAAAAAGGATTTTACGTTCCCCGGAACCCTCCTGCAAGGAGGTATATAGACTGTTTCGCCGCAAGGGCGTGTATCATTGTATTACTTTAATAATACAATAAACGATGGAACAAGAAATGTCAAGGGGATTGCAGGAAATTCAGAATTTCTTAAGAAAGGGGGGAATTGATTCTTGCATGTTTGGGCCTGGTATGATATTCTTATTAAAGAATTTGGACCGTGGAGGTAGAATACTTATGAGAAACCTATATGGCCTGTGTGTAAGGGGCCGTTCAAAGCAGGGGGGGGGTAAAACCCAGCCTTAGGATACAAAGAAGAGAGCGAAATGCTTTGGGAAGACGTGCAAAGATCGGAACGGCAGGGAGTATCTGCCGGAGATTTCTGCATGTTTTTTTGTGTATGGAAAAATCCTCCGGGATCAGTGCTTTTAATGCTTGGGAGAGAGGAGATTTCCGATGAAGAATCTGGTGGTGATTCCGGCATATAAGCCTGACGAGGCTTTGATTTCCCTTGCACAGAGGGTACGGGAACTGGGATATGAGCTTCTGACGGTGGATGACGGAAGCGGGGAAGCCTATGAAGAAATTTTTGAGAAGGTCAGCCGGTGGGGCAAGGTGCTTCGCCATGAGGAGAACCGGGGCAAGGGTGCGGCGATCAAGACAGCCCTTGCATACATAGAGAAAGAGGCTGCGGACACAGACGGAGTAGGAATTATGGATGCGGACGGACAGCATCTTCCGGAGGATATGGCTCGGCTGTTTGAAGAGGTTTTGAAGCATGAAATGTCTCTGGTGCTGGGTGTACGGAATGTGGGGAAGGACATGCCCTTCAGATCAAGAGCGGGAAACGGAATTACCCGGATGATTTTCCGGCTTGTAACCGGGGTTGCGGTTTCCGATACACAGACAGGGCTCCGGGCTTTTGATTCCGGGCTTATAGGCCGGATGGGGGAGATTCCGGGAGAGCGGTATGAATATGAGACGAACGTGCTTTTGGCTCTTGCGAAGGAAAAGGTTCCCATAGTGGAGGTAAAAATAAAGACCATTTACCGGGATGCAGAGAATTCCTCTTCCCATTTTCATGTAATCCGGGATTCTTTTTTGATCTACAAAAATATTTTGAAGTTTACCCTGGCGTCCCTGTCCAGTTTTCTGTTGGATTTTGTTCTTTTTACGATTGGGACGAAGCTGCTGGCCGGAATTCCTTATGGGGTACAGTACTCCAATGTTCTGGCGAGACTTATCAGCGGTTATTACAACTACCATATGAATACCAGTCATGTGTTTCATAGAAAGAAGAGTGTAAAAACGGCAGGAGGATACGCTGCCCTGGCTGTGGGGATTCTGATCTGCAATAGCTTGGTCCTGGAATTATATAGGAAGGTATTTTCGCTTTCGCCTTATCCGGCGAAACTTCTTACAGAGATTACATTGTTTTTGGTGAGCTACGGAGTGCAGAATAGGATTATTTTTTCAGAAAAACCGTTACAGAGGGGGAGAGACCAATGATAAAGAGATGGCTGATACTTGCGGCTGATATTCTGGCTGCGGCATTGCTGGTACTGGTTATTTATATTGTCAATTACCGCCTGCCCCAGGAAGGCACGGAAGCCATGGCTTCCAACCGGCCGGATATGAGTAGTCTTAAGGCGGAGGTAGAGGCGGACGGCGTGGCGGGGCGGAAAACCAATGTGGTGTGGGCAGCGGAGGATTGGAAAGAGAAATTCCGGGATAAATTTTCCGACACCGTGATTTCTACTGAGAATTCTTATAAGAGCCCCAATGTGTCCATTGAAATTACCCGTTATACAGAGGATACCGGAGTCAGTGATATGTACGGAAGCGTGGTTTCCTATACAGTGGCCGATATTTATGTGGCGGATATCACTTGTTTTCAGACTGTGTTCGCAGAGAACATGTATGGCATAGGGTATGAGGAAGAGTTGGGGCAAGTGGCGGAACGGGTAAATGCCCTGTGTATTATTAACGGTGATTCCTATGGAAATGATATGCACGTGGATAACGGAACGATTATACGGAATGGTGTTATTTACCGGGCGAAAAATACCAATGTGGAAACCTGCGTCCTGAACTGGGACGGAACCATGGATATTTATCCGGCCGGCTATCTGAGCGCAGATGAGCTGATCGCCCGGGGCGCTTACCAGAGCTGGATCTTCGGTCCCAGCCTTCTGGAGGAGGATGGGACGGCGAAGAAGTATTTTGTCACTTCCAGCTATATCCGGCAGGCCCATCCCAGGACAGCCATTGGGTATTATGAGCCGGGGCATTACTGCTTCCTGACTGTGGACGGAAGACAGTGGGATACGGCCAGGGGCATGTTCTTGAACGAGATGGGAGAAATATTTGAGGAGCTGGGCTGTGCCAAGGCATACAATCTGGACGGCGGGAAACCCAGCCTGATGATGATGCAGGGAAATCTGGCCAGCCATCCTTATTATCAGGGAGAGTATCTGATTCAGGACGGCATTTTTATTACGGAGGGGATTTGAATGAAAGGGAAGACGCTTATCAAAGTGGTAAGGGAAATAGCGGCGCATCTCTGTATCATATGCGGCATCGCGTTTATTATTATCCAGATTCTTGACTGGTACAACCCCTTTATGAATTTTATGGGAACATCTGCGATGATCCGTTATCTGCTCTGTGCAGGGGCGCTGACCCTGGGGATCATGCACCACTTCCGGATTGGCGGAAAAAAAAGAAAAAAGAGGAAATAGACCCGCGTTTTGCGGGTTTATTTTTTTGATTGGATGGGTTATAATTGTAATCTGAGTAAAAATACGCTATACTGATAGGAAAATCGGGGAATCCGGTAAGCCTATGGGTTGCTTTTTGTAGGAAAGAGGTGTTGATTGACAGCGAGTGATAAATATTTGAAGAGGTTCTGTATGATTTTGGATAATATTTTTACAATCTGGAGGTCTATGATGAAAAAGGATAAACAGACAAAACACAAATTTGCACTGCTGGCATGCGTATTGGCGCTTGCGGCCGTACTTGGCGCCTGCGGGGAAAAAGAGCCTGTGTTCAGCAGACAGCTCTTTCAGCTGGACAATGAGGAGACTGTCCGCGTCCTTCTGAACGAGGAGGAGAGCGATTATAAATACCGTATAGAGGAAAAGGAAAACGGTCTGAAGGTGAACACCCGGGAGGGCGATACCGTTCTTTATCTCACCTTTGTCACGGAGGATATCCTGGATCTTAGGATAGAAGAAAACCGCTCTTCCATCGATGAGCTGGGAGAACTGGGAGAGGCAAAATATGCCAGGCTGATAACCGGAGAGGATGGCTATATGAAATGGGTGCTTTATTTTGAAAAAACGCGGATCGGCGTGACGGTACAATCAGCCTCTCCGGAGCTCAACAATACTGCGGAGGAAGTTCTGCACTGTCTTTCCTTTGAAGTGGCGGAGGGCAAGGGCGAACGGCCGGATCCGGGACTGGAAATCAGTGAATAAAGAGGGTTGGTGCGATGTATCAGGAAGTAGCGAAATTAGTATTGTACCGGGATTTGGGGGAAGACAGCATCCTGGGGAAGCTCTCCCGCATTTTTGAGGATTTTGACCGGGGAGAGAGCAGCAGGGAGGAATTGATTACCCGGATCTATGAGCAGATAAAAGCGCTTTTGGATCTCTCCACCCTCTATGGTTTTGACAAAAATTTGTGGCACAATTATCTCACCTTTCTTCTTCTGACCAATGAAAATTCTTTCAGCATGACCAGCGAAAAGGTGGGAGCCAGCGAAGGCAGTGTCAATCATTTTGCAAAAGGAGATTTCCGGATCTTTAAAAATCTCTTTGATTTTGATTTCGGTCCCATTGAAAGGGAACTGGGAATCGACTGCTTTTCTACGGTGTGCAGTTACCGGGCCATTGTAAAGAAGGAGCGGATGTATAATAAAAATGTCAGTGAAAAAGTCCAGGCGGTTAGCGCCCGGATTGAGGAGGCCGGAGACGAGGAGGAAATTTTCCGGATTATCACAGATTTTTACCGGGCTTACGGCGTGGGCATGTTCGGCCTGAACAAGGCGTTCCGCATCAAAAGCCTGCCGGATGGAGTGGAGTTTCTGCCCATCAACAATACGGATAAGGTGATGCTCTCAGATCTGGTGGGATATGAGCTTCAGAAAAAGAAGCTGATCGACAATACGGAAGCCTTTGTGAAGGGGCTGCCTGCCAACAATGTGCTTCTTTTCGGAGACAGCGGCACAGGAAAATCCACCAGCATCAAGGCCATTCTCAATGAGTATTACGATCAGGGCCTGCGCATGATTGAGATTTACAAGCACCAGTTCCGGGATCTGTCGGCCATCATTGCCCGGATTAAGAACCGGAATTACCGGTTTATCATTTATATGGATGATCTTTCCTTTGAGGAATTTGAGATTGAGTATAAATTTCTCAAGGCTGTGATCGAGGGCGGCATGGAAACCAAACCGGACAATGTGCTGATTTATGCCACTTCCAACCGCAGGCACATTATCCGGGAGACTTGGGGAGACAGGAGTGATCTGGAGCAGGACGAGGGAATGCACCGTTCGGATACCATGCAGGAGAAGCTGTCCCTGGTGGCTCGTTTCGGTGTGACCATCAGCTATTCCAAGCCTTCCCAGAAAGAATATTTCCAGATTGTGAAGGAACTGGCGAAGCGCTGCCCGGAGATCACCCTTTCCGAGCAGGAGCTTTGCGCCCAGGCCAATCAGTGGGAGCTGAGCCACGGAGGAATCTCAGGCCGGACGGCCCAGCAGTTTATCAATTATCTGGCAGGGAGTGGGAAATGAGACGGGTTGCAGTGGTGACAGGGGCTTCCAGGGGCATTGGGCGGGCCGTTGCCCTGAGACTCCTTCAGGAGGGGTACCGGGTATACGGGCTTTGCAGGAGCATCCCGGAGAAAAAAGCGGGGATCCGCTTTCTGGCCTGCGACATTTCGGTGAAAGAGAACGCAGAGAGGGCTATAGAGAAGATTTTGGAACGGGAAGGGCGCATCCACGTGCTGGTGAACAACGCGGGGATGGGTATTTCCGGGGCTGTGGAATTTTCCTCCCGGGATGAGATCCAAAAGCAGCTTTCTGTGAACCTGGAGGGCAGCGTCTGGTGCACCCAGGCGGTGATTCCATCCATGCGGAAAGCGGGAGAAGGGAAGATTTTGTTCGTCTCCTCTCTGGCGGCAGTTTTTCCTCTGCCTTTCCAGAGCTTTTACTCTGTGAGCAAGGCGGGACTGAACGCGTTCTCGGACGCATTGGGGATAGAGCTGAAGCCTTTCGGCATCCAGACCTGCAGCCTGATGCTGAACGATGTGAAGACGGAGTTTACGGATTACCGGGAAAAGACCCTGGAGGGAGACGATGCCTACCAAGGGCGTATTTCCCGTTCCGTGGGAAAGATGGAGGCATCAGAGCGCAGAGGCATGAAGCCGGAGCGTGTGGCCGGGGAGGCAGTACGGCTTTTGGGAAGGAAACGGATGCCCGGTCATGCCGTAGCGGGGCTTTCCAATCAGATGCTTGTGCTTTTGAGCCGTGTACTGCCTTGGGACACAGTGCTGAGATTGCTGGCCGGGCTGTATGGATGAAATTTGCCAGGGTCAGAACTCTTTGAGCGTTAATTCCACCGGACAGTGATCCGATCCGAAGATCTCGGTGTGAATGTTTGCGTCTGCCAGCTGTCCGGCCAGACGCTCCGATACAATAAAGTAGTCGATGCGCCATCCGGCATTTTTTTCCCGGGCTTTGAAGCGGTAGGACCACCAGGAATAAATGCCTTCCGCGTCGGGATAAAAATGCCGGAAGGTGTCTACAAAGCCGGATTTCAGCACTTGGGACATTTTGTCCCGTTCTTCGTCGGTAAAGCCGGCGTTTTTCCGGTTGGTTTTGGGATTTTTCAGATCGATTTCTTTGTGGGCCACATTCAGATCTCCGCAATAAATCACCGGTTTCTCTGCGTCCAGTCTTAGAATGTAAGCTAGAAAATCATCCTCCCATTTCATCCGGTAATCCAGGCGGGCAAGACCGTCCTGGGAGTTGGGAGTGTATACCGTCACCAGGTAAAAATTTTCAAATTCCAGAGTGATGACACGCCCCTCATGGTCGTGCTCTTCTATGCCCATGCCGAAGGATACGGACAGGGGCTCCAGTTTGGTAAAAACGGCAGTGCCGCTGTACCCTTTCTTTTCCGCATAGTTCCAGTACTGGCGGTAGCCGGGGAGCTCCAGATCAATCTGGCCTTCTTGCAGTTTCGTCTCCTGCAGACAGAAGATGTCCGCGTCCAGTTTTTGAAAATCTTCCAGAAAGTTTTTGCCCACGCAGGCGCGCAGTCCGTTTACATTCCAAGAAATTAGTTTCATAGGGTCCTCCGTTATAAAAGATTTGCTTTTTCTCTATGATTTACATATAATAACTATATTATCATTATAGTGATTTTGCGCGGGAAAGTAAAGGTTAAGCGTGTGTTGGCAAAACGAAACTAGAAAGGGGTAAGAAGATGGAAAAAAGGTATGATGTAACCGCACTGGGGGAGCTGCTGATTGATTTTACGGAAAACGGCCTGAGCGGCCAGGGAAATCCCCTGTTTGAAGCCAATCCCGGGGGAGCGCCCTGCAATGTGCTGGCCATGATGAACCGTCTGGGAAAGAAGACGGCCTTTATCGGGAAAGTGGGGCAGGATCAATTTGGGCGCACTTTGAAGGCCTCCCTGGAGGAGCTGGGAATCGGGACAGAAAACCTGCTGCTGGATAAAAATGTGCATACAACCCTGGCCTTCGTGCATACGGCGGAGGACGGGGACCGGGACTTCTCCTTCTACCGGAAGCCGGGAGCCGATATGATGATCTTGGCAGAGGAGGTTCAGGAGGATCTGATTGCATCCAGCCGCGTCTTCCATTTCGGAACGGTTTCTATGACGGATGAACCCACCCGGGGCGCCACGGTAAAGGCTTTGGAATATGCCAGGAAGCATCAGGTTATGGTCACCTTTGATCCCAATCTGCGCCCGCCTTTGTGGAGGAATCTGCAGGAGGCCAAAGAGCAGATCTGGTACGGCCTGTCCCAGTGTTCGGCCGTGAAAATGTCGGAGGAGGAGCTGGAATTTATTACGGGAGAGCGCAGCCTGGACCGGGGAGTAGAAGCCGTGCGCAACCGCTTTGACATTCCGCTGATCTGTATCACCATGGGCAAGCAGGGCAGCAAGGCCTACTACGGGGATGCAGCAGTGGAAAAGGCAGGCTTTGTCCAGGAACATACCATTGAGACCACTGGGGCCGGAGATACCTTCTGCGCCAGCATGATCAATTATATTTTGGACCACGGCATTCAGGGGCTGACGGAGAAGGATCTGGAGGAAATGCTCACCTTTGCCAACGCTGCGGCCTCCATTATTACCACCCGCAAGGGCGCGCTCCGGGTGATGCCCACCAGGGAAGAAGTACAGGCATTGTTAAACTAGAATTTCAGAGGGGAACTGTGATTATGAAAAAATTACTGGATCGGATCACCGAGGAGACGGCAGGAGCTTTTGCAGCCTGCGGGTACGACAGGGCGTACGGGAAGGTTACTTTATCCAACCGCCCGGATTTGTGCGAATACCAGTGCAACGGCGGCCTGGCGGCTGCGAAGGAGTATCATTGTGCGCCTATTCAAATTGCGGCGGCAGTAGCGGAGGAGCTGAAAAAGAGCGCTCTGTTTGAGGAAGTCTGCGCGGTGAATCCCGGTTTTATCAATATGAAGCTGAGTGCTGCATTTGTGCGGGATTATCTGCGGGAAATGGCAGAAGACGAGCGGCTGGGGTGTGAGAAAACACAGCATCCCTGTACCATTCTGGTGGACTACGGCGGGCCCAACGTGGCGAAACCCCTTCATGTAGGGCACCTGCGCTCGGCCATTATCGGCGAGAGCGTGAAACGCCTGGGCCGTTTTATGGGCCACAACATGATTGGGGATATTCATCTGGGGGACTGGGGCCTGCAGATGGGACTGATTATTACGGAGCTTCGGTGCAGGAAGCCGGAGCTGGTGTATTTCGACGAGGAATACACAGGGGAATATCCCCAGGAGGCGCCTTTTACCATTTCCGAGCTGGAAGAGATTTATCCCACGGCCAGCGCCCGGTCCAAGACGGACGAGGCATACAAGGAAGAGGCTATGCAGGCCACTTATCTGGTGCAGCACGGCCACCGGGGGGATCAGGCGGTTCTGAAGCACATCCTAAATGTGTCTGTGGCGGATCTGAAAAAGAATTACGCCAGCCTGAATGTGGAGTTTGAGCTTTGGAAGGGAGAGTCCGACGCACAGCCCTATATTCCGGACCTGGTGGCAGAGCTGAAGGAAAAGGGCTACGCCTATGAGAGCGAGGGCGCTTTGGTGGTGGATGTAAAAGAGGAGACAGACACCAAGGAAATTCCGCCCTGTATGATTTTGAAATCCGACGGGGCTTCCCTATATACCACCACGGATCTGGCAACCTTGGTGGAGCGGAAGAAACTGTTTGATCCGGATGCTGTTATCTATGTGGTGGACAAGCGCCAGGAGATGCACTTTGTCCAGGTGTTCCGCTGTGCCAGGAAGACGGGGATTGTGGACGAAAAGACCAAGCTTTTGTTTCTCGGCTTCGGGACTATGAACGGGAAGGACGGCAAGCCTTTTAAGACCAGGGAAGGCGGCGTTATGCGCCTGGAAAACCTGATTGCGGACATCAACGAGGAGATGTACCGAAAGATTGCCGGGAACCCGGAGATCTCCCCTGAGGAGGCCAGGGAGACGGCAAAGGTGGTAGGGCTTTCCGCCATCAAATACGGGGATCTCTCCAACCAGGCGTCCAAGGATTACATTTTTGACGTGGATCGCTTCACCTCTTTTGAGGGAAATACGGGACCCTATATTTTGTATACCATTGTGCGGATTAAGTCGATCCTGAATAAATATCAGGCGGATGGCAGGGAACTTTCCGGGCTTTCCATTCAGCCTGCCCATGACGAGAATGAGAAGGCTTTGATGCTGGAAGTTGTGAAATACAATGATGTGATTGCATCGGCGTATGAAGAGCTGGCTCTTCACAAGATTTGTGCATATATTTACGACCTTGCCAATGCATTCAACCGCTTCTACCATGAGACGAAGATTCTTGCGGAGGAGGACGAGGAGAAGCGGAAGGGGTATATCGCTTTACTTTTGCTTACAAAACGTGTCCTGGAGGCTTGTATCGACGTGCTGGGGTTCGAGGCGCCGGAGAGGATGTAGGAGAGGACAGAAAACATGACGGAGAAATTATTCTATCAGGATGGTTACAGGAAGGAATTTCAGGCGAAGGT
>OFFT01002086.1_pt1 | contig 10905 bp, 10 predicted proteins | sample 1521581 | NCBI WGS metagenome assembly OFFT01 (sample SAMEA3504084, study PRJEB24116) | mouse gut metagenome | biome: mouse gut; feature: mouse-associated habitat; material: faeces | place: Denmark | collected 2011
AAGCCCTTTTCTCTCATAAGCCCTTCTGAAATCGGGAACCTGCTCCAGAAGCTCCTCAAGCACATCCGGGGACGGCTCCCCATGAAACCGGTCAATTACAATTCCATCCCGCATCAGCAGCTTATCCGCCGTGCCCTCCCAGTTGATGGTTACGGCGGCGTCGGCTCCCACCATCTCCGTAAAGTGGTGCAGCCCTCTGGCTCCTCCTGACACAAGTCCCATATGATACTTCCTCTGATCCATGATCCTGCGCCCTTTTTTCGCTACCGCGATGCCCGCCTGCCAGAGGCTGTCCGGATCCGCATGAATTTTCCCCTCTTTTGCCTGGGCCGCCAGCTCCTCGTCAAAAATCCCCGCAATATGGGCCAGGGCTGCCGCCGGAGGGCGCTCCATGGTGCGGTATGCCTTCTCATAGACCTCACATACATCAATAAGCTGTGCGATTGACATTACCTCCGTTGCCAGAACCGCGCACCCTGAGTGAAGCAGCTCCTCAATTCCCGCAATTCCGCTTTCCGTAGCCGGAATTTTCACCATAAGGTTGGGAGCTTTTTCCCGATATCGTTTTCCCCACTCCACAATAAATTCCTTTGTCTCATGAAGGGGGCTGGACTGAATTGTCACCCAGCCGTCCCTTCCGTTGGATTCCCGGTAAACAGGCTCAAAGATTCCCGCTATCCCTGCTATCATCTCCAGCTGAAATTTCATCAAAGCCGTTTCATTGTCCGGTTCTTCTCTTAAAATGCGATCCAAAAGGGCTTTTACTTCCTCTCCCTCCTCTTCATTGTTCAGCATTTTCCAGGGATAAGCAGGATTCTGGGTACAATTCCGTGCGCCTGCTTCGATGGCCAGATGCGCCTGTCCTTTTGTAACATTGTTAATCCAAAATCTGGTGGCTGTCTTTGCCTCCACCCGTTTAAAATAATCCGCCATTGCTTCCTCCTTTGCTCCGGCTCCGCAATTTTTCCGTTTATGCGGAACGCCCCTATGCCAGCGCCTCTTTTACCGCTTCCATAATATCCTCCACGGCCAGTCCATAGGCATCCAGAAGCTCCTTGGCAGCGCCGCTTCTGGCATAACGGTCCGGAAGACCTACCCGGATAACCCTTGCAGGACAATATTTGCAGGCCACTTCACAGACGGCGCTGCCAAGCCCCCCATAAATGTTGTGATCCTCTACCGTAACTCCGCATCCGGTTTCCGAAAGAAGCCTCGTGATTCCCTCCTCATCTATGGGCTTTATGGTAGATACATCCGCCACTACCACACCTACGCCTTGCTGATTCAGCCTTTTCGCCGCCTCAAGAGCCCGATCCATAATATATCCGCTTGCAAAGACAGCCGCATCCGTTCCATAGCGGACTGCCTCCTGAATTTTCCCGAATTCAAATTCCCGGCTTTCATCGAACACCTCCGGCTCTCTGCCGCTTGCCAGACGCAGATACACGGGTCCCTCCTGCTTCAGCATCTCCTTTGCGGCCCGGTACGCCTGTCCCCCGTCCGCCGGCGTCAGAATCTTCACGCCGGGCATGGAACGCAGGATTCCCACGTCCTCATAGAACTGATGGGTCACGCCCTCCCGTTCTCCTCCGAGCATACCGCCGTTTAATCCAATCAGCTTTACGTTGAGTCCCGGATAAGCAATAAAAGTGCGTATCATTTCACAGGCGCGCATGGTGAGAAAGCCTGCATAGGTAATGACAACGGGAATCATCCCCGTAGCTGCCAGCCCTGCCGCCACATCCACCGCATCCTGCTCCGCAATTCCGACCTCAATAAACCGATCCGGATATTTTTCCTTAAAAGGAACCGCTCTTGCGGCCAGCATGGAATCCGGTGAGATCACAACAATCCGTTCATCCTGATCCGCCGCCTCCATAACTGCTTTTACCGCTGCTTCACGTGTACTTTTCATAGTAATCCCTCCAAAGCCTTCCTTGCTGTTTCTACTTCCTCCCCGGTAGGCGTTCTCTTGTGCCATGCATTGTTATCTTCCATATAGGGGATGTTTTTTCCTTTTACGGTCTTCATCTCAATAAAGGAGGGGCGGTCCTTTACCTTCCTTGCCACGTCAATGGCCCCGCGAATCTCGCTGATATTGTGGCCGTCTATGCGCTGTACATGCCAGTGAAAGGCCTCCCATTTTTCATAAACCGGGTAAAGTGAGGTCATCTCCGTGCACCGGCCTCCGGACTGTTCGTTGTTGCAATCGCCGAATACAATCAAATTGCCTGCCTTATGCCAGGCCGCAGCCATAGCCGCCTCCCAGATCACGCCCTCATTCATCTCTCCGTCGCCCACGGCCACATACACATAGCTGTCAATGTCCTGCTGCCGCAGACCAAGCGCCATACCAAGTCCGATAGCCACACCGTTGCCAAGGGAACCGGATACACTGTCAATGCCCGGCGTCTTGTGCATATCCGGATGCCCCTGAAGCATCCCCTCTAGGGAACGCAGCTTCGGCAGCTCCTCAAGACCGAAAAATCCTCTGCGCGCCAGGGCCGCATAGAGAATGGGGCAGGCATGTCCCTTTGATAAAATAAACCGATCCCGTTCCCTCCATCCCGGCTCCTTCGGATTCAGACGCATTTCCTCAAAATACAGTACGGAAACCAAATCCGCCACGGACATACAGGGCCCGGGATGGCCGTCCCCGGCCGCGTGAACCGTCTCCACCACATCCAGACGCAGGCGGTTCGCCATACGCTTAAGCTCATTGTCTGTCATCTTATTTCTCCTCTCTTCCTTCTCTGCTTTTCCTTATACATAAGGCATTCTCCGCCACATGCTTTCAAAATAGGAATAAGGATCCTCACTGCGGCAAAGAACCTCAACGGCAATCCGCAGCTCCCCGTTCCCGTACAAGCCTTCTATTTGAGGCCATGCCCGGGTTATCTCCTCATACCCCCATTCCGACTCCGGATATTCAAATCCCACATGCTGATCTCCGTAAAAAGGGGATGCACTGTCCCGGATACAGCAATTTGCAAAATGTATATGGCGGCACCAGTCCTTTGTCCGCTTCAGCGCCTCCAAAAAATCCTCCCCTTCCTCCAGGGTATGCGCGCTGTCCATGGTCAGCTCCAGAGGCATTCCCTCCTCCCTGCAGGCCCTTACAAAAGCTGCCGTACGTTCTGTCGGCCCCAGAAGCTGCTTTGCAAACCTCCCGCTGTCACAGGGCTCCAGTGTGAGGCGCATGGAATACCGCTTTTTTTCCATGTAATCATACAGCTCCCAGATGCTCTCCTTCAAAGCCGCCAGTCCTTCCGAAACGCCGGGGCCGGCGGCCCCTGAATTGATCATCAGGACGGAGATACCGTTTGCCGCCGCTTCGTCCATACATGCCTGAAAAAGCGCTACGGCCTTTCTTCTGTTCTCCTTCTCCCGGGAACAGGCATGAAGCCTCTGTTCCTTGGAAGGTATGACGCCGATCAAAATTCCCTCCAGCTGATTTTCTTCCAAAATCTTCCCAATCCCGCTTCGCCCCTGTCCGTCATGGTAAAATTCCAGGGAATCCGCTCCCTGCTCCTTTAAAAATGCAGCCATCCGCCGGAACTCTCCAAGCTCCCGCCTGGATGCAGGAAATACCAGATTGGTGCAAACACTTTTCTTAATATTCATCACTCTTATACGCCTCCCACAGCTCCTCCACGCCCGGATGAAGCCCTGACATCACAGGAATTCCAAGCTTCCGGCTCAATTTCTCCTCCACACATGCCAGAGAGCCCTGAACAAGAACGATCGCCTGGGGAAGCTTCTCCTCCCTTTGAATAACCTCCAGACATTTTTCCTGCAATTCCTTTTGTCCTGCCCCAAAAGAGCCCTCCACCAGATATTCCGTAAGCTCCGGTCTCTTCCCTATTTTTTCCGCATACTGCTCCATATAGCGTTTGGATGCTCCCAGCGCCGTATCCAGTGTTCCCAGAAGGCCAAGCTTTTCATACCGCTCCGTCATGCTCCGCAGCATCCGCTCGTCAAAGTGCACCAGCCGGACGCCTCTCTCCTTCAGAAGCGGCCTCGCCTCCTCCGCCGCCTCCCTAAGAGAAGAGCAGATATGAAACAAAAGCTTTGCCTGCTCTCCGGCCGTCTCATAGAGCATCTGCATCCGCTTCTTCATTCCGGCGGATACATATCCCTTCTCCTTCACATCCGCAATCACATCCGGCGCTTCATAGCGCAGAATCTCAACCTCTTCGCCCCGAAATCGCTTTTCCACCTCTCCCTCTACCATCTCTACCAGCTCATTTGTCGTTCCCGTATATACGATTGCAAGTTTCATTTCTCTTCCTCCAATGTTGAACGTAGGATGTTTGGTTGTATAGATTGTATATCCGTATTTGAAATTTGTCAATACTTTTTGTAGTTTTTCCAATCTAAACTTGTTTTCCGTTTCTTTCATTCGGTATTTTGCATGCAAACAGCCAATTTTGCTTCTCCAGACTGTATAAATATAGAAGAAGGAGTAAAAAACTCCCTTTCCGTCAGGTGTCCTTTACTCCTTCTTCCATAAAACTCCGCTTTTTATACTACGCCCTGTGCCAGCATCGCATCCACAACCTTCTCAAATCCGGCAATATTTGCGCCTGCAACATAGTTCTTGGCAAAGCCGTAACGCTCCGCAGCGTCCGCCATATTGTGGCAGATATTAACCATAATGCCCTGAAGCTTTGCGTCCACCTCATCAAAGGTCCAGCTTAAGCGCTCGCTGTTCTGGGACATCTCCAGTGCGGAGGTCGCCACACCGCCTGCATTGGCCGCCTTGCCGGGTGCAAACAGAATCCCCTGCTCCTGCAGATACTCGGTAGCCTCCAAGGTCGTAGGCATATTGGCTCCCTCCGCTACTGCGGTAACACCGTTTGCCACTAACGCCTTGGCATCCTCCAAATGAAGCTCATTCTGCGTTGCACAGGGAAGGGCCAGATCCACCTTAACGCTCCATACGCCCCGGCCCTCATGGTACTCGGAATTCGGACGGTAATTCCTGTACTCGGTCAGTCTCGCCCGCTTAACCTCCTTGATCTCTTTCAGGGCCGCCACATCAATGCCCTCCGGATCGTATACCCAGCCGTTGGAATCACTGCAGGTCAGCACCTTCACGCCAAGCTGCTGTGCCTTCTGAATCGCATAGATCGCCACATTTCCGGATCCGGATACGGCTGCCGTCTTACCGGCAATGTCAATTCCGTTCATTTTCAGCATTTCCTGTGTAAGATAAAGAAGCCCGTAGCCCGTAGCTTCCGTTCTGGCCAGAGAGCCGCCGTAAGACAGGCCCTTCCCGGTCAGCACGCCCTCATAAAGTCCGGTCAGCCTCTTATACTGTCCATACAGATAGCCGATCTCTCTGGCCCCTGTTCCGATATCACCGGCCGGAACATCCGTATTCTCACCGATATATTTACAAAGCTCCGTCATAAAGCTCTGGCAGAAGGCCATTACCTCGCGGTCAGACTTGCCCTTCGGATCAAAGTCAGAACCGCCCTTGCCTCCGCCGATGGGAAGCCCGGTCAGAGAATTCTTAAAAATCTGCTCAAAGCCCAGGAACTTAATAATTCCCAAGTTTACGGAAGGATGCAGACGCAGGCCTCCCTTGTAGGGTCCGATTGCGCTGTTAAACTGTACACGGTATCCCGTATTCACCTGTACCTGACCCTTATCGTCCACCCAGGGCACGCGGAACTTAATCTGACGCTCCGGCTCAACCAGGCGCTCTAAAAGCGCTTCTTTGCGGAACTTCTCCTCATTGGCATCCACCACGGGGCGCAGGGAGTCCAGAACTTCCCGGACTGCCTGATGGAACTCCGGCTCGCTGGGATTTTTTGCAATTACAGACTCCATAATTTCATCAACATAAGACATTTTTAATTCCTCCTCTTCCCTTTTCTGATAGCAAACAAAAAAGACGTGCAAAAATAGACGAAGCGTGGGACTTAAGGCCGCACGCTTCTCTTTGACGCCTTTGTCTAGAGACATTATATACACGTCTTTCTGGAGTTTGCAAGTATTTTTTTCTAAAAAACAAAAGTTTTTATTTCAAATAGCTTTTGAGACGGGAAATATTATGTTCTTCAAAGTCCATCAATTCCTCCGCCAGCTCACAGTACTCCTTTTTTGCCCCTTTATTTTCCTTCACGGCTTTCATCAGATCCGTAATTCCCCTTGTATTGCCCTGAATCATCAGGTCCGCCACATGCTCTGTGCTGGTATTCAAAAGGGTATTTGCCTGAATGGATGTCCAGAGCATGGCCTTTCCCACGGTAGATGCCGGCTCCGGCCGCCGGTTGGCTTCCCGGATTTTCTCCGTCACCTTATCCTCAAAAGACAGGAACCGGACCGCCTGGCGGTTCAAATCCAATGCCAAATCTTCATCGTATACCTTGCTGATAACGGCGTTTATCGCCTCCAGCCCCATTTTACTGCTGCGGTATGCCTCGTTCAGTACCGCCAAATCCGCGCTTGTCAGCATAAAAATGTCTCCTCCTTTTGGGACACGCCCGAAAGCGTCTTCCCGCATGTCTTTCTTCTCTTTAGAATACGGAATTTTTCTTCTTTTATTCTTACTTCTGCCGATATAATTATTAGAAGGATACATTTTCCTTTCATTCGGTTGCACGGAGCGGTTTTACCTGCGGGCAAAATTCCCTCCTTACAACATAAAAATCAGGTATCCATGTACCAGAAAGGAGTTGAAAACATGTCAATCAGTGCAGTATCCGGTTACAACACCGGAAACGAATACCAGAAATGGGTGGATCAGGCAGCCGCCGACGCGGAAGCCCTGGAGAACCGTCTGGGTATCAAAACCTCTGAAACCACAGAGAGTTCCAGCACCTCAGAAACCAAGGACAGTACCTCGTCCAGCACAAGTTCGTCCAGTTCCAGCACATCAATCAACCGGAATTCCAGTACTTCTACGTTCCTGCTTACCTACAAGAATTCTCTGACTTCCCTGGAAACCACGGCAGACAAACTTCGGCTTGGCAACAAAAACAATGTATTTGCCAAATACGAAACTGCCCTCAAAGACCTTTCCCGGGCCAGCACAGACGAAGATAAGGCAAAAGCACAGAAAGCGGTAGATGCGGCAAAGGACGACATTGTAGCTGCAATCAAAGATTTTGCAGAATCCTACAACAACGCCGTTTCCTTTTTAGAGAGCAATTCCGGCCGTAGCAATGCGGTAAATTCCCAGCTCGCTTCCCTGAAGCGTGCCCTGACCACCGGGGACGCTATGGCGCGCATTGGCTTAAGCATTGACAAGTCCGGGAAACTGCAGGTGGATGAGAAGAAGCTGAAACAGACTCTGGACGAGAACTACGCCTCCGTAAAAGATATTATGGGCGGCCAGTTCGGTATTGCAGAACGGGCAGCTACCAAAGCCTCCGACATACTGGACAATGCCTCTGTGGAGCGTATTGCCGGCATTTCCGAGTCCGAAGCAGGTTCCGCTTCTGCAGATTCCCTGGATTACTGGACCATCTTCTCCGGTTTCGCAACCAGCGGGGCATACAACCTCAGCAACTATTATGCAGTAGGTTCTATGCTGAACACTGTCGTATAGGGCCTGTTTTACGGGACAACCGAAAAGGATCAAAAAGGAGAACGGCTTCCAAACCGTTCTCCTTTTTGATGCCTTATGAATTGCCGGCATCACGGCAAATGCAAATTTACGCTTACTCCAAAAATTCCGTCATGCAGTAACATTCTTTCCCGTTGTAGTTGATCTTGCTCCAGCCGTCCCCGTAACTCTCAATCTGGGTCACATGCTCACCCTGATATGCCGTTCCCAGGTTTTCCGCTTCCGTGCTGGGCTGGGCACGCAGACGCACGCTCTCTGTAAAACGGGTCTCCCGGTTCTGGGCGGTAGCCTCTCCGCCTGTCTCCGGCTCCTCTTCGGGCTCTTCCTCCGGCTGTTCTTCCGCGGGCGGTTCCTCCGGCTGCTCTTCCGGATTCTCCGCAGGCTCTTCTGACGGAGCCTCCTCTTCCGGTGTTTCCTCGCCGGCCTTTGCGTAGCGCTCTTCCCTTCTTACCAGATCCTCATCCGAAGCCTTTGCGGCCTCATATTTCTCCTTTACCTCTGCCCTAAGCTTCTGAACATCTTCTCCTTCAATAACAGACTCCACATAAGCGTTCAGTTCCTCGCCGGCTTCCTGATTGAAAATCACCAGGCTGCCCTCCTCATTCGTATAAACATACTGGAATTCCAGGCCGGGAGCCGGAGTCTCGATCTGGGCAAACTTCAATTCATAATAAACGAATACCATATAGGAACCGTCTTCCATTCCCTTCTTGGTATAGCAGGAAATATTCTGATAGCCTTCCACCACGTCCCTGGAAGTAAGGATTTTCTTAATCTCTTCTTCGCTTATCTGATCCACAAGTCCGGTCAGGCTGTCCATATCCCCCGCCGCCATAGAATCATAGTACTGCTGAATCAGGGCATTGACCTCCGGATGGGCGTCCTTTTCCAAGGGGTTCGACTCTTTCAGCAGGTCTCCCGGGTTCACCATGGTAGTTCCCACAGCGCCTCCCTCCTGCTTCTCTGCTTCCGCCGCTTCCTTGGAACCTGTATCTTCATCTTTCGCTACATCCGCCTTGGTCTCCACATTCTCTTCTTTGTCTTTTCCCGTGAAATTGACAATGGCCGCAACTCCCAGGCAGAGCAGAATACATCCCACTGCAATCTGGCGCTTATATTTTACAATCACGCCTCCTACATTGTCCTTGCTGAATAATTCTCTGAACCCATCTATGGAAAATTTCATAAGATCCTCCTGTAATCTTCCTATTAGTCACATCCGCTTAATAATTGTAACATTTTCGTAACAAAATGTATTGTAGCAAACTTACAGGAAAAAGGCAACCGTTAATTGTGACAAATCTGTGATTTTTTTGCAATTTCCAGCAAGCACCAGCACTTAAGAATGTTCAATTAGGGAAAGCTGTCCGGATTCCGGGGAATAAAGATAGATATTGTCTGACAGTATTTCTGTATTGCGCACTTGGGTGGCATTGATATCCCGTACCATTGCCAGCAGCTCCTCTGCCTCCGGAACTGCGGATACGGGAACGGCAATGACCTCATGAATACTGCTGGGAAGCAGGTAATAGGCCTCCCCCACCCTAGCTTCGCAGGCTTTCAGTATTCCGCCATAGAGAATGCTTGCAGCTCCCAGGGATTTTCTGGAGTTGGTCAGCACATACATGGGAAGCTCGTCTTCCCCGTCCTCCCCTGCGCCGCCGTTTCCGGGTTCCCAGGACAATTCCCGGAGTACTTCCCCCATAGGCCTTAGCTCCGCGGGCAGCAGGCGCCTGGAATTATCCCTGGCATCCCGGTACAATTCACCGCAGGTAATGTGCCACATCTTAAGATGGCTGTTTCGGATAAGAACCGTAGCATTTCCCACAGGCGTGTCTGCCAGAAGGCAGTAAAACACAATGGCCAGATCCAGGAACGGAAGATGGGGAATCTTTTCCAAGAGCTCCCGGTTCTTCTCATAATTGATCAGCTTATACACCACTGTGGGCTGTATTTTCCGGTAGTCCGCGAAAAAATCCACGTCGAAGCGCTCCATGAAAGCACAGTCCTCACAGCACTCCAGAATCTGCTGGCAGATACCCGGAAAAGACCGCCCGGCCAAATAATCCTGGTAACAGGAATCCAGGTAAATCATAGGGGCCACACGCCTTCCCTGTTTGCGGACAGAAAGCCCCTCCATGCACACGCCGTTGTTTTTCTCCATGAGGGTCATGCTCAATTCTGTTCCGTCAGGCAGGGCTTCCCGCAAAAAGCCTGTCACGGAACTTTTAAATTCTTGATAATTCATTTCTTCATCCTTTCTCTTTCTTATCCTTTTTGGGGATTGCCGCAGCGAAACGCTGCATTTGAATATTAGACAAATTCAGTATAAAGGAAAAAATTTCCTTTGGCAAGAAGTTTATATTTTTTTAAGAATTTTCTTTTTTTAAGAAATGACTTGCACATTTTCCAATTTTGTTGTAGAATACTTCATGGTGCAAGGTTTATCTCCTTTCGCGCCGCATACATTTTTTGCATCTGTAGCTCAGTGGATAGAGCACTGGCCTCCGACGCCAGGTGCCGCTAGTTCGAATCTAGTCAGATGCATTGAAAAGCCCGATCTTTCTGCAGATTGGGCTTTTATTTTTTTCCTGATTGCGCTGCCTCCATATTTATGCTGCACAAAAAAGGGGACGGCTGCAATGTAAGACAGCAACCGTCCCCTATTGTTCTTTTTGTCTGCAATCTTTTTTATACTCTGGACAGATATTCCCCGGAACGGGTATCGATCTTGATCTTATCGCCCTGCTCTACGAAAAGAGGTACGTATACGGTAGCTCCTGTCTCCACAACTGCCGGCTTGGTGGCGCCTGTTGCGGTGTCGCCCTTGAAGCCCGGCTCGGTGTCGGTAATCTCAAGCTCTACAAAGAGAGGCGGCTCTACAGCAAATACATTGCCGTTATAAGAGCATACCTTGCACATCTCGTTCTCTTTCACAAACTTCAGAGCATCACCGATGTCATCTGCGTTGAGCGCAATCTGGTCATAAGTTTCTACGTTCATAAAATGGAACAGATCGCCGTCGGAATACAGATACTGCATGTCCACACGGTCGATACGTGCTGCCGGAAACTTCTCGGTGGGACGGAAGGTTTTCTCTACCACGCCGCCGTTGATGATATTTTTAAGCTTGGTTCTTACAAAGGCCGCGCCCTTGCCCGGCTTTACATGCTGAAACTCCATAATCTGATAAACATTTCCCTCAATCTCAAGGGTTACACCATTTCTAAAATCTCCTGCTGAAATCATTCTTCACTATTCCTCCTATTAAAAGTCGCTGCGCGACGGCACTAAAGGGTAAAGTCACTTCGGCACACCTGTAATGA
>OFFT01002090.1_pt1 | contig 10890 bp, 10 predicted proteins | sample 1521581 | NCBI WGS metagenome assembly OFFT01 (sample SAMEA3504084, study PRJEB24116) | mouse gut metagenome | biome: mouse gut; feature: mouse-associated habitat; material: faeces | place: Denmark | collected 2011
AAACACGCCAGAATCTGCAACATCCAAAATCATATCATCTGGAATATTTCTGCCTGGCTCAATTTTGGGCCTGTCGATCTGTGAGATCATTGGATATGCTGACATAATGCCGCTATACAACATCATTTCCGCCTTTTTCTTCTTTCCCATGGTAGTCGCCTCCTGCGAACATTGCACCCGGAGCAACAGTGATAATCCTGTGTTTTCATTCGCCGTTTCGCTTGGGTACAATTCGGATTATTTGAATCAGTGTGCCTCCTGCAACGTACCAACTGCGCCCGAATTTTTTCTCCATCCGGCATAACTTAAAAGATTTCACGTTGTCCGAACCCTTTTCGTCTGGCGAAAAAATTCAGGCACATCCGGCACGTTCCAAAGTGGAAAAATAACAGTGTTTCTGTAACTATGAGAAACGATTATTGCGGTCAGCCGAATGCCCGACCACAATAATCGCCTCGCCTAAGTTATTTAGATACTGATGTTAGCTGATCCAAACCCTCTTTGCACATCTCTTCCAACTCGGAAATCCATGATTCACGGGTATCTGAATCAGAATCTTTGATAGAGATGATCGCTCTGCTCAAAGCCTCTCTCAGCCTCTCCAGATTCGACTCCACACTGTCCCTTGGAGTTTCCTCACCTTGATTTGATGACGCGGCCTCCTCGTGATCTGTTGCTGCCAGCTTGCCCTTCAAATAGCGTGTGACGACAAATTCCAGTTCCCGCTTGGTCATATTTTGAACCATCTTCGGCCTATCTCCAACTGGAAAAAATGTATGCAGGAAATGGGCAATGTCATTTTTCCCAATCCTCGTGAGTATGTAGGCTTTTGAGGATGTCAGTCCCAGTTGCGACACCAAGGTCGTGTCGTCGAACATCTCCGCAACTCGAATCAGACGTTGCGCGTGCCTGACCGAGAAAGGCACATTCGCTTTTAGCCATTTGATCCAGTCGCCGTGGCCCTTATAGACATCTCTAGCTTGGATGAGTAGCCCGCCGATTTCCAGGTACGATTGCTCGTAGCGTTCTTGCAGCTTCTCGATTTCCTGCTTGAACGTGTTGAGCTGATGCTCCCAGGAATCATCGGTGTTGTCATCAGGCGTTTGGCTGACATCAGATGCAGCAGAATCGCCGAGCAGGTCACTGTCCCCAACACGGGGAGGACTCTTCACTGTTTCCTCCACTTTGGTACAGAAATTCCCTTTTTCCATTTCCATGGCTAAGGTCTCCTTTCGTTTTCAGTTTTCAAGGTACAAAAATCGGTCTTCTTGGGTTCTGCGTGCAGTCAGCATACAACAAAAAGAGCGCTCCGTCACAAAACGGAGCACTCCAAAATTTCCACCATTTTCTTTTATCCCAAAACAGGGTCAAATCGTATCAATTTACACGTCTTTTCCACATAATCAAACGCCAATTCCAAAAGGAATCCTGCATCTCTCATAGCAGTTCCCTTAGCCTCACACGCTATCTGGCAGGATGAGTCACGGTCTCGAATTGTGCCTTGGATGTTCACCAGAATCGCATCACAGATGCCCTCGCAATCCTCTGAATCTAAAAAGGCATACCGAATTTTGCACTCATGATCTTCATACCTAAACCCTATACTTTGTAAATAGTTAAGCACACGAATGACTGACCGAATCTGATTGCTGACCTCAAAGAAGCCAGGGTCAATTTGGTCCAAATAAAAATCATGTGCGGCTACCATTCCATCCAAAGTGGATTGGTTTAATATTTGCTTCCTGATTTCATCGCAGGCTTGTTCTATTTGCCGTAACTTCGACCGGACAGCATATTTACCGACATTTGCATACCAACGGTCAGTAACTTTCCGAACCCAATAGACCTGTAGTGCATCAGGTACACTTTTATCATTTTTTAAGGCTGCCTGGACACGCATCATATGTTTAGCCCTATCTTGGTAGTCGTGATAAGTATAGTCAAACGCTTCACTCTGATCGTCCAATATCAATGCCTGCAAGAAGGAGACAATTTGAAGTTCGTTTGAGATTTCTTGTATAGGAATTACGCAATTCGCTCGATTACAAAAATTCAGAAACTTTTGAAATTTGTGTGCGAATGTGCGTATGCGTCGAACGTCCTCCTTGGTTGTCTTTTTCCCAAGGTAGACATAGTAGGATAACCTCAGAGCATTGTCTTTGATGTGTTCCTCAACATTATTAAAATCTAAAGGCTTATGGATGAGAGATCTCATTTCCTCAACAAGCTCAGGAGGAACATCGTAGCTATTGCTGCTTTGAATTTTGTTTACAAAAGCGATGTCAAGTAAGTTGCCCAAATATTCCCTCTGGGATACGGTTAAATATAGTCTTTCAACTGGGTATTGACAGGTGTTCTCCCGACTACCTTCATTACTTATAAAAATAGGTATCGGCGAATGAAGCAACTCTACTGAGGTGTAGTCAAATCCATAGTCATGTAAAAAGTCCAGAAGGAGCCGTGCGTTGTTTAGGGTGCTATCCCATTCAGTGGATATGGCCGCTATGGTTGAATAAACACGGCCTTTTTCGCCTAAAGGAAGCTCTTTTCCCAAGGCTTCCTTTACAGTTCTCACAATTTTTCCATTATGTGTCTGCCACCCTAAAAATGTATTATCTATGTTCTCCATTGAGGGCTTGTCAAGTAGCATAAGTACGTTGATGTTGGGATAGTATCTGTGCTCTAGTATATAGAAAAAGTATAGGATTTTACTGCGTTCACGCTTTTCGCGATCATCATCTCTAATTAGTTGATTCAGGTCAATCCAAAGATATTTTTCTATTCTTTCAATCAGGCCGCTTTTTCTTTCTAACTCATCAAGAACATTCGCTTCCGTTATTCCTTCTTTATCAAGAGAAAGACTGTACCAGATTTCGGTAGCCACTGCATCATCGGTACACTCACTATCTTCGATTTCGTTTGGATTTCCCATATCGTATATACTATCAAAAGAACAATTAGTGCGCATAAACCGATCAATGAATTCTTCCAGAGACATAGCTCCACCAGGAAACCCATCTAACCTCTTATCCTTGATTTCTATATATTTTGCTTCTCTTTTATAGTTTTTTGCACTGAGGTCAACACCCTTAGAATCCAAATATTTTCTAACATGGGCAATCTGCTCTGCTACATATTCTTCATTTTGCCATGCTGTTTGTAGAAAAAAATCAGATTGTTGAAAGTTGTTATTTCCCATTAAATCATAACCTCAAAATGCAATTTTGCAAAACAACATTTGTGTGAGAATGGTTGGAAGCACTTGATATGCGACCCGGTGTCGCCTTTCCTACAGCGAAATATGTTTCAACCAAGAGGGGCTGCACCACACGCAGCCCCTCTTATCTCATACGTCTAATCCTAATTTCTCTGCAATCTCTTCCGGTGTAAGTCCAGCTTCCTTCGCCGCTGCCATCACCGTTTTCATGTTGACGGGATGCAAGAGTTTCTTCTTCTGAGCTTCCAGCGATTCAATCTCAGCTTTTTTCTTAGCAATCTTCTCGTCAATTACAGCGATACGTTCCTCTGCGGTCTTTCCAGCCATGTTGTGTGCCCTCCTACTGTAAAAAGATGCGTTTATTTTACAGCAAAAAAAGAAGCCTTGTCAACTATGATTTGAATTAAAATGGGAATATCTTAGTCCTTGCATAGCAAACACACAAACTTATTGCCACGGATAAGAATGCTTCACAGTTTCTGCGCTCATTCTGCTGCTGTCGGGCAGCTCCACGGGCTTCATTGGGTTCCTGACAGAATCAAACAACTGTCGAACCATATCCTGATTTTCTTTCAGAATGATTCCGAAAGATATATTCTTCCATCCCCACTCAGAGTTGTAGCTGAGAAGCAGGCCGTGGTCGTAGTTGTGTACCGGGTCTTTTTTTAAAGACAAAAAGTGAAATTCCTGTAGTTGAATAAAGAATGATCCTGCTTTTTCTTTGGCAAAGAGATACGCTACTCCCTCTTTGGATGGAGTACCAACATACACATACAATCCCAACTGCTGGTTCTCTTCTGTTAGCAACATAATGGGCTTAGTAGCGTTGACTGGATAAAGGCAGCAAAGGCAAGTCCCAATTTCTTCATCCTTGGCCGCCGACAGGTATTTCTTCTTCTCCATATCAACAATGAAGTTCATTTTGATCCCTTCTTGCGCATAATCACTGATGTACTCAATATTGTAAATCATTTTCTTCTGGGCCTCTGTTTGGGGACCGTGCCGCAGGTCAATAAAATAGTTGCTCCTGTTGGAAAGATCACCAACGGAAGCAATTTGATTGTATAAGCTGTCAGTCTCTACATTAAAAATATTTGCGCATTGGAGATATGAGCGCAGAGGATCAAGTGTCATTTCTACCTTTGCTTTATTCTCCGTAATTTGCATTTGTTTTTCGTAACTTACTGTCTTACGGGCATAATTTTTGAACTGCATATAATCGTCCTCCTATATATTTTTCCAGTAAAAACCGATGTTTCCGATGACTGTCTCGTGTTCCGTTACCCAGCAGCGGTCATCGTGATCTAACTGAAACTGTATGATGTCGTCGTTTTCTTCACATGGAAAGAGAACCAACGGCCTGTTGTTTTGTGCCGCATCATAGTCCACCACTAAGCCAGATTTGAAAGTATCATCTGAACTGATGAAGGATAGCATATGGAACTCGTTAAGTGGTATACAAACTCTATTTTCCCATAAGAAATATACTGTATTTGGTGCAATTAAAAATCCTGCAATATGTAGGTGGGTTCCTTTTCTCCTTCGGAGCAGAATCCTATCATCTGCACCCAATATGGTAAAGTCAACGATCATGTCCTCTATAAGATACTGCCCTTTAGCCAGCATACGACCTTTGTCCAAATCAAGAAAGTAATACCCATCATCCCCATTTCGGATACTGTTTTTGACCTCCCGAATTATACTATCGGCATCAGAACATCTCTGGGAACGTAACTCTCTAGCAATTTGATATTGCAGCGTATTCGTATCCGTGATAGCCGCTCTTGAAAGCCCTTGTCTACCATAAGGATACCCCACTCCAAGGGATACGATCTGTTGCAAAAGTTTTCGTTCCTCCAAAACGCTTGCCGAATCTCCAGTATAGCTTACCTCTCCGAACACTTTTCGCTCCCTCCTATTGCTTCGTGCCTAATATGTACTCGTACAGACATTCTAGTTGCTTGACCTCATGACGCTTGCTGATAGTCACTGGCGACAAACATAACTTAGCAAAGGCGTCCATGACCTTCTCTACGTCTCGACAGTTCATAGCCTTCTGAGCAAGGTGCAGGGACTTCTTCTCTGGAATCAGCGCCAAAAGCCGCAGCATTTTTCTTCGCATGACACTATCTTTGACCTCGCTGCGGACGATCTTGACAGCGGCATCCATCTTGTAGAAATCCCCAAAGGGAACCACCCGTGCGAACGTATCCACGAAAGCATCGGTGCTGTTCTTCATTATCTCTACGATTTGGCCAGGCGTATCTGTGGTATCTGTATACTCTCGAATAGCCTTTGGCCTTGTCAGCCGTACCTCCGCTCGAAGCATACCCTTGGTCTGTTCACTTGCTGATTGTAGCTGCTTCCGTCCTGCATCTGCATTCCGTAGTTGACCCGTGACAGCAGCTTCTAAATCATAGAGCAGGAAGTCGGTGTCGTTGCTATTGCCACTCAAACAGAAGCTGGCCTTATCATCGAAGCACTCATACTCAACCGGGGAAAATCCTTTGACCTTTCCGATTCTCTGTAAGACTTTCAGATAGTCGGAGACGTTTATGCGACTGCCGACGTTGATGTCCACAGTAAGGGTCACGCCGGATAAGGTGAAGTCATCCAGTGTATACCTGTGATTGAAGTATTCAGAGATACGCTTATCCAACTTACGGAGCAACTTGTCGGTGTCAGTGGGGTCATCCACGACTACGCCAGTGTTGACAAGAACCCGAACTTTCTTCTTGTAGCGACTGTCCCGGTAAATGACGGTAAGCCCCTTTGCCGCCAGGGATGTGTCAAGATACTCGTCATCAAGCTCCTTCAGATAGCCGATCTTGTTGTCGAACATCCTCTGGAAATGGTCTGTGTCCAGTATCATGGACAGCTCAAATGTTGAATTTAGAAACATAATAATCCACCTTTTTACAAAGATATTTTACCGAGAAGTTGTGGATGATTACAGTTTCTATGCTGTGAAAGCCATGGTACATGGCGGTATGGAACGGTATACCACCGCCACTGTCTGCCAGTGGCCTGTTATAACTTGACAACGTCTAACATGACATGATTTATAGAGATGCCGGCCCTAAGTTGATTCCACATTTTCAGCGGTATCATACTCGGATTCCTTTAGCTCAGCCTGTTTTAGAGGAAAGTCAGAGAACAGATTGACAGTACAATCACAGCGTAACAATCTAGCCCTACCTACAGCTTGCTCCAGCTCTGATTCAATCATATAGAACTGGATTGCTCTTAGGGTTTCATCGGTGTAGGTCATAAACCGAAACCGGAACCCGTTATGGACAACGACAGTGCCAGGCTTCAAATCATCATCGACATCATATCCCAGCGAGTAGGCAAACAGCTTATATATCCACTCTGGCTGATGTGGTGTTCCAATAACATCTATATTCTTACCCTTCAACGTGTCACATCCTGCACAGTTCCCGAAGTGTAGCTCTCCCTCATAGTATTTGTGAAACTCCTTGAAAGAGATTGTATAATCAAAACCTGTCCACTGCTTGATGCGTTTGATAATAGATGGGTCTTTGCGAATCGAGCTACGGCCCATAGGCTTGTCTCCATATTGATGAAGGCCTGTGATTGTAGCTTCTTTACAGTCATAGAACCGTACATTCTCTTCACCGAAGTAGTATTTGCAAATATCTTCATCCGCTGTGGCTGAGAGCATGATATACTTATCACCAGGAAACTTAACAGGTTTGATAAAGGTGATGCTATCCTCCGTCAAGTCACTCTCCTGCTTTGAAGCGGCACGGTAGCAGAAATGTGTAGCAGAGCATAGTGCCGGTATATTGAGGGCCATCTTTATATCGGCGTATGCTCTGTGCCAGTCAACTTCATCTAAAATAAAGAACTCTGAATCCTTGATCTTCTTTAGAACCCTCTTGATTTTAGCTGCCAGCGGATCGCTGGCGGCTAACTTCTTTCGTACTTTCTTCAACATTGACAGAGAGACTGTCTCTCTGTTAGGAATGACAGTGCTGTAGATAATATCTTCATCTACTATGACGAGATCGTACTTGCTCACATCCATGTTGGTCAGGCGGCGATGAGTGGTGATAGCGTGGCCCTCTGAGTTAATGAACTCTGAAAGCTCACGTTTATACTTTTTGAATATTTTTGCACACTCTACATCGTCTTCAGCAATCGCTTTCTCTATCCGAGGCATCGGCGACTTGCCTACATCGTATAGTGCCTGTATCTCGCACCAAACAACAGTAGGTATCTCATCTTGCAATTCATGTAATGAGGGTGATGCGACTACCTCTACCTCCATCTTCTTAGCTCGCTCACAGACCTCACGTTTCAGATTGTTAGTCGGCACGGCAACCAAGACTCTGAGCGAGGTATCCCTGAGAAATTCCAGTAATGCTTGTGTCTTGCCGAGGGCGGTTTGACTTTTAATGATATGCCAGCCTGGTTCATCAGACGCTACCGCATCCCGAAACTTCTCGCTGAAATCTTCCCACGCTTCATCTACATCGACTAGGGGTACACCCCAGTTGTTAATCCACTCGATTTGATGATACTTGGGCTTTGCAGTTGACAAGATGTCTGTCCCGTGATGACAGGAATCACGGTATGGGCAGAAGTAGGCACATGGCCTAGAACCTTTCCCTTTGATGTAGTAGAAGTAGTAGTCCCAGTTGTCAATCCGCTTTCCCCAGGCATCATCATACGGCTTTGAGCCGAGAACAGCCTTGAACATCTTCTGCCCTGACTTGACCTGAGAGAGATTTGTAGCCAGTCCGAGAAGTTCTTGCTGAGTCAACCTCCTACTTCCTGATTCAAACTCTTGATACAATCTACAAGATGAACTGAATGATTTGAGCACATCAGATCCACGAGGACTGATGGTAGATGATCTCTCATGATCTGCTGCTCTTTCCTCAGAAGTGCTTCCACTCTCGAAGTTGATCCTGCACTCATGATGTGATAAGATCTCGTCAGATCTCTCTTCTATAATACACTTTGACGAGTTCTTATCATCAATCTTCTCTATGTGATACTCAGTGTGAACCTCAGCAATAGAAACATCAGGAAGACTTCTATCATCTAATCGAACACCTGTTGCTCGGGAGAACTCAGCAATCTTCCGCTTGTAATTGGTGGAACCAAACTTGTTCTTCAAACGAAGACACATGTTCATAAACAGCCAGTCAGCATTGATCGTTGGCATGGTTTCATCAGAGTACAACAACTTGTTTCCACCTTGGCACACATTGAGGACACTGCAATCTTTGTCAGCTTCCGGGAATATCATCATCAACGCTCTCTGCATGGCCTCAGCCTCTTTCAAATCCGAGAGAGAAGTTTCACTCAAGAACACGATGGAGAGTTGTTCACGATTTGCATCAATACAATAGAAGGGATCGGTGATGTAAGCGAACAACATAGGAAGACCATAGTACTTTGCCCTGCTTTTTATTTTGATAAAGGATAGCCCATCATTGTTTGCATTGCCAAAGGTAAGTACGAATAACTGAGACTGTTCAAAAGTCTCCCGGCTCTTTATACCATCCTTGAATGTAGATGGGCAGAACACGCAGCCTTCTTCCCCGACTGCTTTCATAAGTGAAACAAGGTTATTGTCTTTGATGACCATAGATTTCATTTCTGCCTCGATTAGCTTGTCTTTGAGAGCCTTTAAAATGCTAATTTTGAATTTACTCATGACTTCAACTCCTTTAAGGGATTGATTTACCTCCCTGTAGGAGTTGATTACAAAAAATAAATGCGAAGGACAAAGGACGGGTATGTCCCCATCCCTTATCCCTCACGTTTATCTATGGCTTAACCTGATTTCCCAGTGCAGAACGATTGGTGTCAACGCCAATTTGAAATTGTAAGAAAACGCCGAAGAAATATTGTAGTTTTTCGGCGGGGTGAGGGGTAACAAAAATCATGTGCAGCCTTGCACAAAAAGAGTGTTGACGATCTGCTGTTTCTGGCGCATGAATTCCTTACGTTCTTTCAGACGGTAAGACTCGCCCTTGATGTTGATCACGGTGCAGTGATGCAGGACGCGATCCAGGATGGCGGAGGCAATGGTGACGTCGGCAAAGACCTCGTTCCACTGGGAGAAAGTCTTGTTGGAGGTAAAAACGGTGGACGTCTTTTCGTACCGTCTGGCAATCAGCTGGAAGAACAGGTTTGCGCCCTGGATATCCATGGGGAGATAGCCAATCTCGTCAATGATGAGCAGCCTGTACTTGGCCAAGACTTTGAGCTTGTCGGGCAGGCGGTTCTCGAAATGGGCCTTTTTGAGCTGCTCGATGAGCTGGTGGCAATTCACGTAGTAGGTGGAGAAGCGATGCTGGGCCGCCACAAGGCCCAGGGCGGAGGCCAGATGGGTCTTGCCCACGCCTGGCGGACCAAGGAATACCACATTCTCCCCGTTTTCCAGGAAGCGCATGGTGGCCAGCTCATCGATTTGCCGCTTGTCAATGGAGGGCTGGAAAGAGAAATCGAAGTCGACTCATGTGTCACCGTCAATAAAATGTGAGGATGGGAAAGACGAAATGAGATTATGGCAATGTATCATCTCATTCGACCACCGAGTAGATACATATGGTGGGAGTATGCTCAAGAGCGTCCACCAAACCTAATTATATTTTGTCAAAAGCTGCAAACAGTTACATGGCTGTTTGCGGCTTTTTTGTTTTTCAACAGTTTTTCCCTAAATTCCCTATCAAATAAAAGGGGATTTAGGGGAAAACTGTCGAATTTCATTACGGACCTGTGTCTCTGCAGCATAGCTGTACTGGAATATAGCAAAATTTCAGCATCATTGTTGAAATTTGTTTCTGCGTCCTATGCACCCCGTGCGCCTCCGCTTCCGGTATTTTGCCCCAGCAAAATTCAGAAGATAACAGGAGGAATTCCATATGTGGTTCAACGCTACAAAAGAAAATCTTAACTCTGTCACATCGGAATTTATACATATCGTTAGGTTTGTGCATGTTTGGGCAAAATGCTACTTTTTCTTTCTCATTTTATTGCGAAATGCTGAATTTAGGAGATCGTCACAAAAACTTTTTTTAACCGGAATCGAGACTTCCGGTTTAACTGTTATACTCCCATCCATGGAGCAAAAAGGAAGAGGTGAGCGCAGTTGACTATGTTCGAGCGTCAAAGCGCAATCCTTAGCCTCATATACAGAGAGCGGCATACAACAGAAGTAAAGCTAGCTGAGATGTTTGGTGTTAGTGAGCGAACTATTCGCAAAGATATCATCTGCCTTGCGTGTATCTTACCAATCAAAACTGTTCGAGGGCGGTACGGAGGCGGCATATGGCTTGAAGATTGGTTTGATCCTAATTCCAATGTTTTATCCGCAGTACAGGAAGATTTTCTCAAGCGGATGAAACAGACGCTTACTGGTGAAGATCTGGTCGTAATTAACAGCATTCTGGTGCAGTTTGCTCCATCAACGAGATATCTATAACGGTATCTATGAACCTTGAAAATTACATAACCGAAGATTTAGATACATTACTGGCGGGGCCTCTTGACGAGAGAGGTAAGCGACACTGGAAGATGCGCCAAGACCACCTGTAGAAGCAAGAAAGTGAGAAAGGAAAGGATGTCTCCGACACCGCTTCTATCAAAGCGGCCAAAAATAAGGTGCCCAGCGGTTCCCATCTGTCCAAAAG
>OFFT01002092.1_pt1 | contig 10886 bp, 8 predicted proteins | sample 1521581 | NCBI WGS metagenome assembly OFFT01 (sample SAMEA3504084, study PRJEB24116) | mouse gut metagenome | biome: mouse gut; feature: mouse-associated habitat; material: faeces | place: Denmark | collected 2011
GCGCTCTTGTAGAAAAGCGGCGGCACATTGAGACAATGGTGAAATCCTTGCAGGAGGAAAAAGCGATTGCGGATAAAGTATTGGAGGGTGCGGTATGATTTTATATCACGGTAGCAATGTGATTGTTTCCGAACCGAAATTGATTGAGCAGAATAGGTTTCTTGATTTTGGGTTTGGATTTTACACGACAACAAATAAAACGCAGGCAATAGGCTTTGCGGATAAGGTGACAAAGCGCCGTAAAGAAGGTGACAAAGCCGTCAGCGTTTATGAAATTGACGAAGCCCGCGCTTTTCGTGAATGTTCCGTCCTGCGGTTTGACAGTGCAAATGAGGCTTGGCTGGACTTTGTATCAGAAAATCGTTCCGGCAATTATACGGGAAAAGCCTATGATTTCATTTTCGGCCCCGTTGCGAATGATGATGTTTATACCACATTTACGCTCTATTCCGCAGGCGTACTTACAAAGGAACAGACTTTGGAGGCATTAAAAATCAAAAAGCTGTATAATCAGTTGGTTTTATCAAGCGAAAAGGCACTTTCCTATCTAAAATTTATCGGGACAGTCCCGCAGGAGGAATTGTAATGGGAGAAGAAAAATTTGGTGCTGTTATGGGCGTGCTTGTAGAGCAGATCGTTCACCTGATTACTGAAAACTATGCGTATGACGAAATGATTGCTTCAAACGAGTTTTACAATTCAAAGGTTTACGCCCTATTGGAACAGGAAGATACGAAGCTGTGGCATTTCAGTCCTCTTACCCTGTTCAATATGTTTGACGAAGAAAAAAAGACAGGCAGTTTTGAACTGCCGGAGGAGGCTTGATTATGAGCAGTCAAGGAAAATTTATGATTTATTGTGCTGAGCAATACAAGTTGGCAAAGCACCTGACGGGCAAGCAGCTTGCGGAGCTTTTCAGCCGTTACCGTGTATGGGAGTATGTTTACTTTTGCTATGAAGCCCTGCATACGACAGGTACAAACTATATCATTGAGGATATTGATTTGTATATCGAAGCACGCAAGCCTGCTATGGTGTGATAAAATTGAGGCAAATAAAAATGGATATGTTTTCATTTGATTCTGAAATTAGACGGCTTTATTATTGTTGGCGTTGATGAAGAAACCGATTATTCTATTTGTGATGTTACAAATGATTCAAACAGAAGAAGAACCCAAGACATTGTTGCATTTTTGCGTGAGAAAAAATTTGCCGGCGGTATTCGCCCAACGGTGTATGTGCAACCACTCTTTTTTAGGAAAAATGAAATAGATGTTATTGTTATTAAAAATGACCGTAACACGCCTTACTATTTAACCGAGCAATACCAAGGTGTATTTGCTAATAATATCTATGCTCGGATAATGGATACCAATACTCCTAAAAACTCGTCAGCCGATATTAATATTGTGGAAAAGCTATGGAAAAAGCGGTTTGGCATTGACGCCACAGCACTTGAACGAGCGCACATGTTTTACAAAATCCCGCTGAAGAATAAAAGCTGTGTTCCTCAAACGCTTCTACAAAACGCTATCTGGAAAACTCGTCAATTGCAGTATACTGATAGAAACGCTGTCCTTTTGCTCCGTTTACAAGGCATACGGAGGGAACAAATTTCACATCAATCTGTATGCGCTGGCCGGGATGCTGCATCTGCTCATAAGGTTTTGCGGCATACTTGGGATTGGCGGGTTTCACAGCCATGATCCCCTGCTTACGAAGGAAGCGGTATAACCCCGGAATAGAACGGGAATAGCCGCCTGCATGAGTTTTACCCAGAAAACAACCAGTCCGGCATCAGGATTACGCCTGCGCATATCGGTAATGAGTTTGATTTCCTGGGGCGTATGCTGGTTCGGATGGTGATGAGGCCTGCGGGAACGGTCACGCAAAGACTCGACAGAGCCGTCATAACGGCGCTTCCATCGATAGATATACTGTCGGTTGGTCTTATATCTTATGGCAGCTTTGGCATATATGCATATTTCATAAAAAGCATTGACGCAAGGAGGGAAAATTGTTATAGTTTATATAACTGGCATTGTTTATGAAACAGTGTAGTATATGTGAAGTGACAAGAATTCTCAAAAAGGAGGAAAAAGATGAAGAAGTGTAACAAAAAGAAGGGATGGGGAATCCACGTTTTAAGTGTGTTTATGCTTATGCTGGCATTCTGTCTGCCTGTATCAGCCGGAGTGCAGGAGGGAGAGGGTGAATATGAAGTTTACCCTACGCCTCAGAATGTTGTGTATGGAGATGGCACAGTGGCTCTGACAGATCAGATAAATGTGACATATGGCGACACGGTTGACGCATATACAAAAACAAGAGTTTCAAATACATTAGAGGTACTGGATCTTGAAGCGAGTACGTCATCTGCCGCAGCAAATGTGAATCTGATTGTAGGTGTATACGGTCAGGCGGGAGATCCTGCGGCTGCTTATGGTGCTTCTCATAATGTAGACGCGTCGATTTATGAAAAGTATGATGCATATACCCTGTGGATTCAGGGAAAGGATATCGTTATTCTTGGAAAAAATACAGACGCAGCATATTATGGCGTTACTACGCTGAAGAGAATTTTTGAGCAGCTGGATGGTAGAAGTGTCAGAGAGTTGACGATGAAAGATTATGCAGAGATTGAATTCCGAGGATTTATCGAAGGATACTATGGAAATCCCTGGTCACATGAGGATCGTATAGATCTGATGAAATTCGGCGGTGAGATAAAGATGAACCAGTATGTGTTTGCGCCGAAAGATGATCCATATCATAATGAACACTGGCGGGAGCTTTATCCTACGGAAGAAGATCCTAACGGCAGTGATATTACAGATATTGCGGCGTTGGCAAAAGCAGGGAATGAAAGCAAATGCTTTTTTGTATATGCATTGCATCCGTTCCAGAACAGTCCGCTCACAGAAGCGAATTATGCAGCAGACTTGCAGGTGCTTAAAAACAAACTTGCGCAGGTTATTGAGGCAGGCGTAAGGCAGGTTGCGATTCTGGAGGACGACGCCAGTGCAAATGGAAGATGGACGGCAACGACGTTGTCACGGCTTCTGACAGATGTAGAGAATTGGCTGAAGGAGATGAAAGATACATATCCGGATTTAAAAACGGATCTTCTTTTCTGCCCGGGCTGGATGGCTTATGCGAATTCTATGACGAACTCAAATGATGGGGATGTTCAAAAAATAAAAAGTATCTATGAAAATAGCCCGGATGAAGTTCGAATTGTAATGACCGGAGGAAAAGTATGGGGAGAGGTAAACGAGCCATTCTCTGATAATTTTTATGCCCGGATGGCAGAGACGAGCAAAGGAGGAAGTTATCCATATCTGTGGGTGAACTGGCCTTGTAATGATAATACGCATAATAGCCTGATTATGGGCGGACATAATACAATCTTACACACACAGGTAAACCCGGACAAATTCCGTGGGGTTATCCTGAATCCAATGCAGCATTCCGAACCGTCTAAAGTGGGGATTTTTACTGCATCGGACTACTGTTGGAAAATTTGGGATGAGCCGGAGGAAGGCGATCAGGCATGGGATGACAGTTTTAAGTATATTGATCATATGACGCCGGTGGAATCTGAAGAGTCTAACGCGTTGCGTGAAGTGGCTAAGCATATGATTAACCAGAAACCGACGCAGCCACAGGTTCAGTTTGAAGAGTCGGTAGAGATTAAGGATCAGATTTTAGAGTTTACGGAAAAGATGAAGGGAGGAACACTTACTTCAGAGGATATCACGGAGATGCGGGCAGAATTCAAAAAAATTGATGATGCCGTAAAGCTGTATTTAGAGAGAGGCACGAACAGGCGCATAGCAGGACAGATGGAGCCATTTATGAACAGTTTTTCTGATACTCTTCAGGCTGATATCAATCTGCTGGATGCCCTGGAGGCGATTTCTGCCGGGGATCATGCTACTGCATATGATAAGTATTCACAGGCCATGACTCTGAATGAACGTTCCCAGACATACAGCATTTGGTATGTTAATCATTACGAATATGCTTTAGGCGGAAGAAAGTATATCAAGCCTTTTACAGAAACAGCGCTGCGTTATCTTTCTGATGAGATGAAGAAAATTGTCGATCCTGAGAATATCCCGTTTGAAAAGGAATTGATTTTTCAGGTAGGAGGGAGCACTACGGCATCTTCAGTGGAGGGAAGCCCGGCAAATGCTATGGACGGCAGTATGGCAACTACCTATTTGATAAAAACAAACCAGAAGGTAGGGGATTATATCGGAATAGCTTTCAATATGCCGGTGGAAGTTAAGAATATTCAGCTTGCTCTTACTGTGGATGGGCATCTGGAGGATTATTTCTATGCCGGAAAAATGGAATATACAGAAGATGGAAAAGTCTGGAAAGAATTTACAGAGGAGTTGCAGCCAGAGAGTGGAACTGAAGTGAAGATGGAGCTTCCGGAGGCTGTGACGATAAGAGGGTTCCGCTGGAAATGTACAGATTTGGGCGGTAAAAACCGTTGGCTTGGAATCAAGGACGTGGGATATAATGTGAAGGAACAGCAGCAAATAACTGCAGAAAAATATACGGCGGCTTTTTCATGTACTTCCGGATGGACCGTAACAGGAGGTTCTTCCGCAGCGAATATAACGGATGATGATGAGAGCAGCTACGTATGGTATAACCCGTCTACCGGAACAAAAGATACCACCCTTGCGGGAGACTATATCCAACTTGACTTGGGAGAAGCGAAACCGGTAGGACGCGTACGGGTACTAGTCGGCGCCGGAGATGGTGATAAATGGACAGAGTATCATCTGGAGCATTCTGTAAATGGAACAGACTGGACGAGTTTACCAGCATATACGGGCGTAACGTCAGGTATGGATACTTATCAGGTAAGCCTTAGGGGGGCGTCTGCGAGATATTTAAGATTAGTAAATAATGTGACTTTGAACAAATGGGTAAAATTCTGTGATTTTTCTGCCTATGATTATGTAGAAGAGGAAGAAGAGCCAGAAGGCGATATCATGGATTATACAAATACAAAGGATGAAAAGTGGAGAGTGGAATACGGATATGAATCTTCGAAAGTATTCCCCAGGGAGAATGCCACTTTGCAGCCGGGAGAGTATATCGGACTGAAACTCAGCAGAATCCGTGCCGTGAAAGAAATCAATGTCGCAGGAGCGGGAACAGAATCCCTGATATTGGAGAAATCCATAAACAGGCAGGAATGGAAAGAGGCAGATAAAGAAGGTGCAGCTCGTTATATTCGATTGATGAATAAAGGCAGTCAGGCAGTTACTTTCAGTTTGGATACATTTGTGGTAACATCAGACGAGATTTTCCCGATTAGCTTTTTGGATTCGAATATAGGGAATACGGATTCGAATCAGGATGCCAGAAGCTTGAAAACAACAGGAAACTGGCTGGATGGAGACCTCTCTACGGCAGCAAAATATACTGCGGCACCAAGTGCAGGCTCTTATGTGCTTTATGATTTAGGACAGGAAATTACGATAAAATCCCTTAAGGTATGGGTTAGTTCGGGAGCTAAAGATTATCCCCGCGATGCAAAGATTCAGGCATCGCTTACAAATGGCGATGCGGCTGAGTGGGAAGATATTCTTGTGATAGGGGATGGCGTAGCAGACGACAGAGACTCTTCCTTTGACAGAACTCCAACTCAGAATGGCTGGACAGCCGGAACCGGGGCTGTAGGCGTGAACTATGCTTATCAGGCAACACAGGAGCCCACACCCGTAAGAGCGAGATATCTGCGTCTGTACTGTACGGCAGCAAATGCAGGACGCTGGGTAGAACTGAATGAGATTGAGATTAATGACGGTGAGTATATGCCGACAGCTATTGATCCTACCTTTGAGACAGACGCCACACAGGAGGAAGGGTTTGAAATTTACAGTTTGAATGATGGAAACCTGACCACAACTTTTAGTCCGGCGGGCGAGGATAATCAGAGCGGATATTTGATTTATCATTTATCAGATACCGTTGAGGTGGGGCAGATTAATGTGCTGCAAAGCGGAAATAAGATTAGCCATGCGAAAGTCTCTGTGCGTATCGGAGAGAATGAATGGAAGCCATTGGGAACGATGGATAAGAGCCTTTCTTCTTTTGATACGACAGATTTGGAAGCTGTTTATGCTGTAAAAATAGAATGGGAGGGTATAAAACCTGTTCTCTATGAAATTTCTATACAGTTAGGACCGAAGCTGAGCGCTGCTGAGGAGAGCTTTAAAGCAGCAGATAGAGAGATCGCAGCGGCAGAATCAGCGTTGAAAGGTATTGATGCTCAGATCGCAGCGGCAAAGACTAAGGTGGAAACAGCATCGGATGCAGAGGCTAAGCTTCGGGCAGAAGTTGAACTTCAGAATTTGTACGTGCAACAGGCGGAAAAAGCGGCAGATTTAGCTGCAAAGAAAGCAATTGCGGCAGAAAAGGCAGCAGAAGTAGCAAGACTCCAGGCAGAAAAGCTGCGAATGAGCACGCGGACTGCCGGAACGGCAGAGGAAAAGGCTGAACTGGAGACAAAAGCACAGCAGCAGGATGATGTTGTGAAAAATGAGCAGGCAGAATATAAGGTTCAGAAGGCAGCTGAAGCTAAAAAGAAACAAGAGAAAGCAAACTATGCGGAGATAGCTGCAAAGAAGCAGCAAGAATTGAATGTATTTTTGGATAACAAAAAACCTTCGGTTCCGAATCCGAATCCTAACCCTAACCCTAACCCGGGCCCAGGGCCAAATCCGATACCAACACCGGTCAAAGACTTTACATACAAAAATGTGAAGTATAAAGTCCTGAATGCTTCTGCTAAGACAGTTGCTGCAGTGGGCGTACAGACAAAGAAAGTGAAATCTGTCACAATCAATACGGCAAAAGAGGCGAAGAGCGGAGTAACTTACAAGGTAGTTCAGATTAACGATAAAGCTTTTAAAGGCTGCAAGAAGCTGACAAAAGTGACAATCGGAAATAATGTGAAGAAGATTGGTAAGGAAGCGTTTGCACAGTGCACGAGATTAAAGACTATCAATATGAAGAAGGCTTCTGGCATTACTTCTATTGGCAAGAAAGCGTTTACCAAGATTCAGGCGAAGGCTAAGATTACGGTTCCGGCGAAGAAACTTAAGAAATACAAGAAGCTTTTGAAGAAAGCCGGAGTACCGAAAAAAGCGGTTATTAAGAAATAAATAAAGGGCAAGAACAATCAGAGCGGCGGGGGATTCCCTGCCGTTTGCCGTGAAATCATAAATTGGGACGGCAGGTAAAAGAACCAGAGAATATTTGACGAGAATGAGGACCAGGCGGCCGGAAGCAGATTCAAATATTGGGGAAGATTGGCAAAACCTACATGAATATCGCAGAGGAACATAAGCGTAAGCGCCGTAAGCAGGCTGAAATTTTTCTGGTGTTTGGCAAGTGAGATGTTGGCATATAGAAACCCGATGTAAATGGCAGCAGGCAGCAGAATGATTTCGGAAAAATATGCCAGTGGGAGAAGAAAGAGTAGTGCAAAAAGAGAGTTTTTTAGAAGGGAATTCCAGTTTCCGCCTAAAAACAAACGGTAGCAGAGCTGTACCAGGCAGAAGAGCAGTATACCAGTAAGGAAATAGTTTGTAAAAATCAGAAAGTAATCCGCACATGCAGTAAAAAAAAGCGCGCAAATAACGAAACGCATCTGAGGACGGTTCTGAAGAGGGCGGTTTTTGAGCAGGCAAAATAGAAAGCACGAAAGAATAAAACTATATTTTATAATGGAATACAAGCGGCACCTCCTGAGATTTTACCTGGAGTATAACCGCTTATCTTTAAAATATACGGTAATCAGGAATGCGGCGTTTTTTAGGGGAGAAGAGCCATAGAAAAAATGGAAAGGTTTGCATTTAGAAAACGCCTCAAGAAGCTGAAGTTTCCGGAAAAATATAACCGGAAGCCATAGCCGGGGAGGCGTTTTGAGGATTCACACGTGAAACCGGTAATTTACCTGCTGTTTTTAGAAGCAGCTTCGGCAAAGTCAGTATTGACAAGTTTATCATAGGGAGCGCGTTTCTTTAATTCTCCGGCGCTTTCCAGAATATCCTGCAGAAGTTCAAAGCTGGCCTTTTCAAATATGAGCGTATCGTTCCAGGTATCCTGTTCAGCATAACGCCGGACAATTGCTGTAATGGTATCTAAATCTGTTTCTACAAACTGCGGCCGGATTACCTTGGCGATTTCTGGCGTATGGGAATTCACATAGTCCATTCCGCGCTGGAGGGCATCTGTGAATTTTTGGATAACCTCAGGATGCTCATCTAAATAGCTTGCTTTGGCAGAATAAGCGGTGTATGGAACGTAGCCGGAATCCACGCCAAGGGAAGCCGCTACGTATCCGACTCCTTCCTGTTCCAATGTGGTAGCTCCCGGTTCAAACTCTACCGTGTAATCCCCCTGTCCCCCGGTAAAGGCGGCGGCAGTAGATCCAAAATCTATGCTCTTGTCAATGGAAAGATCAGAATCGGGATCAATGCCTTGCTGTTTTAAGATATACTCAAATACCATTTCCGGCATACCACCATTCCGACCGCCTAAGACATCAGGACCTTTTAGCTGCTCCCAGGTAAAATCAGGCATTTCCTTCCGGGCGACCAGAAAATTGCCTGCTCTCTGGGTAAGCTGCGCGAAATTGACGGCGTAGTCCTCAGCGCCTTCATTGAAAGCATAAATGGAAGATTCCGAGCCCATAAATCCGATGTCAGCTTCGCCGGAGACAAGAGCGGTCATAGTTTTATCTGCTCCAAATCCGGTAACAAGAGTTAAATCAATCCCTGCATCTTTAAAATATCCCTCTTCGATTGCTACATACTGTGGCGCATAAAAAATGGAATGCGCTACTTCGTTGAGTGTTACTTTTGTCATTTCCTCTGAAGAATTCTTGCCGGTTTTACATCCTGTCAGCAGAATTCCTACTAGTGCAAATACACCAAGATACAAAAAGCTTTTTTTTCTCATTCAAAATGCTCCTTTATTCATGGTTCTATCTTACCATATGCGTAAATGGGGAAGTGGTTACAAGTTACTGTTTATGCAGCCTGCAGATTTGTTATGTACGACGCAATATTATGTAAAAATTGTGGAAGAAGATAAAAGTAGATGATATAATAAATTGTAAACACCGGTTTCGAGAGGAACAAAATAGGATTTTGAATTTTTGTGAGTGCTCTGAGGAAAAGATTCCGGCGGGATGGAAGTGTAAGGATGGAGGATGGCTATGAAGATACGTGGTAAAATTGCTGTATGGTTTTGGATAATATATCTGGGAGGAACTGCCGGGATGTTATATGAATTGTTCTTTTCCCGGGACAGCCTGGCAGCGCTGCTTGTAGGATTCGTGATATTTCAGGTAGTATTTCTTCCTATTTTGATAAGGAATTATGTTCGGGTGGAAAAGGATGTTCTGACAGTTTGTTTCGGTTTTGGGAAAGACAGCGTTTCTATTGAGGAAATCCTGGAAGTGTACAGCACGCATGATCCGATTGCGTCGAGCGCTGCGTCTCTTGACCGTATCGTAATAAGAAGCAGAAGAAAGGAAATGATGTGTGCTGTACAAGAGAAAGAAAGGCTGTTTGGCGAGCTAAAACGTATAAATCCCAAAATACGGTTCAGATGAATATACAGACTATTTTTTATGTACAAGAACAGATGGAACAGGCATAGGCTTACTCCATCTGTTCTTTGTTTTTTGAGAGGGCTCTTTTCTTTATAAATATGATGACAGCGGCGCAGGCAGCCCCGAACAGAATGAATTTGGCAATACCGGAATAAGAAGCCAGATATTTTACAATAATATCCCAGGATTCTCTGGCGGCGACGCCAACCCATACGAGTACGGTGTTCCACAGAAAACTTCCAAGAGTGGTCAGCAAAAGGAAGGGAGTGAGATTTATCCGTGCGAATCCGGCGGGAATAGAAATCAGGCTGCGTACCATAGGAATAAAGCGGCAGAAAAATACTGTGCTGATTCCAGTGTGGTTGAACCATTCTACCGCTTTGTCTACGTCATCCGGATAGAGATGAAGCAGTTTTCCAATACGGCCGTTCAAAATACCTTTCAGGCGGCGGGGAGGCAGCAGGTATCCTACGCCATAGAGTACAATAGCGCCGATCAGGGAACCGGCTGTGGCAGCCCGGATTACCAGATATTCAGGCTGGTATAAGTGGTCATGAAGCCGCCGAAGGTCAGGATAACTTCTGATGGGATAGGCGGGAAAATATTTTCGATGGCGATAAGAAGGGCGACTCCCCAGTAGCCGTATTGCTGCATGACAGAAATAATCCAGTTTTGCATAGAACCTCCAAAAAGGTTTCTTTCTTTGAAATATATGTATGTACAGAGCCGGATATTACGGATAGTGTGCCGTTTTTGGGGAATAAACATATTATAGAAACAGAGCCGCTGACATCCGGCATTTCCGGATAGCAGCAGGGTAGAGATAAGGGAGGACAGTATGGATAAAAATGTGATTTTGGGTGTGCTCATCCCGTTTTTTGGAACGACTCTTGGGGCAGGAATGGTATTTTTTCTGAAAAAGAGAATGGGGGCAAAGCTTGAGAAATCTCTACTGGGATTTGCAGCGGGGGTTATGATCGCAGCGTCCGTATGGTCGCTGCTTATTCCGTCTATCGGGATGGCGGAGGAGCAGGAAGTGGTACCGTGGGTTCCGGCAGCGGCAGGATTTTTGCTGGGAGTCTTGTTTCTGCTGGCTCTTGATATGTTGATTCCGCATCTGCATCTGGATAATGAGAAGCCAGAGGGTGTGAAATCAAGCTTGAAAAAAAGTACAATGCTGATGCTGGCGGTGACGCTCCATAATATTCCGGAGGGAATGGCAGTTGGGGTG
>OFFT01002094.1_pt1 | contig 10882 bp, 6 predicted proteins | sample 1521581 | NCBI WGS metagenome assembly OFFT01 (sample SAMEA3504084, study PRJEB24116) | mouse gut metagenome | biome: mouse gut; feature: mouse-associated habitat; material: faeces | place: Denmark | collected 2011
TCCAGATACCACCACATATCCTTCATCGGGATATGCATTTCTTCAATACGAGTCATCAGCTTATCATAATCTGATTCACGTTCGGAACCGCCTATGATTTCACCGATTTTCGGGAAAAGAACATCCATTGCACGTACCGTCTTACCATCCTCGTTTTGCTTCATATAGAAGGCTTTGATCTCCTTCGGATAGTCAGTCAGGATTACCGGACGCTTGAAATGTTCTTCCACCAAATAACGTTCGTGTTCGGAAGCCAAGTCCACACCCCAATAAACCGGGAACTCAAATTTGTGGCCTTTTGCAACAGCTTCCTCCAGAATCTTGATACCGTCTGTATAAGGCAAACGTACAAAATTATCTTTCAATACACCTTGCAGCCGTTCAATCAATCCCTTATCGAACATATCATTCAGGAATTTCACGTCATCCGCACAGTTATCCAACGCCCATTTCACACAATATTTAATGAACTCTTCTGCCAAGTCCATGTTGTCTGTAATGTCGTTGAAAGCCACTTCCGGCTCAATCATCCAGAACTCTGCCAAGTGGCGGGGAGTGTTGGAGTTTTCGGCACGGAACGTAGGACCGAATGTGTAGATAGCTCCCAAGGCAGTAGCTGCCAATTCACCTTCCAGCTGACCGGAAACAGTCAGACTTGCCTGCTTACCGAAGAAATCATTTTCGTATGAGATAGAACCTCCCTCGTCTTTCTTCAAGTCATACAGGTTCATGGTAGTCACCTGGAACATCTGTCCGGCACCTTCACAATCGGAAGCCGTAATGATCGGCGTATGGAAATAGAAGAAGCCCTTTTCATGGAAGAACTTGTGAATAGCAATCGCCATGTTATGACGGATGCGGAACACTGCACCGAATGTATTGGTACGCGGACGCAAGTGAGCAATCTCGCGCAAGAATTCCATAGAGTGGCCTTTCTTCTGTAATGGATATGTATTATCACAAATACCCAGCACTTCGATTTCACGAGCCTGAACTTCCACTTTCTGTCCGGAACCTACTGATTCTACCATTTCTCCGTTCACGCTGATACAAGCGCCGGTGGTAATCAGTTTCAGCATCTCTTCATCAAAATTAGCCAAATCTACTACGACCTGCAAATTATTTATTGTAGAACCGTCATTCAGTGCGATAAAGTTTACTTGTTTGCTACCTCTACGGGTGCGAACCCATCCTTTCACATTGACCATAGCGCCAATATCTGTGCGCTTCAACAGATCAACAATTTTTGTTCTACCAATCTTTTCCATTTAACTTATTCTTTTTAGATACAAGAAGACGAGGTTTAAAACACAAGATTCATTTTTCCTGCTTTCTTTCCCCGTCCTCTGCCAAGTTGTTATTTATTAACTTATTATTCAAACGAACCCATGCGGAGGTAGTTTACTTCTGCTTCCGACAGGTAACGCCAGTCTCCGCGACGCAGACCTTTTTTGGTCAGTCCGGCAAAGAACACACGGTCGAGTTTTACTACTTTATAACCCAGTGATTCGAAAATACGGCGAACGATACGGTTCTTACCGGAGTGAATTTCGATACCTACCTGGTCTTTCTTGAAATCATCTGTATAGCTGATTGCATCTGCATGGATTTCGCCATCTTCCAACTGGATACCAGCTGCAATCTGCTCCATATCTGCTTTAGTCAGGTTCTTGTCCAGATGAACATGATAAATTTTCTTCTTCAGGAATTTCGGGTGTGTCAGCTTGGAAGCCAGATCACCGTCATTCGTCAGTAACAGTACACCAGTCGTGTTACGGTCCAGACGTCCTACCGGATAAATACGTTCGTTGCAAGCGCCTTTCACCAAATCCATTACTGTACGGCGTTCCTGCGGATCGTCCGATGTAGTAACGGTATCTTTCGGTTTATTCAGCAATACGTATACTTTGCGTTCGATGCTTACCGGTTCGTCGTGGAACTTAACCACATCCGAACGTTTGATCTTCGTACCCAATTCCGTTACCACTTCACCGTTTACAGAAACCACACCTGCTGTAATAAATTCATCAGCCTCACGACGGGAGCAAACACCTGCGTTAGCCAGGAACTTATTCAGACGAATCGGTTCATTCGGATCAATGAACTGTTCCTTGTACTCGATCTGTTTCTTCAAGCTATACTTAGCGTTCGGATCATAATCGCCGGTACGCGGACGAGGACGATATCCTCCTTGACGATCGTTATTATATCTCGGACGATAACCTCCACCGCCGTTGTTGCTGCGATAGCCGCCACCTTCACCGTTATTAAAACGGGGACGATACGGACGGTCACCACCTTCACGGTTGTAAGAAGGACGTTGGGGACGGTCATAAGAACCACCTTCGCTGTTATTAAAGCGAGGACGGTAAGGACGGTCGCCACCTTCACGGTTGTAGGAAGGACGTTGAGGACGGTCGCCATAAGACGGACGTTCACCACCTTCGCTGCTATTGAAGCGGGGACGGTAAGGACGGTCACCACTTTCACGGTTGTAAGAAGGACGTTGAGGACGGTCATAAGAACCACCTTCGCGGTTGTAAGGACGTTGCGAACGGTCGCCACCTTCACTATTGTTATTGAAGCGAGGACGATACGGACGATCACCGCCTTCACGATTGTAAGAAGGACGTTGCGGACGGTCGCCATAAGAGCGATCACCATACGAACGCTGTGGGCGTTCGCCCCCTTCATTGTTGGCATTAAATCTCGGGCGATACGGACGATCCCCACCTTCACGGTTGTAAGAAGGACGATACGGACGTTCTCCTCCCTCTCTGTTGTACGACCTGTTACCATCACGGCCGGCACCTGTATTCTCTTCATTGAAAGAATTTTCGCGCCATTCTTCGTTTTCTGTGCTCATTTTTTTATTCGAATAAAATTAGACTTTGGCCTCACGGCCTATTTAAAAAACACGTTTATTGTATAAGTAAACAATTAAAGCCCCGTATAGGTATGCGGAGTAATTGCTCTTAACTCTTTTTTAATATCTTCGTTTACATTCAGTTCTTCGATAAACTCTTTGATAGAATTTTCCGTAATCGCCTGATTTGTCCGCGTCAAAGCTTTCAACGCTTCATACGGATGCGGATAAGCCTCACGGCGCAGGATTGTCTGGATAGCCTCAGCTACTACGCTCCAGCAGTTATCCAAATCACGGTAAATAGCCGGTTCATTCAATAATAGTTTGCGTAGTCCTTTCAAAGAACTCTGAATTGCAATCACAATATGTCCGAAAGGTACGCCTACATTACGCAGAACGGTAGAGTCGGTCAAATCACGCTGCAAACGGGAAACCGGAAGCTTCACAGCCAAATGTTCCAGAATGGAAGTGGCGATCCCCAAGTTTCCTTCCGCATTTTCGAAGTCAATCGGGTTCACTTTGTGCGGCATTGCGCTCGAACCGACTTCTCCGGCTTTTATCTTCTGTTTGAAATACTCCATAGAGATATATTGCCAGAAGTCCCGGTTCATATCTACCATTATAGTATTGATACGCTTCATTGCATCAAAAACAGCAGAGAGGTTATCATAGTTTGAAATCTGAGTCGTATATTCTTCACGTTCCAGTCCCAGTTTTTCTGCAACGAAACGATTACCGAACTGTTTCCAGTCATACTGAGGATATGCCACATGATGCGCATTGTAGTTTCCGGTAGCACCGCCAAACTTAGCGGTAAGCGGACATGCTTTCAACATAGCCAGCTGACGTTCCAAGCGGTAAACGAATACCATTACTTCTTTACCTAAACGGGTAGGAGAAGCCGGCTGACCGTGAGTTTTGGCAAGCATCGGAATATCAGCCCAATCTGTTGCATAAGTTTTTAACTGTGCAATCAGTTCTTCAATCAACGGATAATACACTTTATCGAGCGCTTCCTTGATAGAAAGAGGAACAGACGTATTGTTTATATCCTGAGAAGTCAGTCCGAAGTGAATGAATTCCTTATAGTCATCCATCCCCCCCATTTTGTCAAATTCTTCTTTCAGGAAGTATTCTACGGCCTTCACATCATGATTGGTTACACTTTCGATATCTTTAATACGCTGTGCATCTGCTTCCGAAAAGTTACGGTAAATATTACGCAGAGTTTCAAACACGCTGTTATCGATTCCTTTTAATTGCGGCAAAGGGAGTTCGCACAAGGTGATAAAGTATTCCACCTCTACCTGTACACGGTATTTAATCAGTGCAAATTCAGAGAAATAAGCTGCCAAAGCTTTAGTTTTGCCTCTATATCGACCATCAATCGGAGATATGGCCGTTAATACATCAAGTTCCATACGTTTTCTTAGATAATTATCAGACTGCAAAATTAACTCTTTTTCCTGAGTTATAAGGCAAAAGGACAAAGAAAGTTTGTATAAAAGAGGTAAGAAATAAAAAAAGTCTCACGAATTTCTTCGTAAGACTTTCCTTTTGGTAGTGGGCGTTGACGGATTCGAACCGCCGACCCTCTGCTTGTAAGGCAGATGCTCTGAACCAGCTGAGCTAAACGCCCTTACACTTCCGTTTCAAAAGCGATGCAAAGGTACGGCATTTTTTGAAATCTGCAAACATTTATCGAATTATTTTTCAAACTTTTTATATACAACTCCGTGAAGTTACTGATTATCAGCCCACAAACTATAATTATTTTTTTCAGTCCCTACGTCGGATTACACGCGCCGGATTCCCGACTGCGATACTATCATCAGGAATATCTTTCGTCACGACACTTCCCGCTCCTATCACACAACGATCACCAATCGTCACACCGGGACATATAATAGCTCCGCCACCAATCCAGCAGTCCTCACCAACCGCCACCGGATAAGCGTATTCCTTGGAGCCTCTTCTTTCCAAATAATCCATCGGATGATGCGGCGTATAAATCTGTACACAAGGTCCAACCAGCGTATGGGCGCCTATCGTGATATATCCTCCATCCAGGAAAGTGCAATTGGCATTGACAAAGACATGCTCACCCAGCCGGATACCATCCCCATGGTCGCAATGGAACGGCGGACAGATAACCGAAGTTTCAGGAATCCTCGGCACCAGTTCTTCCAGTAATTTCCTGTACCCTTCATCATACGTACTCATTCCCCGCATGCGAGCCAACAATTTCTTGGCATGCTCAAAACGCACCTGCAACTCCGGCGAAGACATATCTGCCAACAGGCCGTTACGCATCTTTTCAACTTCCGTCATACTCTTTATCCTCCCTGACCATTAATAAATACAAACCGCCTCTCATCCGAAAGAGCCTCATCAAACTCGAAGCCTTCCCACGAAAATTCTTTCAAATCTTCCGGATTCTCTATTCTATTTTTCAAGATAAAACGCGTCATTTCACCACGAGACATCTTGGTATATATTACCACCGTAGCCAGTTTCCCGTTCTTCCACACATGAAATTCAGGAGTCACGACACGCACTTCTTTCTCCACCCGTTTCCAGTCAAACAAACTTTTCATTTCGTCACTGGCCAGATTGCATAAAATACCTCCCACCTGTTTGATGTCTTGTATAAACGTATCCGTCAGGCGCGACCGCCAGTAAGAAAACATCGTCTGATTACCCAACTCCGGCAATACCACATCTCCTTCGAGACGATAGGGACGAATCACATCCAGCGGACGCAACAAACCGTAACAAAAAGATGTCAGCCGCAAATGTTCCTGTGCATATTCGAGTTCTGAGGCAGAGAAGTCTTTCGGATTCAACCGCTTGAACACAATTCCCGTATAAGAGAACAAAGCCGACAATTCCGGAGTTTCTTCCGCATGGAAAGCCTGATAACGCTTATAATTCTCTACTGCTATTTTAGCATTCACACGCAACAAACGTTCCAGATCGCCGACAGCAAACTGCGACATCTGCAAAGCTATCTCAGAGGCTTCCTTTTGAAAACGGGGAACCGTAGTCAAAGGAACCTTCACCTTTGAAACATCACTCATTGTCTTGGCACAAGATAAAAGCACAAGCATATTTCAACTACTAATTACAAGTTACTAATTACGAAGTAGCAAAGATAAAAAATAAAACAAGAAAACCCGCTATTAACAGGCTGTCAATAGCGGGCACTTATTAAGAATTATAATAGTTCTTATTTGTATTCCTGCCAGCTCTTAATCTGAATATCGCTCAGCTTCAATTCACAGAACGCTTCGATAAAGGCACTTGCCAGACGGGCATTCGTAATCAACGGAATGTTATGATCGATCGCACCGCGACGGATACGATAACCATTCGTCAACTCACGTTTGCTGTGATTCTTCGGAATGTTAACGATCAAGTCGAACTTGTGATCGGCAATCATCTTCATTACATTGTTTTCCGCACCCGGTTTTTCATCCGGCCAGTAAACCGGAGTCGTATCTACACCGTGAGCATTCAAGAAGGCAGCAGTACCGGCGGGAGCATAAATCTGATATCCTTTGGCAAACAACATACGGCTTGCATCCAGCAAATCAACTTTAGACTTCATTGCTCCTGAAGAGAACATTACCGCCTTTTCAGGAATCTTAAAGCCGGTAGCAATCATTGAGTTCAGCAGTGCTTCGGAGAAATCATCACCGATACATCCCACTTCACCCGTAGAAGACATATCTACGCCTAATACAGGATCGGCCTTATGCAGACGTGAGAAGGAGAACTGCGATGCTTTCACACCGATCCAGTCAATATCAAATGCCGATTTATCAGGACGCGAGTATGGAGCGTCAAGCATGATGCGGGTAGCCGTTTCGATAAAGTTACGTTTCAGTACTTTAGATACGAACGGGAAACTACGAGAAGCACGCAAGTTACATTCAATTACTTTCACCTCGTTATTACGAGCCAGGAACTGGATGTTGAACGGACCGGAGATATTGAGTTCCTTAGCAATCTGACGGCTGATCTTCTTGATGCGGCGGGCAGTTGCAAAGTATATCTTCTGTGCCGGGAACACCAGTGTAGCATCACCGGAGTGAACACCCGCAAATTCTACGTGTTCAGAGATAGCATATTCTACCACCTCACCGTTCTGTGCCACAGCGTCGAACTCAATTTCTTTTGTATTCTCGAGGAACTGTGAAACAACTACCGGATATTCTTTAGATACTTCGGCAGCCATTTTCAGGAAGTTTTCCAATTCTTCATCATCATAGCAAACATTCATTGCCGCACCCGAAAGAACGTAAGAAGGACGAACCAGCACCGGATAACCTACTTTTTCCACAAAGCCTTTCACATCTTCGAGACTGGTCAGCTCCTGCCAAGCCGGCTGGTCGATACCCAGTTGGTCAAGCATTGCAGAGAACTTGTTACGGTTTTCGGCACGGTCGATAGAGATCGGCGAAGTACCCAACACAGGAACCGACTGACGATAAAGTTTCATAGCCAAGTTGTTCGGAATCTGTCCGCCTACCGACACAATCACACCGCGAGGTTGTTCGAGGTCGATCACATCGAGCACACGTTCGAACGAAAGTTCGTCGAAGTACAGGCGGTCACACATATCATAGTCAGTAGAAACCGTTTCAGGGTTGTAGTTAATCATGATAGACTTGTATCCCAGTTTGCGGGCAGTCTGAACCGCATTCACCGAACCCCAGTCAAATTCAACAGAGCTACCGATACGGTAAGCACCCGAACCCAGTACGACTACTGATTTTTCATTCTTATAATAGTTCACATCATAACCTTCCACTGCATACGTCATATACAGATAGTTAGTCAGTTCCGGATGTTCGGAAGCAATCGTATTGATGCGTTTTACTGCCGGAAGAATCCCCATAGCTTTACGATGAGCACGTACAGCCAAGTTTTCTTTCTCCATGTTTCCAGTCGGGTTCAGTACGAAACGTGCAATCTGGAAGTCAGAGAAGCCTAAGATTTTAGCTTCACGCATTACGTCAGCCGGAATATCTTCCACCTTATTATATGTAGACAATTTAGCTTTGTAGTCAACGATGTTCTTCAGTTTACCGAGGAACCAAGGATCGATCTTTGTCAGTTCATGGATACGGTCAATCGTATATCCTTCTTCCAAAGCCTGTGCGATAGAGAACACACGCAAGTCAGTCGGGCGGGAAAGTTCTTTATCAAGGTCATCAAAATGCAGTTCGTCATTTCCTACAAAGCCGTGCATGCCTTGTCCGATCATACGAAGACCTTTTTGGATGATTTCCTCGAAAGAGCGACCGATAGACATGATTTCACCTACCGACTTCATGCTTGAACCGATTTCGCGGGAAACACCGGCAAACTTCGTCAAGTCCCAACGAGGAATCTTACAGATATAGTAGTCGAGTTGCGGAGCAACATAGGCAGAATTCGGAGTACCCATTTCGCCGATCTGGTCGAGTGAATAACCCAACGCGATCTTAGCGGCAACGAATGCCAGCGGATAACCGGTAGCCTTGGAAGCCAATGCGGAAGAACGGCTCAGACGAGCGTTCACTTCGATCACACGGTAATCATCCGTATCTGAGTTGAACGCATACTGGATATTACATTCACCTACAATGCCCAAGTGACGGATACATTTTGTAGACAATTCCTGCAACAGTTTCAGTTCTTTATCGTCGAGAGAGCAAGTAGGAGCTACAACGATAGATTCACCGGTGTGGATACCCAGCGGGTCGAAGTTTTCCATGCTGGCAACTGTGAAACAGTGGTCGTTGGCGTCGCGGATAACTTCAAATTCGATTTCTTTCCAGCCTTTCAGGGATTCTTCCACCAGGATTTGTTTGGAGAACGCGAAAGAACTTTCGGCCAGTTTCAGGAATTCTTCTTCGTTGGCGCAGATACCGCTACCAAGCCCACCCAATGCATAAGCCGAACGTACCATTACCGGATAACCGATCTTACGTGCAGCAGCAATCGCGTCTTCCATGCTTTCTACCGCCTGGCTTACCGGAGTCTTCATATTGATCTCGTCCAGCTTCTTCACGAACAGGTCGCGGTCTTCTGTGTACATGATAGCCTCTACCGATGTACCGAGTACTTTCACTCCGTATTTATCAAGAATACCTTGTGTGTAAAGCTCAGCACCGCAGTTCAGTGCAGTCTGTCCGCCGAATGCCAGCAGGATACCGTCGGGGCGTTCTTTCTTGATAATTTCTTCTACAAAATAAGTATTCACGGGAAGGAAATACACTTTATCGGCAATACCTTCAGAAGTCTGAATAGTTGCGATGTTCGGGTTTACCAATACTGAGCTGATGCCTTCTTCTTTCAAAGCTTTCAGTGCTTGTGAGCCTGAGTAGTCGAACTCTCCGGCTTGTCCGATTTTGAGTGCTCCAGAACCCAAAACGAGAACTTTCTTGATTTCCTTTTCCATTTCTTTTGTTGTTATAATAAGTTGTTGTTTCTAAGTTCATCCATAAAAAAAATGCGTTACCCTCAAAAAAGGATTAACGCATTACCAAAGAACTAAAATATCGTTTTTGGAAATAAGAGAAGAAGACTTTCGTTTCGGGATGAAGAACATCCGAATGTAAATAATACTTGCTTCTAATTTCCTGTTGATTCATTGTTGACTTCAAAATTTGTGCAAAGTAACGACATATTTTGCACATGACAAAAAGATACGTTCACTTTTTTACTGAAATAATTTACCGTGTTAATGAAACAATCGTTTTTTCCACTAGCTTTTAATGATTACATTCTTATCTGAGCAGACACCAATCATGAAGTAACTGCATTTTGATGTTTCTTTCAGTTTTTATCCTTATCTTTGTCACCATTATATAATAAGGTAATAAAATATGGGAAAAGAAAAAATCATATTGACGGGCGACCGTCCTACCGGAAGACTTCATATCGGTCACTATGTAGGTTCGTTGAAACGCAGAGTTGACCTGCAAAACGCAGGTGATTATAGTAAGATGTTTATCTTCATTGCCGATTCGCAGGCATTGACAGACAATATAGACAATCCGGAAAAGGTGCGTCAGAATGTAATCGAAGTTGCTCTTGATTATCTGGCTTGTGGTATTGATCCGACTAAAGCTACGATTTTCATCCAGTCGCAAATACCGGAACTATGCGAACTTAGTTTCTATTATATGGACCTTGTAAGCGTATCCCGCCTGCAACGTAACCCGACTGTGAAATCGGAAATCCAGATGCGTAACTTTGAAGCAAGTATTCCCGTAGGTTTCTTCACTTACCCCATCAGCCAGGCAGCGGACATTACAGCATTCCGCGCAACGACTGTCCCTGTGGGTGAAGACCAGGAACCAATGATCGAACAGGCTCGTGAAATCGTTCGCCGTTTCAACTATATATATGGTGAGACATTGGTAGAACCGGAAATCCTGTTGCCGGACAATGCAGCTTGTCTGCGTCTTCCGGGAACTGACGGCAAAGCTAAAATGAGTAAATCGCTCGGAAACTGCATCTACCTTTCGGAAGAACCGGAAGAAATCCAAAAGAAAATCATGAGCATGTATACCGACCCGGGACATCTCCGCGTACAAGATCCGGGAAAGATTGAAGGTAATACAGTATTTACTTATCTGGATGCTTTCTGCCTCCCCGAACATTTCGAACGTTACTTACCGGATTATCCGAATCTGGCAGAACTGAAAGCGCATTATCAACGCGGCGGACTGGGCGACGTAAAAGTGAAACGCTTCCTGAACTCTATTATGCAAGAAATTCTCGAACCGATTCGTAACCGTCGTAAAGAGTTCAGCAAAGACATTCCAGCTATATATGACATGCTTCAGAAAGGATGCGAAGTAGCCAGAGCTGCTGCTGCCGAAACGTTAGCTGATGTAAAGAAAGCAATGAAGATTAATTACTTTGATGACAAAGAATTGATTGAAGAGCAGGTAAAGCGTTTCTCTCAGGAGTAAAACATTTCGTTTGAGAATAAACATAATAAAGAGCTAAAGTAAA
>OFFT01002107.1_pt1 | contig 10810 bp, 4 predicted proteins | sample 1521581 | NCBI WGS metagenome assembly OFFT01 (sample SAMEA3504084, study PRJEB24116) | mouse gut metagenome | biome: mouse gut; feature: mouse-associated habitat; material: faeces | place: Denmark | collected 2011
CGTAAAGAACAGAATTCCACAATCGCTTATCCTCTGCCCTACTCGTGAGCTTTGTCTCCAGATAGCAGGAGATTTGAACGATTATTCCAAATACATTGACGGGCTGAAAGTACTCCCGGTATACGGTGGTTCTTCTATTGACAGTCAGATACGCAGCCTGAAACGCGGTGTACATATCATCGTGGCCACTCCCGGACGTTTATTGGACTTAATGGAGCGCAAGACCGTATCCTTGTCCACTATTCGCAACGTGGTAATGGACGAAGCGGACGAAATGCTGAATATGGGATTTACGGATAGTATCAATGCTATTCTTGCCGATGTTCCCCAAGAACGTAATACGTTGCTTTTCTCTGCAACAATGAGCCCGGAAATTGCGCGCATCTCAAAGAACTATCTGCGCAACGCTAAAGAAATCACTATCGGCCGCAAGAATGAAAGTACCAGCAACGTAAAGCACGTTGCCTATACCGTTCATGCTAAAGATAAGTATGAAGCACTGAAGCGTATCGTAGACTATTATCCGCAAATTTACGGTATCATTTTCTGCCGCACACGTAAGGAAACACAAGAAATTGCAGATAAACTGATGCAGGAAGGTTATAATGCCGACTCATTGCACGGTGAATTGTCACAGGCACAACGTGACGCCGTGATGCAGAAATTCCGTATCCGTAACCTGCAACTGCTCGTTGCTACGGACGTAGCTGCCCGCGGGCTGGACGTGGACGACCTGACACACGTCATCAATTACGGATTGCCGGATGATACGGAAAGCTATACTCACCGTAGCGGACGTACAGGACGTGCCGGCAAGACAGGTACTTCTATCGCCATTATCAACCTGCGTGAGAAAGGGAAAATGCGTGAGATTGAACGTATTATCGGCAAGAAGTTTATTCCCGGAGAAATGCCGACTGCAACAGGAATTTGCCAGAAACAGTTACTTAAAGTAATTGACGACCTCGAGAAAGTAAAAGTAAACGAAGAGGAGATTTCTGAATTCATGCCCGATATTTACCGTAAGCTAGAATGGTTAAGTAAGGAAGACTTGATTAAACGAATGGTTTCTCACGAATTTAACCGCTTTGCCGAATATTACCGCAACCGCGCAGAGATAGAAGTACCGACCGATAGCCGTGGCGAACGTACCGGAAGAGGTGACCGAAAAGAAGGTGGTTTCGAAAAAAGAAGCCGGAAAGCTGCTCCGGGCTTCAACCGTTTATTTATCAATTTAGGTAAAACGGACAGTTTCTTCCCAAGTGACCTTATCGGTTTGCTGAATAGCAATACACGTGGACGCATTGAATTAGGACGTATCGACTTAATGCAGAACTTCTCTTTCTTTGAAGTTCCCGAAAAAGAGGCTATCAATGTCGTAAAAGCTCTAAGCCGTGCGAAATGGAACGGACGGAAAGTCGTAGTAGAAGTATCTAGTGAAGAAGGCGGAAAAGGACATGAAAACGGTTCAAGTGAACGCAAAGGCGGAAAACGATTCGGCAAAGGAGAAGATCGTACTCCACGCTACGACAATAAAGATAGAAAAACAAAAGATGCTTCTACCAAAGGTCCAAAATCCGGCAAAAAAGAAAAACCGAGTCGTGCAGAACGAGGCTATTCGGATGCTCGCGGTCCAAAAAAGAAAGACGACTGGCAGGAATTCTTTAAAGACAAAGAACCAGACTTCAGTGAAGAAGGGTGGGCACGCAGAAAACCAAAGAAATAAAAACTTTCAAAGCAAAAACCATAGAATTCCCCTTTTGAGGGAATGGTTCCTTCTTAAAAAAAGTTGTACCAAAAACGTTTACATAACCTTTTATAAGGTGAGTTCAATATAAACTTAATGATTATGCTTCCCTTCCTTTGGAAAGGAAAGAGAAGCATGAGAATGAAGTTATATCAAACTCACCTTATTTTTAATTCTTTTATCAGATTCCCCGCTTTCCCGTATTTCTCGATAATAAAGAGCATATAACGCACATCCACACCGATACACCGTTGTAAATCGGGTTCAAATACAATATCACTGCTCATGGCTTCCCAATTGCCGTCAAACGCCAGACCGAGCAACTCTCCCTTACCGTTGAACATAGCACTACCGGAGTTTCCTCCTGTTATATCATTGTTGGAGATAAAGCAGACATTCATATCTCCCTGTTCGTTGGCATACCTGCCGAAATCGCGGGAAGATAATAAAGACAAGAGTTCCGGCTGCACGGCAAAGTCAATGTCTCCGGCATGCTCTTTTACCTTCTCAAAGATACCTTTCACTGTTGTATAATAGCCGTAAGTAGCCCCGTCGAAAGGAGAATAACCACTGACCGTCCCGAAACTGAGCCGCATGGTCGAATTGGCGTCGGGATAGAAATTGCGGTCGGCATACATACGGCGCATGGCATCATTGAATAAGCGCTCTCCCTGTTCGATCTGCTCGGAAGCTTCGGAAATACTCTGGTTCATCTCATAATATTTCACAATCAGGTCAAGACTCAAAGATACGGCAGGGTCTTCAATCAGATTATACGTCGTATCCCGTTCCAGAAAGCGTTTCAAACCTTTAGGCGAGGTTATATTGGATGTTGCATACAAGGAGTCTACATAGGCTTGGATATTCCCGTTATAGAGCGTGTCGATCTTATCGTACATAGCGGGAAGATATTTCTTGTCCACTTTCGTTTGATACTCTTTCAGCATGGCGGCAAAGACTTCCTTGTCAATGGCAGTATCCAGGTTGTCATACTTTTCCAACAGCTTCTTCATACGGCTTACCACTTGCTTTTCTTCCGCCTCAAAGTCGAAGTTCAGAATTTCAAGCGCAAGCTGAACCAATTCAGGACCATTGATAAATGCTTCACCGAAATAAGCCAAGGCACGGTTTATCTCACGACGATTGCCATAATTCAGCTCCAGGGAAGAGAATAAACGAATAAGTTTCTCCCTTTCTTCGGGATGCGCCTGAATCCATTCGCGCAGTGCAGCCTCGGCAGCACGTTTCTTTTCCAGCACTTTCAGGTGTTGGATCGCTTTATTGGTTCCGATACTATTCTTCCAGTAATTAGAGCTTTCATCGTACTTTGAGGCATACTTAATACGGATGTCCGGACGACGGTCCATTTCCCGCTTCCAGATAGCCTGTTTCACTCCACGCACGTCAATCATAGCCTGATTGATGCCGTTCATCATCTCCTCGATGCCATACGAAGAGAGATAACGCTCCGTACTCCCCGGATAACCGAGCGTCATACAGAAAGAGCCTTCCTTATATCCTTCCAAAGAGACAGGAGCTACATATTCGGGATGATAGGGCACATTGTCCGGAGAATAATCCGCCGGACCGTTCTGAGTGTTCGCATAGATACGGAATACGCTGAAATCGCCCGTATGACGCGGCCACATCCAGTTGTCCGTATCCCACCCGAACTTACCGACAGAGGAAGGGGGAGCAAATACCAGGCGGACATCATTATAATCACGGTAAACAGACAGCCAGAACTCATTTCCCGCATAGTAGGCGTCAACAATACCCGTCAACGTGGAGTCCTTTTCCGATACTTCCATCCCGATTACATTCATCACAGAATACCACCCGCCGCTCGGATTCCGTCTTGGCGTGTTTGGCGGCAGACAATACCCGCTTGGTCACATTTTCCGTACGAAGCAGGAAACGGACATATAACTCGGGATTCGGCAGTTCTTCTTCGAGGCTACGGGCCACAAAACCGTCTTTCAGATAATCATGTTCTACCGAAGAATGTTGCTGGATACTACTGAAACCGCAATGATGATTGGTGAACACCAACCCGTCTTCCGATACGACTACTCCCGAACAAAAGCCGCCGAAACTGACAACGGCATCCGCCAGACACGGCTTCTTCGGATTATATAATTTATTTACAGGCATCTGCAAACCAAGTTCTCTCATTACCCGGTCTGTTTGCTTATTCTTCTTAAGATTTCCCAATAGCCACATTCCCTCATCGGCAAAAGCATTCGACAAGCAAAGAGCAAGGACAATAACTGCGGTCAGTCTGAATTTCATGCTATTATTTTTAGATTCTTTATTCGGTAATCAACCTCAACTTTTTCGCCCCTACCCGGGCTTTCAGCCACTCGCTGATTTTCTCTTTCTCCGTATTCGTCGGATGTTTGGCAAACTTCATGACAGCCAGCGTCACCGTATCCGTTTTCATCGAATCTACCCGTACTTCGAGCGAGTGAGCAATGGAAAGCGTAGTGATAGAAGGATAAAGCACCTTCAGTTCCGGCACCAGTGTACGACTCATTTCATCATACGATTTATATTGTTGGAGAGTTGTCTCCAGTTGAGTTATTTTAACTTTCTGTTCCTGAAGCCGTTGTTCGCTGTTCTTGTAGAAGTCTTCCATTACCATGGCACGGATAGAAGACACATCCACCGCTTCGTTGTTCATACCCTGCAATACTATCAGCTTGGTATCTTCAAGTTTATACTCTTTCAGTTTACTGCGGGCTATGGAGATCGAAGCGTCCGGCACTTCCGAGCCGATCAGGACAACACGGACTTCCTTATGTTCATAGCTGACCTTTTTATCAAGCACTTGCGTATTCTCGAATCCCAACTGTTCGTTGATAAACCGGTTGGCCGCCGCTTCATAGAAGGTACTTTTGATAATGCCGAATGTCAGATAAACAGCCGGGCACATCGTCAGAATCACAATCAGGATGATATATTTACGCACCGTCTTTTCACGGTTTTTATCAACGAACTCTTTCCGCTGGAAATGCATCACACGCACACCGATAAAAGTTGCGAGGCTAATGAATACGGAGTTTATGAAGTAGAGGTAAAAGGCTCCCAGAAAATAGATCAGATTACCGGAAGCCAGCCCGTAACCTGCCGTACAAAGCGGCGGCATCAATGCCGTAGCGATAGCGACACCCGGAATCACGTTCCCTTTTTCTTTCGTAGAAAGAGCCACCACACCTGCCAGACCACCGAAAAGTGCGATGAATACGTCATAAATTGTCGGCGATGTGCGGGCCAGCAACTCTGACTGCGAACCGGCAATAGGCGCCAGAAGGAAGAAGATTGTCGCCGTCGTCACACTGAAAGCGGTCGTAATAAGAAAACTCTTTAAAGAACGTTTCATCAGTTCGAAGTCGTTCAAGCCGACAGAAAGCCCTACTCCCATGATAGGCCCCATCAACGGAGAAATCAACATGGCACCGATGATCACGGCGGTAGAGTTCACATTCAAGCCAAGTGACGCCATGAAAATGGCAAAGATAAGAATCCACAGGTTCGCCCCCTTGAACTCCACACCTTTACGGATAGAATCAACTGTTGCCAGTTCATTATCCTTATCCTTTCTCAAATCCAGATATTCGCCTAAAAAGGACTTTATGGCGAATTTATTACGTTCATCTGTCTTCATAAGTTATTTCTTCTTTATAAATCGATTAATAACAGGTAGCTGACTTAACGGCAAATCTTTCTTGACGATGTATGCTACAAACAACAATAAAAGCACAGTACGGAAAGCCAGACGGAGCACAAGATCAGAAATCGGCACTTGTTCGCCGATTACATACAGTACCGCAGCAAGCAGGATATAAAGCCCCAGACTTTTCAAGTCATACTGAATCGGATACTTCTTCTGTCCCATCCAATAGGACAACAGCATAATCACCCCATATCCGGCAACAGAAGCCCACGCAGAAGCAATATAACCATACACAGGCACAAACACAATGTTCATCATCACAATAATGGCACATCCTATCAGTGAGAAATAAGCCCCCCAACGTGTTTCATCCGTCAGTTTATACCAAAAGGAAAGATTGAAATAGATTCCCTTACATATTTCTGCAAGCATCACAACAGCCACTACTCCCAGCCCTTCCCAATATCCTCTTGCCACCAGATAGCGCAACAAATCCAAATAGAACATCACGGCAAGGAAAGCCAACAATGAGAAGATAAGGAAATATTTCATTGCAGCCGCATACATTTTACGATTGTCCCCTTCTCTGTCCTTTCCAAAAACAAAGGGTTCGTATGCATAACGGAAAGCCTGCGTAAACATAGCCATTACCATAGCAATCTTACTGGTAGCCGCATAAATGCCCAACTGGACCAATCCTTCCTGACGATCCTCGAAAAGAAACGGATAAATCATCTTATCCACCGTCTGATTCAGAATACCGACCAGCCCCAGAATCAACACCGGGAAAGAATATACTACCATTCGTTTTAGCAGTGCCTTGTCCAACTTATAAGCAAAGCCTCTCAATTCAGGAATAAAGAAGAACATCTGCACTGCCGAAATAATCAGATTACTGATGAAAATATAACCTACCAGATAATCCGGATCATAAAACCAGGAAACCGTTGCCGGAAAATGAACATTCAGCCACGGACAGAGCAACAGAAAGAACAGATTCAAGCCAATTCCACCGATAATGGAAAGCAATTTAATAGCCGCAAACTTAATCGGTCTTTTCTTATAACGTAAGTAGGCGAAAGGAATGCACTGGAAAGAATCCAAAGCCACCACCATAGCCATCATCGCTATAAACTCGGGATGATTGCCATAATCCAGCAGATTGGCGATCGGTTGCAGGAACAGTAGACAGAGAAGGACGAAAACCATGGATCCCCCGCCTACTGAAAGCAAAGAGTTTGCATACACTTTCATCGGATCTTCCCCTGATTTATTGGCAAAGCGGAAGAAACCCGTTTCCATACCGAACGTGAGCAGCACGAGCATCAAAGCTGTAAATGCATAGACATTTGATACTACTCCATAGCCTCCGGAAGAAGCCGGTAAAACTGCTGTGTACAACGGTACCAGCATATAATTGAGGAATCGACCGACAATACTACTCAATCCATAAATCGCAGTATCTTTTGCTAATGATTTCAGTCCAGCCATGTTCTATTTTATCAGATTAATGATATTATAATACTACCTTCACCCAAATTGATTAAAAGTCGGTAGTATCTCCATTCTCCTCCTTCGGGAAGGAGGAGTACCCGTAGGGGGAGGTGGTAGGTGAATACATAAATTAATTATTATCACCATTATACAAATTGTCCGTTTCTTCCCCGTCTCCTTCTTCTTTCTCTTCTCCCTTGCGGTAAGCCAACGGGCTGACATGATAAATCTCCTTGAAACACTTACTAAAGTAGCGTGAAGAAGAAAAGCCAATCCGGTCGGAAATCTCCGTAATATTCAGTTCGGGGTTATTCCGTAGCATGACAGCCCCTTTCTTCAGGCGAATGTTCAGAATAAAGTCATTCGGCGTTTGTCCCGTCACCGCTTTCAGTTTGGTGAACAGATTGGTGCGGGCCATACCCATTTCACGGGCAAAGATGTTGACATTGAAATCTGTATCATCCAAGTGGCGTTCGATAATATCCATTGCTCGGTCGAGCATCTCTTTATCCATTGGATTGGTAGCCAGCATTTGTGCAAAAGTCTGCGGCTGCTTACTGAATTTCTCTTGCAGCAGTCTGCGGGAGTTCACGAGGTTATTACAACGCGAAATAAGCAGGTTTGTATTAAATGGTTTAGTGATATAATCGTCCGCACCGATCTTCAGTCCTTCGATATTGTGCTCTATGGCCGTGCGTGCAGTCAACAGCACAACCGGGATATGGCAAGTGTTGAAATCCGTCTTGATCCGTTTACAAAGTTCCGTACCGGACATACGAGGCATGACGACATCGCTCAGTATAATGCTCGGCATCTCTTTTTGTATCATTTCCAAAGCTTCTTCTCCGTCCGAAGCGGTACTGACCTGATAGAACGTTTCGAAGATACCTGCCAACATCTGCTTGATAGATTCATTATCTTCCACAATCAGCATCTTGGCGCCTTCAATCCGTTTATTTTCTTCCTCTTTCCATTCCGAATCAGGTATTATCTCCACTGAAGGAACAATCGTTTCCGTTTGCCGGATCGTTGATTCTGTGCTTTCTTGTGCTATCTCTTCCTCCGTGAAGTGCTTTTTGTCCAGTTTGAGGGTGATAATGAAGCTGCTTCCTTTGCCCGGTTCGCTTTCTACGCGGATGGTGCCTTGGTGAAGCTCAATGATACCTTTCGTCAGTGCCAGCCCGATGCCTGTACCGGCTCCGGTATTCAACGAGTTGAGGTGCTCGGTCTGGTAGAAGCGGTCGAATATCTTATCAATCTCCGCGGCGGCAATCCCCGAGCCGGTGTCTTTTATTTCGATTATGGCATAGTCTTCCTCCTGCGATACATTGATAGAGATAGTATCCTCAGCTTTAGTATGCTTTAATGCATTCGATAACAGGTTATTGATTACTTTCTGCATCTGCTTTTGGTCATACCACACTTCAATATCGTCTTTCTGTTTATTGAACTTGAAGTTGATTTGCTTGCTGCTGGCGTATTCGAGAAAGAGCAGATAATTCTCATACAGGAAATTCACCAGGTTGTGCCGGCTTACTTTGATTTTCATGTGTCCCTGTTCCTGCTTCCGGAAATCGAGTAACTCGGTAATCAGTTCCCGCAACTGGAGACTGTTCTTGTAGATTCCCAATACCTTATTATATATATTGGGTGTGAACGTCTGTACCTGCAACAACGTCTCCACCTGTCCGACGATTAGTGTCAACGGAGTACGGAACTCGTGCGAGATATTCGTAAAGAAGCGGAGTTTCGACTGGTTCAGTGCTTCCAGGTCTTCGATATGCTTCTTTTCGTACTTCAATGACTCGCGGAGTTTGATTCTTGAATTATAGTTCTGGATAAGATACCACAACAGGCTGATAGTGACGATGGTATAAATCAGATAAGCCCACCATGTCTCATACCAGGACGGAAGGACGATAATCAGCAGTTTGGCTTCTTTGATCCCGTCCCGCTGTGATTTGATGACAAGTGTGTACTTGCCCGGATTCAGATTTGTATAAGTGATAAGCGTCTGTTTGCGATACGTATGATTCCATTCGTCGGAGAAGCCTTCCAGACGATAAAGAATTTCGTCCCTGTTGGCGGGGATGAAGTTGGAAGTGGCGTACTCAATGCTGAACATTGATTGGTTCGCCCTCAATTTAATCTCCGGTGTATGGCAGATTGACTGTTCCAGAATCCCGGTTTCATCTCCGGGGGTTACTTCCTTACCGTTGACCAGCAAACGGGAAAGAAGTATGTTGTAAGATTTGGGAGAAAAATGCAGTTTCTTCTCCCAGAAAGAAATCATTCCCTGGATACCACCCAAAAACACTTCTCCGTCGTGTGTCACAAACAGCGCATTCTCATTGACGGCGGTCAACGGGAATCCGTTTTCCGTGCCATAATTATAGAACTTCTGGTTCGGATAGTCAAATTCTGAAAATCCTTGGTTAGTAATCAACAACAGATGTCCTTTTTGTATCGATGATTCGAATACCTCGTAAATGCAGTCACTGGATAAACCGTCTTTCTGCATATCAAAGTTCTCGAAATCATCGCTTTCCTTGCGGTAACGGTCAAGCCCGCTGCCGGAAGTGGAGAACCACAGGTTGCCGTTACTATCCTGCATAATGTTGTTAATGTTGTTGTTGCTGAGACTGTTCGGATTGGCAGGGTTATGCGGATAATTGGTCAGCTTGCCAGTGTCGAACCGATAAGAGTAAACACCCTCTCCGGTGGCGGCAACCCATAGGGTACCGTCATTGTCTATACAAAGGCTGGCCACCATGCCAATTCCTCTTCCTTCTTTTGTCTCTTGAAAAAGCTGCTCACAACTACCTGTTGCCGGACTGAACAGGCAGACACCTTTCTGTGTGGCAACTACCAGCTTATCCTTATATGGTATAATATCGCGAACAATATCCGAGGGTAACGAGGTCGGATCTCCCGCCTTCATCCGGTAGACTGTAAAACGGTTGGTACGCAGGTCGAGCTTGTTTAATCCTCCCAAATGGGTACCTATCCACATGATCTCGTTAGCACGGTCGTAATAGATGGCTTTTACATTATTGTGCGAAATACTGTTTTTTCCTTCCTCATGGCGATACCAACGGTATGTATTATTGATCCGGTCGTATACGTTTACACCACCGCCTTCGGTACAAATCCATAAATTACCGTCCTTGTCCTCCGTCATTCTGCCTACAATCGGGCTGCTCAAACCTGCTTTCTCCGTGTCTCCCACTTTATAGCGGGTATAGATTTCATATTCAGGATTGAAGTAATTCACTCCGCCGAAGTAAGTTCCCAGCCAGATTGTTCCCTGCCCGTCTTTTACGATGCACCAGATAGAAGAATGGGTAAGCCCGTCGGGACTGTTTCCATTGGCGGTGTAAAGGTGAAACTGACCTGTTTCTCTGTCATATCGGTTCAGTCCGTTGAATGTTCCTATCCATAAATCCCCGGAGTTATCTTCGCAGCAACTTCTGACAAAATTGGAGCATAGACTGTTCGTATTCATCGGATTATGGCGAAGGTTTTCAATGCTGCCGTCTGTTTTTACACGGTAAAGTCCTTCTTCCCAACTCCCTATCCACAGTTCGTTGGAAGAATCCTCATAGATACTGGTTATATTGCCTTTTGTGACAGGCCGGGAAAGGTTTTTATCTTCCGACAGGCAGTATATGCCATTGCTGGTAGTCCCCAACCACAGATTTTTGTTTTTATCCAGGTGCAGGCAGGATAGAGTGATGTTTTTTCCCGCGAGATGATAGAAAAGATCGAAGTTGCCCGTACTTTCATTGTATACAAAGACTTCCTCCCTCTTTCCGATATATAACTTCTCATTAAAATAAATAGCGTCTACATTCCCTTGCAACAATGTTTTAAACCTTTGAGTCGCCAGATCG
>OFFT01002109.1_pt1 | contig 10808 bp, 10 predicted proteins | sample 1521581 | NCBI WGS metagenome assembly OFFT01 (sample SAMEA3504084, study PRJEB24116) | mouse gut metagenome | biome: mouse gut; feature: mouse-associated habitat; material: faeces | place: Denmark | collected 2011
ATGCTCCCCTTATGGTAGACAGATGAAATAATAAAACTGTCACTATAAGGAGGAGTGATTTGCTCCCTATGCTTTTTACAGTCGGTAAAAATGCATGCGTATATTTTGTTGACGAGATTGACAGGAGCCTGCATACAAAACTATCCCAGTTTTTGCTGAGAGAATTTGCATTTCATGCAGAAGACGGAGACAGTCAGATTATTTTTACGGCACATGATGTCAATTTAATTAATCTGCGCGATTTTCGACAGGACGAAATTTGGTTTATCGAAAAAAACGGATTGGGGGAATCGGTTTTAAAGCCGTTTTCGGATTTTCAGATAAAAGAAGGGCAAGATACATTAAAAGCTTATTTAAGCGGCAGATTTGGCGCAGTTCCGATGATTAGGGAGGTGTTTTAATGCCGCTTATGAAAAGTAGGATCCCGTTTTCCGTAGAAAGGCCGTATCGCCCCGTCAGGCCGGTGAGTAGTAAAATAATCTTTCTTGCATTGGAAGGCAGTGTTACGGAAGAAGAATATTTTGCTCGGATATCCGAAATTTATAGTGAAATAAAGACAAAAATTCAATTTGTTTCAGTTGCGGAGGATGCGGTATTCACTGTTCCCAAATACAGAACACCGGATCAGCAGAAGATGCTCAGTAAAGTACGTCCAAGATCCGACAAAAGAAGACTGCGCATTTGCAGTAAACGAGGCGCATCCTTATGAAAAAACAAATCATTTCCAAATCAGGCTCAAGGAATTGGGTGCGCCTTTAAAAGATAAAAAGCATATTTCTTTTATGGATTATAGTGATGAAAATGTAAGAGAAGCAATTCGGCGGGCGGATGCGCTGCATCTGGAAAAACAAGATCTTTGTCCGGCGTATTTTGCGACTACGGTATATTTGCTTTTACAGAAGATTATGCAAATGCTCCCGATGTGAAATTTCTGCATTTCATTCTTGCATTTCTCCAAAAGCTATGCTACTATAAACCAAGCGATGAATACAATACAGGAACATGCAAGGAAGGTGTCCAGTAAGCCTCCTCACACATAGCAGAGAGAAAAAGCCGCCGGCTGTAAGCTTTTTCATGTAAGGGGAACGCCGAATATTCGCACCGGAGCAGTATGGGTGAACGGATTTTTATGGTAGCCCATAACGTTTTGTGCACGTTACGCATAGAATGAGCGCCCGGAATTTTTCCGGGAACCAGGGTGGTATCACGGAGTTATCCGTCCCTAGAACCAGGGACGGATGGCTCCTTTTATATTTTATATCCATAAAAAGCGAACATTCTGCTTTTTTGCAGAGAAAAAGAAAAAGGAGATATGTTATGAAAGAAAAATTGCAGAAAATCAAAAACGAAGCCATCCAGAAGATGATTGCGTCCGACAGCCTGACCAAGCTAAACGACGTGCGGGTGGCAGTCCTTGGCAAGAAGGGCGAACTGACGGCCGTTATGAAATCCATGAAGGATCTGCTTCCGGAGGAGCGTCCGGCGTTCGGGCAGCTGGTGAATGAAGTGCGCGCCGAGATTGAGCAGAAATTAGAGGAGGCGAAGTCGGCGCTTGAAGCGAAGGAACTGGAGCGGCGCCTTTTAGACGAAGTGATTGACGTAACGCTTCCGGCCAAAAAAAACCGGGTCGGCCACAGGCATCCGAATACGATTGCATTGGAAGAGGTGGAGCGTATTTTTATCGGGATGGGCTACGAAGTAGTGGAAGGCCCGGAGGTAGAACTGGATTACTACAATTTTGAAGCGCTCAATATTCCGGCGAACCATCCGGCAAAGGACGAGCAGGATACGTTTTATATCAACAACGAAATCGTACTGCGCACGCAGACCTCGCCCGTGCAGGTGCGCGTGATGGAACAGGGAAAGCTTCCGATTCGCGTGATTGCGCCGGGACGCGTATTCCGTTCGGACGAGGTGGATGCGACGCATTCGCCTTCCTTCCACCAGATCGAAGGGCTGGTGGTGGATCAGCACATTACGTTTGCGGATTTAAAAGGCACGCTGGAGGAATTTGTCCGGGAACTCTTTGGGGCGGACACGAAGGTAAAATTCCGCCCGCACCATTTCCCGTTTACGGAGCCGAGCGCGGAAGTGGATATGACCTGTTTTAAATGCGGCGGCAAGGGGTGCCGGTTCTGCAAGGGCAGCGGCTGGATCGAGATTTTAGGCTGCGGCATGGTGCACCCGAAGGTGCTTAAGATGAGCGGGATTGATCCGGAACGGTATTCCGGGTTTGCGTTTGGCGTGGGCTTAGAGCGGATTGCGCTCTTAAAATACGAAATTGACGATATGCGCCTGCTTTATGAAAACGACAGCAGGTTCTTAAAACAATTCTAAGGTCAGGAGGATGTAAGATGAATACTTCATTGGAATGGATAAAAGCAATGGTTCCGGGGCTTGACGTGACGGAACAGGAATATATGGACGCGATGACGCTCTCCGGGACAAAGGTGGAGGGCTATCGGAAATTAGACGCGGATCTGGAACAAATCGTTGTCGGGCAGATTTTAAAAATTGAACGCCATCCCGACGCCGACAAGCTGATTGTCTGCCAGGTAGATATCGGTCGGGAGGAAGCGATCCAGATTGTAACCGGAGCGCCGAACGTGTCGGAAGGGGACAAAGTCCCGGTTGTGCTTTCCGGCGGGCGAGTCGCAGGCGGCCATGACGGAAGCGTTACGCCGGGCGGGATAAAAATCAAAAAAGGCAAGCTGCGCGGCATAGAATCCGACGGTATGATGTGTTCGATTGAAGAACTCGGCTCAAGCCGCGAGATGTATCCGGAAGCGCCGGAACTGGGGATTTATATTTTTAAAGAGGACGTCCCGGTGGGAGCGGACGCCGTCGGGCTTTTGGGGCTGCATGACGCCGTATTTGAATACGAGGTGACCTCCAACCGGGCGGACTGCTTTTCGGTAATCGGTATCGCAAGGGAAGCGGCGGCGACGTTTCGCAGGGAATTGAAGCTGCCGGAGGTAACGGAAACGGGCAACGGCGAGGATGTGAACGATTATATCAAGGTGACGGTAAAGGATGCGGATTTGTGTTCCCGCTATGTGGCGAGGGCGGTCAAAAATATCAAAATTGCCCCGTCCCCGAAGTGGATGCAGCGCCGCCTGGCCGCGCAGGGCATCCGCCCAATCAACAACCTGGTCGATATTACAAACTATGTTATGGCGGAATACGGCCAGCCGATGCATGCGTATGATCTGGATACGATTGCCGGAAAAGAGATTATCGTAAGGCGCGCGTCAAAGGACGAAACGTTTGTGACCTTAGACGGGCAGGAGCGGAAGTTAGACGACAGCGTGCTGATGATCTGCGACGCCGAAAAACCGGTCGGGATTGCCGGCATTATGGGCGGCGAAAATTCCATGATTACCGACAGCGTGAAATGCATGCTGTTTGAAGCGGCCTGCTTTGACGGCACAAATATCCGTCTGTCCAGTAAAAAGATCGGGCTGCGCACCGATGCGTCTTCCGTATTTGAAAAGGGGCTGGATCCGAACAACGCGATGGAAGCGATGAACCGCGCCTGCCAGCTGGTTGAAGAACTGGGCGCAGGCGAGGTGATCGGCGGCGCAGTCGACGTGTATCCGGTCAAAAAAGAAGGCAGGCGTATTCCGTTTGAACCGGAGAAGTACAATCGGCTTTTGGGGACGCAGATTGCGGCGGAGGATATGCTTTCTTATTTTGAACGGCTGGAACTTTCGTATGACAAAGAGACGAATGAGATTCTCGTGCCGTCCTGGCGGCAGGATCTGGAGTGCGGCGCGGACATTGCCGAAGAGGCGGCGCGGTTTTTCGGCTATGACAATATCCCCACGACGCTGCCGGACGGGGAAGCGACGACGGGGAAGCTGTCTCTTAAGCTTCGGATTGAGCAGATTGCAAGGGACGTGGCGGAGTACTGCGGGTTTTCCCAGGGAATGTGCTATTCCTTTGAAAGCCCGAAGGTGTTTGATAAGCTGTGCATTCCGGCGGATTCTAAGCTTCGCGATGCCGTGACGATTTTAAACCCGCTGGGCGAGGATTTCAGTATTATGCGCACGACGCCGTTAAACGGAATGCTGACGTCTTTGTCTACGAATTATAACCGCAGGAATCAGGACGTGCGTCTGTATGAGCTGGGCAATATTTACCTGCCCAATCAGGTTCCGGTAACAGAACTGCCCATCGAGCGGATGCAGTTTACGCTTGGCATGTACGGGGAAGGGGATTTCTTTACGCTAAAGGGCGTCGTGGAGGAATTTTTTGCCAAAACCGGCATGTTTGAAAAGCCGGAATACAATCCGGGCGCGGGAAGGCCGTATCTGCATCCGGGACGGCAGGCGGATATTTTTTATAAAGGGACGGCCGTAGGCTATCTCGGGGAAGTCCATCCGCTTGTGGCGGCAAATGATTCGATAAAGGACCGCGTGTATGTGGCGGTACTGGATATGCCGGAAATTACGGCGGCTGCGGATTTTGGACGTAAGTACCGGGGAATCGCGAAGTTCCCGGCGTCAAACCGCGATATCAGCATGGTTGTGCCAAAGGAGATTCTGGCGGGGGATATCGAGAAGGTGTTCGACGCAAAAGGAGGCGCTTACCTGGAACGCTACGCGCTGTTTGATATTTATGAGGGCAGCCAGATTAAGCCCGGGTTTAAATCGCTTGCATATTCCCTGACATTCCGCGGGAAGGAGAAAAATCTGGAAGAAGCGGATATTACGGGCGCAATGGAACGGATTTTAAAGGCGCTTGAACATATGGGGATTGAGCTTAGAAAGTAGCGGTTGAAAAATCCTGCCGATATGATACAATAGGGGAGTAAATGAATGGTTGCAAACCTATGTGGAAAGGATCGTGGGATATGGAAGAAAGAAAAAAGAAACGGAAGAGGAGCCTTTTGTCGTGCAAAGCGGTAAGCCTTATTCTGGCAGCGGCGACGCTGTTTTCTATAATAGCGGTTATTCCGGATGAAGCTAAATCAGCGGAGTACTCTTTTGGCGGTACGGGGATAACCGAGATTACGATTACAGACGATGCCTGCAGGCAGGCTTCTAAGAACAAAGAATTTCACTGGATCCGTTTTCAGCCGAAAAAAACGGGTTCCATTACCATTGCGGCGTCCAACGCGTCTTCTGTAGCCAAAGATACGTATGGCAACATTGTATTATGCAATGCATCCAAAAAAGTGATCGACAATACGGCTGACCGTTATGAAACTGCCGGGAATGAAGCCAGGCGTACGGTAACTTATGGCGTAAAAGCAGGTTCGGCGTATTATTTCAGGGTGGAAAGTTCCGGGGGAGTTAAGCTGCGGGCAGCCGTATCTTCTATCAAAAAGAATGCAGGAAAAACCTTTAAAAAAGCAAAACTGCTGGCGCATGGCAAAACAGTGAAGGGCGTAGTGGTTGCCGGGGACAAAACGGCGGACTGGTATAAGATAAATCTGACAAAAAGCAAAAAAATAGAAATAACCTGCTCTGCAAAAACAAATGGATGGAACGGCACAAACGTGGCCGACGGGATCCGGGTGACGTTTTGCGACAGTACGGGAACTATGTTTACAAAGAATGCTTTCGGGATATTATCCAGAAACCAGATTCAGTACAAAATGACATATTTTCTTAAAGCGCCCGGCAGCAAGAAGAAATATAACTTAAAGCGCGGCGTATATTATATCAGGGTAGAACGTTTTAATAAAGCTTCCTCCGGAGAATATACCGTGAAGTGGAACATGATTTAGGAGGATCGCATATGAGATATTTCAAAGATTTTGCCGGCAAAATCAGCCTGGCCTTGTGCGCCGTTTTGCTGTTTGCTGTTTTTTGCCCAGTGGAAGCGTCGGCAGCCACAGGAAATTTTAACAAGAAAAAGACGGTTGTGATAGCGCAGGAAGATGATTTTTCGCATACGCAGGAATATACCTGGATCAAGTACAAAGCGCCGAACCATGGCTATATTACCGTTACGGCGCAAAAGAAAGGCGCGTCCGGCGCAGCTTCCGGGCTTTTTAGCTTGTATGACGCGAAGAAGAAGACGCCCCTTTCCGGCGACTATGCATATAATACGGCAGGCGCCGCCGCTTCTTATACCGTTGTGTACGGCGTGAAGAAGAAAACGACATACTATCTGCGGGTAGCGGCTGAGGGAGCGGTATCCGTAAAATGCAAGTTTACAAAAACAAGCAAGAGTTACGCGAATAAAAAAGCAAATGCGCAGAACTTAGCGAAGGGCAAGCTGGCCAAAGGTATTATGGCGGCGGGGGACAATACGGCGGACTGGTATAAGGTTACAGTGCCAAAGAAGCAGTATTTGAACTTTTATTTTTCCGGCAAAGCCAGCGGGAAGATCCAGCTTACGTTCTCAGGCTCTTATCTGAATACGGCAAAGCGTTATGTCGTACAGGGGGATGAAGCGGAGAACCGCGCATATACGATAGAACGCGTACAGCCGGGGAATTATTATGTGAAAGTAGAACGTGCAGACAGTGTTTCCTCCGGATTTTATACCTTAAAATGGTACTGATTTTAATAAAAAATTAAAACCTCTGTGAAGGGAATGTGTTATACTGAAAACAACGGTTTGGTTCTAGTGCTCCATCCGGACAGAAATTGAAGTCTGGAACCATCTGCTTCGCACCATTGCGTCGTTAAAATTTCTAGACGATGTCACCGCATCGCCGTCGAAATTTTGCCTAGCACTGGCACAAAACAGGTGACTCCAAACTTCAATTCCTGTTCGGATGCAGTACTAGCACTGGCACAAAGCAGTTGTCTCCAAACTTCAATTCCTGTTCGGATGCAGTACTAGGTTCTATGGTATAAAAATATACCATATATAGTACATCCTGTCAACAAGAGATCTATATATGGTATTTATCTTATTATATATCTTATTCCGGGAAATATTCTGATTTCTTGGGACTTTGTACTTTTTCATTCTTCTTCCGAGATTACAAATGTACGAAAGGACGTTAACAGATAAGCATCGCATCCCCAAAACTAAAAAACCGGTATCTCTCCTTCACTGCCGCATCATAAGCCGCAAGCACTTGTTCTCTGCCTGCAAGCGCCGATACCAGCATTACAAGCGTCGATTCCGGCAAATGAAAATTAGTAATCAGGCCGTCAATTATTTTAAAGTTGTACCCGGGATATATAAAGATTTCCGTCCAGCCGCTTTTTGCTTTTACCGTTCCGTCCCGTTCTGCCGCAGACTCCAACGTCCTTGTACTTGTCGTCCCTACCGCAATCACCCGTCCTCCGTTTTGCTTCGTCCGGTTAATCTTCTCTGCGGCGCCCTCTCCTATCTCATAAAACTCCGAGTGCATATGATGCTTTAACACATCCTTCTCCTTGACCGGACGGAATGTCCCAAGCCCGACGTGAAGCGTCACCTCTGCAATTTCCACTCCCATTTCCCGCACCTGCTGCAGAAGTTCTTTTGTAAAATGCAGCCCTGCCGTAGGCGCTGCCGCAGAACCGTCGTACTTGGCATACACGGTCTGGTAACGGTTTTTATCCTGCAAAGGATGCGTAATATACGGCGGCAGCGGCATCTGCCCCAGCCTGTCTAATATTTCTTCAAAAATCCCGTCATACGTAAACCGGATCAAACGGTTGCCTTCTTGGGCAACGCCGACTATTTCGCCTTTCAAAATCCCGTCCCCGAATACAATCCTTGCCCCAGGCCTGGCTTTTTTGCCGGGCTTTACCAGAGTTTCCCATACGTCGCCTTCCATACGCTTTAACAGCAGTATTTCAATCTTAGCGCCCGTGTTCTCCTTGCTTCCGTACAAACGCGCCGGGATTACTTTTGTATTGTTGATTACGAGACAATCCCCGGACTTTAGATAATCGGTCACTTCATAAAACTTACGGTGCGTTATCTCCCCGGAATCCTTATTTAAAACCATCAGCCTTGAGCCGGAACGATCCAAAAGCGGATCCTGCGCAATCAATTCATCCGGCAGTTCATAATAAAAATCTTTTACGTCCATATTTCTCCCATCATTCTAAAACGTGTTTGAAAATCCACAGCCGGATTTCCAAACACGTCCCGTACTCAATTCCACTTCAATTTATAAGACCCGGAAGCTAAGGCATTGGCCTGCTCCATTTTAATATAATATTTACCTGGCGGCATCCCTTTCTTTTTGTCGTTTTGCCCCTCGGACTGCATAATCGTAACCTTCTGCCCGGCCGTATAGGAAATATTACGCGAACCAAGCCTCCGCTTTCCTGCAAATACTGTCATCTTAAAACTGCCTGTGGTATTGGCGCTGTAATACAGGCGAATTTTCTGCTTTTTTGCCAGATCGATCCGATACCAGTCCGCAGCGGAACTATTTGCCGGGATAAGCCCCGTCCTGGCTTTATTTTTATTTAGCTTTTTGGCCTTTGCCCTGGATATACCGGATACGTCCTTGATCTTTGTAAATTTACGGGTAATCTGCACAGCGTTTTCCGCCCGGATCCGCAAATAATACTCCTGCCCTTTTGACAGGCCAAACGTAAACGCACGCCAAATGTTTTTCGCCGTGTGCGCCGTGTTGTAAAATATTGTATTCGGCGACAAGGCTCTTGATTTTGTGCTGTTATATAGCGCAATATAGCCCCTTGCCCCGCCTTGCGTGCCGTCCGGATCCGATACCTGCACAGTCAGGCAGCCGTCTGCAGACGATTTGTATTTCAGCCAGGTGTACTCGTCCGACACCGCGTAGCTTTTCTCTTCGGAAATGACAACCGTTTTCTCTTCGTTAAAATTATATTCCTTTTCTTTTTGCTTTTCCTTGTCCGCTGCAAACGCCATTTGCGGCAGCATAAAAAGCAAAAAGAAAATTGCCAGTACTCCTCCGATTTTGCGCTTGTTCCCCATGCCTGTCCCTCCATGCCAATTTTCTGCTGTAAGTTTGGACTAGTACTGCATCCGAACAGGAATTGAAGTTTGGAGACACCTGCTTTGTACCAGTGCTAGGCAAAATTTCGACGGCGATGCGGTGGCATCGTCTAGAAATTTTAACGACGCAATGGTGCGAAGCAGATGGTTCCATAATTCAGTTTCTGGCCGGATGGAGTACTAGGATAAATTTTGGGACACATTTAATCCTGCACGTTTAAAAACGACAGTAAATGGGGAAATCCCATCATGGCATACAAGCTGCAGCAAGCGGCATGGGAGGTAAAAATGGCAGAACAGACGAATATGCAACAGCAGGATATTAACCAGCTTTTAAAAGTACGGCATGATAAACTGGCAGAGTTACAGCAGGCGGGAAAGGATCCGTTTCGTATTACTAAGTTTGACGTTACACATCACAGCATGGATATGAAAGAAAATTATGATGCGCTTGAGGGACAGGCAGTTACGGCAGCCGGGCGTATGATGTTTAAGCGTGTGATGGGGAAGGCGTCTTTTTGCAATATCCAGGATTTAAAAGGCAATATCCAGGTATATGTGGCAAGGGACAGTATTGGCGAAGATTCTTATAAGGATTTTAAGAAATATGATGTGGGCGATATTTTAGGTATTACCGGCGAGGTATTTAAGACAAAGACCGGCGAGATTTCTATACATGCGTCTTCTGTTACGCTTTTGTCCAAGAGCCTGCAGATTTTGCCGGAGAAGTTCCACGGGCTGACGGATACGGATACGCGTTACCGCCAGCGGTATGTGGATTTGATTATGAACCAGGACGTGAAGGAAACGTTTATTAAACGGTCTAAGGTGTTAAACAGTATCCGTAAGTTTTTGGACGGGCAGGGATTTATGGAGGTGGAAACGCCGATGCTTGTTTCCAATGCCGGCGGCGCTGCGGCGCGTCCGTTTGAAACGCATTTTAATGCGCTGAATGAGGATTTTAAGCTGAGAATTTCGCTGGAACTTTATCTGAAGCGTCTGATTGTGGGCGGTTTGGAACGTGTATATGAGATTGGGCGCGTGTTCCGCAATGAAGGGCTTGATACGAGACATAATCCGGAATTTACGCTGATGGAGCTTTATCAGGCTTACACGGATTATCATGGCATGATGGATTTGACGGAAAATCTGTACCGCTATGTGGCGAAGGAAGTGACGGGTTCGGAGATAATTACGTATGGGGAGCATACGATGGATTTGTCGAAGCCGTTTGAGCGGATTTCGATGGTGGATGCGGTGAAGAAGTACGCGGGCGTGGATTTTGACGCGATTTGCAGTACACAGGATGCGAAGAAGCTGGCGGATGAACATCATATTGAATATGAGGATCGGCATGAAAAGGGCGATATTCTGAATTTGTTTTTTGAGGAGTACGTAGAGGAGCATTTGATCCAGCCGGTGTTTATTATGGATCATCCAGTTGAGATTTCGCCGCTGACGAAGAAGAAGCCGGAGAATCCGGAGTACGTGGAACGGTTTGAGTTCTTTATAAACGGCTGGGAGATGGCGAATGCTTATTCCGAGCTGAATGACCCGATTGACCAGCGGGAGCGGTTTGAGGCGCAGGAACGTCTGCTGGCAGCAGGGGATGAAGAGGCAAACCATACGGATGAGGATTTTTTGAATGCGCTCAGCATTGGGATGCCGCCGACTGGGGGGATTGGATTCGGGATTGACCGGATGGTGATGATGATGACGGATTCGGGGGCGATACGGGATGTTTTGTTGTTCCCGACGATGAAAACGCTTGGCAAAGAAAACCAGTAAAATCAAGGGTTTGCGGTACTTGGACTTGTAAACTACAACAAATTTACAACAATTTTACAACGCATAACAAAGAATGATGAGCGTTAATGAATAGTTGTACTCATAAATCCAATTCAATATTTTGTACGATA
>OFFT01002112.1_pt1 | contig 10785 bp, 11 predicted proteins | sample 1521581 | NCBI WGS metagenome assembly OFFT01 (sample SAMEA3504084, study PRJEB24116) | mouse gut metagenome | biome: mouse gut; feature: mouse-associated habitat; material: faeces | place: Denmark | collected 2011
CAGGCTCCACCACTCCTGGTGGCCCCACAACGATAACCGGTTCAACACGCCGGAGTTCAAGGCGGCGCTCCAGGAGTTCGTGGATGAGCTGCGGGTCCGTGGTCCGCTGCAAAGCGATGCCGCTATGCGCCGGTGGTGCTGCGGATATCAGGAGGGGAAAATCGGACAGGACCGCGTTGGGTTCATAGCGGAGACAGAGGATTACCGGTTCTGCCTGCGCTGTACAACCATGACCGGCGATTACAGCTACCTCTACTGCTATGATCTGAACCAGCAGAGTCTGGAGATGGACGCACAGGCAACTGAAGAAGGTATGACGATGGGGGGAATGAGCTGATGAAAGACCTGATCCCATGCAAGGTGGCCCGAGACGATCTCCAGCGGTGGCTGGCATCCGGAAACGGACCCCTGACGGTTTCCGTAGGCGAGAAAGTGGGGACGCTGCTCATTGCTCTTGAAAAAACATCATCGGTGGACTACCTGTATCGAACGTCCATCACGGAGGACGGCAGTATCTCCTGCGACAACAGCCTGCTGTTTTGCGGGGTGTACGATGGGGAGAACCAGTCGCTGTATCTGGCGAAGGACGCTCAAAGGCTCTTCACAGAGGGACCGATCCCCCTGGTAACGGAGGCCGGCAGCTCCGTGATAAAGGACATCTGCGGAAAGGTCAACCAGCGTGTGGAAAACACCATTGCCAATGATAAAAGCAACCTCCCCGTCCAGACGGTCACCGGCTGGCGGGAAGCGCATGATCTTCAATCTTATCAGGAGCATGGCGCGAAAGAGGATGCGCTCCGGATGCTGTTCGGCGGTCATACGCCGGAGGGCAAATTCCACAGCGATTACGCCATGTGCGAGATGCCGGAGGCCGCCTTCCTGTCCTGGCTCCAGGACCCGGATAGCTTTATTCAGACCGAGGCGGAGACATATATCAAGAGCAATCCGGAGAGGTTTCTCCTGCAATTTCTGAAAAGCGAAGCCCTGCTGGCGGAGTATCAGGCGCTGGCAGAAAATACCGGCAGTCCGATCCATCGGATGAAGGCCATTACGGATGCCATCAATATCAGCGGAGCGAAGATGGTGAATGTCACAGTTCAAAAGGACGGTGAGGAGCTGACCTTCAAAATGGATGCCGGCCGTATGAAAGGACATCAAACACATTACAGCACGTATTACATCCCCGCCGCTGACCGGCGCAGGTTCGAGCAGGTATTTGGCAGGAATGCCGACTTCAAAGCAGAGGATGTTATCAGGATCACCTACGGCAGAAACACGATCTACGAGGCCCCGTCCGCCCAGGAGGAAAGCATGGCGGAGAGCGCCGGGCCAGTAATGGGAGGGATGATGTAGATGGAACGGATACCGAAAGGCTGGCAGGATTTCCTGCGTGAGCAGTTCCCGGAGGGGAGCCGGATCAGGCTCAGGGAAATGAAAAACACCCCCTGCCCGGTGGAGCCGGGGAGTATGGGGACCTTGCTTCACATTGACGACGCGGGCATCTTCCACATCCAATTCGATAATGGCAGAGAGCTGGGCGTGGCGCTGGGTGAGGACAGGTTTACCGTCCTGCCGCCTGGTCCGCAGACGCTGAAGCTGTACATGCCTCTGACAGCGGACTACTACGAACCGGACCAGTGGGGCGACATGCCGGAGGAGGGCGCGCCGCTGGATGGCCGGGGGCTTCTGGCCTACGAGGACCACATCCTGGCCTCGCTGCTCAAGGAACGGGAACCGGAGGAGGCGGAGCGGGGTATGATGCGCTACTACAGCAAGATAGACAGCGTGAACGAGAAGGTCCTCTCCTATGTGTTTACGGCGGAGGAGAGGGAGGGACAGCTCTGGGGCGTTGCGGAGTGCAAGGTGCAGGGCCGGCTGACGCCGGAGGAGCTGGATACGCTGATGGAGTCCGTTTCCGGACAGGCGTCCGATGGGTTTGGCGAGTCGTATGAACAGCATCCCATCCGCATCGGGAATGGCGAGCTGTACGTCCACCTCTGGAACGGCGATAACTGGAGCATCATGACGGAGCGGGACCGCTTCGATCCAAAATTCTCTGAGAAGCTGCCGGAGCTGTGCTACTCCACCCTGCCCAGTGATGGAAGCCTTATCCTCCTCAAGCGCGGCGAGAGCGGGTATTTTCAGACGAAATGGAACCGGAACGATCCGAAAAAGAACCGCCGCCTGGCGGATCACCTCAACCAGCAGAGGGGCATCAGCAGGGCCCAGGAGGAAGCCATGTGCTTCGGCAGCTTATTCGGCTGGGACAAGCCCGGCGCGGACCCCAAAACTTACGAACAGGCTCCGGGGCAGGCTGACGGGCCTCGCATGATCTGATAAAGGGGGTAACAGATGGTGGCGGAATTTGAAAAAGCGCGTGTGCGGGATTTCATGCGGGATCAGGAACAGTCCAGGAGATCACCGCTCTCAGAAAAGTTCAGGATATGTCCCACTCTGGCGTGCATTGCAGGCAATATTCCCGGCAGGAAGCTCTCCAAATGGACGCTCTCAGACGAACACTACAAGGCCCGGTCCAAGGAGATCCGGCTCTGCCTGCATGGCCTGATCGGACATGGCGCGTATCTTGCCGCCCAAGGAAACGAGGAACAGCTCCCCGCCCTCCGGGATTTCATCTGCCATCTTGCGTCCTTCTGGCCGGAGGACCCGGATGCAGATCCTGTGGAGGCGGAAAAGCGGTATGGCGCATTGTTTGACAAAGAGGTATCCGATGCCCGGAGCAACGGCAGTGCGCCGGAGTTGAGCGAGAGCAGGAAAGAAAATATCCTGATCGGGCTGGAGGATTATCTCATCGATATGGCGGGCCAGTTCCAAAAGATCGATCAGGAGGCGCTGAACAGCGGGCTGGCAGCCTGCGAATCGGTCGCGGCAGGGCTCCGGCAGGCATGGAGCGGAGAGCAGCAGGAGCAAGTGCCGGTACAGCCGTCCGGCCCAGTATTGGGAGGCGGGATGAGCTTTGGGTAAAACCAAACCCACGCTCCCAAGCCCGGAACAACTATAAGGAGAAATGAGGTATGAACAGCATGATAATGGATTTTCAGAAGAAACAGACGCAAAAACTGGAAACCCCCGAAATGACGGCCGTAATGGCCGCTGTCAACGCGCTGGTGGATCACGCGGCGATACTCGCCAAGAACGGCGGGCGGGACTTCCTGCCCGATCTGCGGGACCTGGTAAACGAGATGCTCTGGCTATGGGCCCCGGAGGATGCCGCGGCAGGTATGGGGCCAACGGTACTTCAGAAGGAGTATCATAAAAAGATCAATGCCGCCGTGAAAGGACAGCCGGCAGAACTGCGCGTCAGCGCCAGGCAGGCCGGGGCCATTGTCCGCGGACTCAGCATCCATGCGGAGGAGATGGGTAAGCAAGGAAGTCTGCTCTCCATATGGCAGTGCTGCCGTCTGGCCAAAAGGCTGCGGGAGGACTGCGCCGGACAGACGGAACAGCCCCTTGCGCTGCATGGAGATTTCGAGATCGATGAGAGCCCCCGGTTTATGAAATTCGGCAGCATGGACCGGGACCATGTGCTGCCGGGACGACTGTTCCAGTATCCCGTCCTGATATTCAACGAACCCGTCCCAGCCGGACAGGTGCCGGAGGAATGGTACAGCTATAACCTTTCAGGCAGAAACATCCGGGAATCAGACCGGATGTGGAACTTTATGCCCAAATATGACTACGTGGGGAGCGTCCTTGTACCAGAAAAGCTGGTCCGGACAAGGCGCAATATGATGCGGATCGACGGCCGGTTCACGATGGACAGGGAAACGGTCAGTCTGGAGAGCTTTTGCGAACAAAACGGATTTCAGACGGACCATCTCGACCGGCTGTTTCCTGAGATGGAAACGGAGCAGATCCAGGGAGGGATGACCCTTGGCTGAGATATTCCACATCTACGCCTCCCATGGAAGGAACAACTACGTGGAACTGGACCTCCCCGCCAGCGATCATGAGATGCTGGACATGATGGAGCGGCTGCGGCTGGAGCCGGGGAAACTGCCCTATGTGGAAGTGTTGAAGATCCATGAAACGTATGACTACCTGGACAAGTGTATCCGAGAGCAACCGGACATCTATCAGCTCAACGCCCTGGCAAGGAAGCTGTCGGAGTTCACCTCTGTGCAGGAGATGGCGGCGTTCGAGGGACTGGTAGGGATGGAGATTGGAAAGAGCGCCGTTACCATCGAAATTCCCCGGCTCATCGACTTCGCCCACAGCACGGACTGCTGCGTAGTTGCGGCGGATGCCATGACGGATTTTCAACTGGGGAAATTCCTGGTGGAAAACGGCTTTATCGAGGATACCAACGGGCTGACAGAAGCCGCGCTGGCGTTGCTGGACTACGGAAAGATCGGCAGGGAGCATCGGGAGCGGGAGAACAGCGTATATACCAGCTTCGGCTACGTGGAGCGGCAATCGGAGATACACTGCGTCAGCAAAACTATGGATTTCCTGCCCGGAAAGCCGCCCTACACCATCCTGGTAAATATGGCGGCCCTGCCCCTCGCCGGGGACGGTCGAAAGCCGGAGGTGATCCAACTGCGGCTCCCCGCCCCGGAAGAGCAGCTGCGGGAAACCCTGGAAAAGCTGGGAAAGCCGGATTGGAAGGATGTCGCAGTCTCTATCCAGGACTGTGCGCTTCCCTGCCTGAACCATGAAATGTATTTTAACGGCGAGACGCCGCAGATCCTGGAGCTGTCCCACCGTCTGTCGGAGCTGGACGCGAAGGGCCGGCTGACCCGGTATAAGGCCATCCTGGCGGCGGAGGACTGCTCGGACCTGTCGCGGATGATCTCCCTCGCCGGTATGGTGGACGAATACTTCTTCGAGTCCAAGGTCAGCAGTCCGGAGGACATGGCGCGGGATGAACTGAAGGTCGTGATAGGTGATAAGGATGCGAAAACGCTCATGCCGTACATTGACCTCCACAGTTATGGCCGCGCTCTGCTGGAGCGGGATCACGCCACCATCACAGGATACGGGTTGGTGGAACGGGAGAACAGAGAACAGGCCATGGAGCAGCAGCCCGGTCAGGGCGGAATGGAGATGATGTAGGTAAAGCGCAGTCATGATGACAGGAAGTTCAACATCAGAACGAAATAAAGGATGTGAGCAGATTGGAATGCAAGGGGATCGATCATTATGATGTTTTTGATGGCGACGTGATAATTTTCTCTGTCGATATATCCGGTGTGCCGGAGGAGATTCGATCTATTGCACAAGAAATTGATGGCTGTGATTACGATCCGGATTGCTTCGGCATGTGGGTCAATTACGACTTTGTGGATAAAGAATTCTATCTGGTAACGGAAAATAACTATCCGGAAGTGCCGGGGGATGTGCCCAGCAATGTCTTTTATATCGACCAGGCTGCTGACAAACACTGGTTTAAAACAGATATTCCCCAAGAGCTGCTGGATCACATTTTCAAGGAATGCGGCAAGATCGTCGCAGATAGAGAAAAAGAGCAGGCAGAAGGGCAGAAGGGAGATGATATGATGGAGCGCAGTTATGATGAAACGATCCTGTGTCTGCCGGGAACGGCGGAGGAAAAGCAGTGGCTGGCGGAGCATCTGGAGGTACTGAGCGTCCGGGAGAGGACCATCCTCTCCGCCGCCATGGCCCGTGAACCGCCCCAGGATATGGCGGGCGCGGTAAACTGCCTGCTGTCCTTGGATGAATATGAGGTGCGGGGACATGTGGGGAGCTATACAGCTCTGGGAGAATTCTCCCTGTTCGAGCAATGTGTCCCGCAGGATCAGCAGGCGTACTTTGACCTGACCGCGCTGGGATATGCGTATGAGGATCAGCACCCCGGCCTGTTCATCGGGAACTGCTACGTGGAGTACCCCGCCAGCCAGTCGGTCATGCTCTACGATGGCGGCGAGCTTCCGGAAGCGGAAGGCTGGAGCGTCCGTCTGAAGCTGGCGTCGGAAGCCGTACCGGCGGGTGTGTGGGTAAAACTCCCGGACTATAACGAGGTCAATAATGACGGGCCGGGAGAGATCAGGCTTGCGCTGGACGAACTGCGGGTGAAAACCATCCAGGAATGTACGCTGCTGGATGCTCGGTGCGTGCTGCCCTGCGTCCAGAATCTCGCCGGTCAGTACGACAATCTTGCCGATCTGGTCTACGATGGGCAGGAACTTGGCATCCTTCTGGATAAACGAGGACAGGGCAGTCCGGATTTCCTTGAACGATTTTCCGCAGCCTTGGAGCTTGAGAGCTGCCGCCGTCTGTACGATGCATTGAATATCGCCAGCAGCTTGAACGGTTATGATTACATCAGCAAGGACCGCTTCCTGGATAAGGTCACGGAGGAGGTGAACGGGCAGGAGTGGGCGAAAGGCGGCGACGCGGTCAAGGGCTGCTTCGACTATGCCGCCTACGCCGCCGCACTGGCGGAACAGCAGGGCTATCAAACGACAGCGGATGGGCTGAATTACATCCGCAAACGGGATTCCCCCATGCTGGAACAGCAGCGGGGCGGGATGACAATGCAATAATTTGTGACGAGGGGCCGTTTCTCCGGAGGGACAAACGGCCCCTCTTTTTTGTATCCTTTTCCGGAGAAGCGGCGCCGGAAAGGAAGAAAAATGGCAAGCGAACAGCTGAAAAAACATCTGAGAGGAAACTGCCTGGGCAGGAAGAACGCGGCCACGTATCAGGAACTGGCGCAGATATTTCACATCAGCGAGAAGGAGCTGCAGCGGCAGGTCAACCGCCTGCGGAAGAAGCAGGTCCCCATCTGCGGCGGGCCGGACGGCATGTTCTACGCCAGGAACGCCGGCGAGTTGTATGGCACGATCCTGAATCTCAGGGCCATGGCGGAGGGACTGGATGAGGTCATCGCCAGTCTGGAGGCGGCTCTGGTGAACTTTGGGGAGGAGGCAGGTGGTCCGCCCTGAACAGCTTCATGAGCTGGATCGGAGGAAAGAAGCTTCTGCGGGACGCGGTGCTGTGCCGGTTTCCATTGGATTATGACCGGTTTATTGAAGTGTTCGGAGGCGGGGGCTGGGTGCTGTTCCATAAGCCGCCCCGGAAGGATTTTGAGGTCTACAACGACTTCAACGTCCTCCTGTCCAACCTGTTTCGCTGCGTCCGGGACAAGCCGGATCTGCTCATCACCGCTCTGGAGTACGTCCTGAACTCCCGCGCGGACTTCGACCATGTGCGGCTGTCCCTGCGGCAGAAGCGCACCACGGATGTCCAGCGGGCGGCATGGTTCTACCAGATCATCCGGCAGAGCTACGCCTCCGGCCTCACCAGTTTCGCCAGCCAGCCCCACGATATGTGGGACGATTTCCCCCTCATCAAGCAGGCCAGCAGGCGGCTGAAGGATGTGGTGGTGGAGAACCAGGACTTCGAGAAACTGATAGGGCACTATGACCGGCCCTCGTCTTTCTTCTACTGCGACCCTCCCTATCATGCCACCGAGGGGTACTACAAAAATATCGGGGAATGCGGATTCCGTAAGAAGGACCACTACCGGCTGCGGGACGCTCTGCTGGAGATCGAGGGGAAGTTCCTGCTGTCCTATAACGACGATCCCTTTGTCCGCCGCCTGTATACTTACCCCGGCATCATGATCCAGGAGGTCACCCGTCCCAACTCGATCAAGCTGCGGTATGAGAACGGTGCGCAGTTCCCGGAGCTGCTGATCGCCAACTACGACATGAACGAGCGGATGCGGGCTACCTCGCAGATCGCTCTATTTTGATGGAAGGAAACATCTTATGCAAAAATTTATCAAGGAAACCACCAAAAAGAAGCTGGTCATCCCCAACGCTGAGCTGGAACTGGGCGGCCTGGAAAAAGGGGAGCCGGTGGAGATCCGGGCGGCGGATAGTGCGGTGATCATCCTGCGGAAAGGGATGACCGCGATGGAGATCATCCGCGCCGTGGACAGCCTTCAGCGGCTGGCGGTGGAGCTGAACGGGCATCTGGCCGGCGTGTGCGGCCACTGCGAGGACTGCGGCGAGGACGGGGAATGCCCCGCCCTGCCGGAGCGGACGCAGACCATCGTACCGGAAGCGGTCCGGGAGGAGGTTGGAATCCCGGCGAACGCCAAGCTCTGCGCATGGACGGGAAATGAGCCGGGTACGGTGACGGTGGGACAGGCGGACTACCGTCACGACCTTACCGATGTGCCGGAGTGGGAGCTTTCCGTACTGGCCATGATGGGCGTGTGCCTGGGCACTCTGGAGGAGCGGCTCATGGCGGAGGACATCATCTATGGATTGTGATTTTCCAAGCATTTACCGCAGCGCCTATGAAGACGCGGAGCGGAGAGACGAATTGAAGGAATACGCTAAAAGTTTCCGGCTGAATGTCGGATGCGCCTGCGCTATTGAACACGACATCCGCGCCTGCGCCATAGGAAATGGCTTGCAAGCGGGGTGTGTGGACATGACGCTGGAGCGGTACGGTTTTCAGCGCGTCAGCTTCGTCCTCGCCAACTCGCTGTGTAAAATGGAACATCCGGAATCCATTCGGGAGGACGTTCTCGCCTGGGGTGAGCAGATCTATGTACCGCCGGACGGCGATAACAACCGCTATTACGCGGTAGATGCCGCCACGCCGCTACTGGAAGCGTTTATAGGGCAAGTCCGTGAGACGTATCAGACGCTGGGGCTGTTCGGTCCGGAACACTGCGTCAACAGTGAAAAGGGTCTGGACTACACCGGCAAAGTGTTGGTGCTAAGTCCCAACACGCTGAAGGAAAGCTGTTGGAGCCCGCTCAATCAACTCTGGCTGGGGGAAACGGGATTTGGTTGTTCTCCCACCGCTTCCGGGCGGGCCGTGTACGCGACCTGTCTGGGAGACGGCGAGCAGACGCGCTGGAACCGGGCCGACTTCATCGGGGTGCTGGACGAACAATACCTGCCGGACTGGGCGAGGGAGAAGCTGGAGGAACTCACGCAGGGGCAGCGGCCCCAAGGGCCGGAACAGACAGGCCCCACTATGAATATGTAAAGGAGTACATCATGAAACGAACAATGACACTGCTGCTGTTGGCCGTTGTGCTGACAGCAGTCACTTGTATGTCACCCATTGCCCTGGCGGCGGAGGTGTGCTATCCCACCGCTGTGGAGGAGAGCGAGGATGGCGGCGAGATCAGGAAGGTCTATGACCTCTCGCCGGAGCAGGACCCTGCGGGCATCCCCCGCTCTGACTTTGAACAGGACGGCGTCCACTATACCCTCACCGACCTCCTCAAACAGGAGATGCCGGAGTACCAGGAACGGCAGCACACCGAGGAGGTGTCGCTGGAAAGCAAGAACAAGGATATGGCCTCCATTCTGGCCCTGCTGCCCCAGGAGAGGGATGAAAAGCTTTCCGCCCGTCGGGCCGCCCAGCAAGAGCCGGGCTGGCAGTGGGACAAGGAGCGGGCGGCGGAGTGGGCCCGAGTCGGAGAATTGATTCAGGTCGTCCGGACTGCGGAGGAAAACGGGGAGATGTGGGGCTCCACCGATCCGCAGGAAGAGGAACTGTTCCGGCGGGCGGCGGAGCTGGTCCACCCCAAGCGCTTTCAGGCCCGGGGCGAGGGCATCCGGGACCTGTCTTTCCTGGAGGGGCTGACCGGGCTCAAGGAGCTGGATTTGTGGGACAACGACATCGAGGATCTGTCCCCTCTGGCCACCCTCACCGGCCTGCGGGAGCTGTGGCTGCCCTACAACCTGATTTCCGACTTGTCCCCCCTGGCCGGGTTGGAAAAACTGGTGCAGCTGAACGTCTACGGCAACCGCATTACCAGCCTGGAGCCCCTGCGGGGGATGACAGGCCTGAATCAGCTGAACCTGCGGGGCAATCCCCTGGAGCCGGGGACGCTGGCCTGCCTGCGCAAGTGCAAGCGGCTGGGGATGCTGAACCTGAGCGGCACCGGCCTGGGGGACATCTCCGACCTGGAATTCTGCCGAGCCTGGAACCTGGACTTATATGAGAATCCGAATCTCACCGGCCTGGAGGTCATCTCGACCATGAAGCGGCTGAGCTGCCTCTGTCTGGACACCAATGTGGCCCGCCGGTACGACATCCCGGCCCTGGCCCCACAGCTCACCGAGCATGTGGAACTGGGCGGTATCTCTCTCTATGTATGGCCGGAGAAATATTTTGAGTAAAACTACCCCTAACCTCGATTTGCCCGGTAAAATTCAGGTCACAGCAAACGGAGGGGAATGAAACCCACGGATGAAGGTGCCTTTGGTCAAGCCTATTATATCTCGAATTCCCGGAATTCGTCCTGGATTTCCTCGTCCGGAACCCCTCCCTTGGCCATCTCAAAGCTGTTGTCCCCGAGAATCTCCGAGACAGTCTTCCGGGGATTCTGATGCAGGATGTTGATCAGCTCTATGAAGTCCCGGATGATTTCCCGGGGCGTGATATGGGTCTGGGCCCCTACCCGGTTATATTCCACCGTCAGGAAATAGACCAGTTCCTCATGGCCCAGGATTGGTTCATAATTGTAGAGCTGGGCGTGGATGTTCTGCAGCTTCTCCACCAGGATGTACATCTCCTCCTGGTTCAGCATCTGAAGGCGGATGATGGGCGCGGAGAGGTCTTTCACGTCATCGGTAGCGAAATGTCCCTCCGCCAGACGGGAGCGCAGCGCCTCGTAGCTGAACACGCCCTTGTACTTGTCCTCGATGCACTGTGGCGTGCCGCCCATGAGAAAGCCGATGTATTTCGCCTTGCCCTGGAGCACGTCATTGTACATGGTGAGGATCTTCTCGTAATTGTACTGCCGGGTGATGGCGTTGGGGATCT
>OFFT01002113.1_pt1 | contig 10785 bp, 13 predicted proteins | sample 1521581 | NCBI WGS metagenome assembly OFFT01 (sample SAMEA3504084, study PRJEB24116) | mouse gut metagenome | biome: mouse gut; feature: mouse-associated habitat; material: faeces | place: Denmark | collected 2011
CATATGGCGGATGAAGTCCATAGTGCGGCGGTTAGCTTTTGTATATCCTTTATCTCAGCAGCGCCATACTTCCCGTCAATTTGTTTACTTTCTTTTTCGCACCGCAGATGGCAACCCCATAATAATTCAGTTCCGTTTCTGGAACGTCCTTCATCTTTTCAATAAACTCATTATAGGTCTTGCACCCCTGTGCAAGGTCTGAAAAATTCACCATCGTCAAGTCCGAAAGCCCCGGCTCATACAGCTTTTCGCGGATAGACTTGATTATCTCCATATTTCCCTTTAAGATTGGCACTGGAAATTCAATGATTCCCAAATGACAGGTTTCGGGCTGCGGAGGAGGAACGCCATGTATCAGGATTTTCCTTTTACCATCGTGGATGTGGCATATCTCTTAAACCTGCATGTCAGGCGTCAGGATTTCCTCATAACTCTCCACCTGTAACTGCAGCAGCCCGTGCCTGTTCCTTTCCCAGTTTCCCATAAGCTCCGTTTCTACCGCCGCTGTATCCGGCAGTCCCGTGCCCGTTGCCGTAAACCGGGTGCCTTTTCCCTGATAGTCTGGAGCTTTCGCCGCTTCCGGCACGCCCTCATCTTCCGTGTGGTACATACTTGCACCCCGTTTCCGCAGCAGATTCCCCTTAAACTAATCAGGGAGATTCCTCCCTGTCTCTTATAAATCCTCCTCATTGCCCTCATTTATGGTACTACAAGCTTTTCTAATATCTCTTTCTTTATATTGTACAGTGCAATTTCTGATATACCAGAATTGCCGCAACTTGATGTTATTTTACAGAATATTACTTCCCACCTTCTGAATGGTCAAAATTTGTTATCCCCCATTCATAACTGTTTGTATTTGAATCATTCTTTGGAACGGGAGGATTAGCAATAATGAATTCACTTCCGTCAGGTGCAGTTATTTTTATGCTGTCTGTTTCGCTATCCGTAATATCCATACTGTTGTTCTGGCTGCTGGCTGCTGAAGGTGTGTATGTTATTTTCCAAACACAAAATCCGATTATGGCAATAGCAAAGACAGTGCAGGCACATGACAGTATAATCTTAGACAATTTTCCCATGATTCCTATTCTCCATTCTATCGCAATCATTCTAATCCGCTTCTCTGGTTTACCGTTACCAGTCTGCCGTCTGACAAACCCAACACTTCATCTGCATAGGATGCAACTTTGTGGGAATGCGTGGCAAGAATGACACAACACCCTTCATTCTTTACCAGGCTTGTAAGAATCTGCATAATTTCTTCCTCTGTGTCTTCATCCAGGTTTCCTGTGGGTTCGTCTGCAATTAGAATATCCGGGTTGTGGGAGAGGGCTCTGGCTATGCCTGTCCGCTGCTGCTCGCCTCCGGACAGCTTCAATATTTTCCTGTCTGCAGTCACCCGGTCAATTCCGACTTTTTCCAAAAGCCTGTATGCCGACTGCTTCTTGCCTCTGCTCCTGTCCCCGCTCAAATTCATGGAAAGGACAACATTTTCAACAGCAGAAGCATTCAGCAGCAGATTATAGCTCTGGAAAACTACACCGATGTTTAATGCCCTGTATCTGTCTCTGTTGATGCATTTCAGATTTTCACCATTATAGGATATCGTTCCCTCCCTGCATACATCAAGCCCGGAAACCAAAGACAACAATGTTGATTTGCCAGCACCGGATTTCCCGATAACAGCATACATTTTCCCCGCTTCAAAATCGGCTGTAATATCACGCAGTACAGGCGTCTCCGATTTTTCATAAGTGTAAGAGATATGCTCCAAATGCAATATACTCATATCATCATCCCCTTTCCGAAAGGATCTTCACGGGCTCATATCTTGTAATATAAAAGATTCCCGCAATGTTCGTAAGCAGGCCAAGAGCCAGCGAAATCATAAAGGTAAAAGCAACACTTTCCGGCGTCTGGACAATTCTCACCTCCTGCAGGGTGGGTGGAGTTTCATTCATGCCGTTCGTACTGGAAAGGATATCACCATAGTCTGCCTGCGGGTGTTGTTCCATAAAACCCGCCTGCCTGTTCACGATTGCATCTGACACAGGTTGTGCGATAAGGCCGCCGATGCCCAAACCGATACAAAGACACAGAGCCATGATGCAGACGGATTCGCAGATAAGTCCAAACGCAACTTTCACTTTTGGCATTCCCATCGCACGCAGTACCCCGATTTCATATTTCCTTTCCCGTACCCCCAGCATTGACAACAAGATTAAAATCAGGCACCCCACCAGAAGTATCACCGCAAGAAAAGCAGCTGAAATACTTTTCAGACTCTCAACCGGCTTTACGACTCGGTTGTAGCTTTCTGCGTCCACGTTGACATTGTAGACTTCATGCAGCCCGTTCTCCTTTACATAGCTTTCAAATTCGGCCGCCAAGTCAGGATTTTTCAGATAGTACACTGCTGTCACATAAAGCCCGGCAGTGCTATGTTCTTCAAGGGTGGAAAAGCTGGTGAGGATTTCATTGCGCCGATTGTTGACTGCCCAGTTACCGCCATTTGGCTGCGGTGTCGTTATATCCAGATAAATTCCGCAGATAGTCAGATGGAGCATCTCCACATCCGTGCTGTTCACATCCTGCAGTTCGAGTTGGTCGCCCAGTTTCAAGCCGTTCAGATCAGCAAAGTCACGGCTTACCATGCACTCGCCGGAAGCCGCAAACAGTCTGCCCTCATCGAGTTCACGCAGTCCCAAAGTAAAATCTTCCATCATGGAATCATCTGAATAGCCTACAACAGTGGTGTTTGGGGCCTGCCTTTGTACATGAGTTGCGGCTTGTGTGTCTGTCAAAAAAACATTGTCCGTTCCTGACTCCCAGCTTTCTTCTTCTCCACCCTGGTCCAATCCGATAAGCTGATTGCTGTACGTCTGGCGTGAACCTTGAAAGAGCGTGCTTTTCACAGCATCCGATCTGGAGAACGCAATGTACTGTTCCGTTGTGATTTCAGGATTATGGTACATTCCGTTTTCGTCTGGTTCCATAAGGGTAAACAGCTTTCTTAAATCCGGCGTAAAGAAGACACTTGCGCCGAAACGGTCTGAATAGTCATCAATGACTGCTTCCGTTGTGAAATGAATCATGGAAGATACCGTTATTGATGCCAGGCATATAATCAATACAGCACCAATCAACAGATACCTCCCCCTGTTTCGCACTATATTTTTGAGTGCGTGACCAATTAAATACATAAAGTCCTCCTGTAGATGTTATTAAAAGCTCCGCGGTCAGCTTTCAAATTATAGTCTATCAGAGGCAATGTTAATCCAGCGTAAAGGCCGGAAAAACAATTTTAAATTTGGACCCACAGTTTTCCCTGCTGTCTACCCAGACAAATCCACCGCACAATTCCGCCACATGGCGGACCAGACTGAGCCCTATCCCGTAGCCATCCTTCTTCCTGTTCCCAATTCTGAAACGGTTTTCAAAAATTTTTTCCTGCTGCTCCATATGGATACCGATTCCAAAGTCTTCAACGGATACATAAGGGCAGTCTCTCTGTATGCCCACATACACCACAACAGGCTTGTCCTGTCCATACTTGACAGCATTATCAATCAGATTTGAGACTGCTCTGTATACCAGCAGTTCCTGCCCTGCAATATACAAAGCCGCATCCTCGTCAAAATCAAAAGAAATATCAGGATACACTTTTTTGTATTCATCCACTGCCATCCCACAGACAAGGGGCAGATCCACTTTTTCAAGTACGCTCTCATTTGCAGATAAGCTCAAAATATCGTCAAGGTTCTTTACCATATGGTCAATCTGCACCGTTGTCCGTTCTGCCACAACAGAAGAGCATTCATTTTGTATTACGGCGCGCAACAGCGCAAGAGAATTTTTTTGTTCATGGGAAATGAAGGAACTAAGGTTTTCAAAATCTGCGCGCAGACAGGATATTTCCTCATTCACATCCAAAAAAGCGGCCGCAATCTCGGATAATTCTTTTGGAAAAGCGGCATGCAAAGTATCTGCTTTCACATTCCTGTTTTTCAGATTATATGCCGTTTCCTCAATCGGCCTTATGATTCTGCTGGTTAAAATATGTGCGAACACAAAAGACAATACCAATGAGATGGCAAATGCAGCCAGGGTCGTGCGGGTGACGATTGCCACATAATAGGGAATAAAAAGAGAATGGATCTCCTGTTCTGTGACAACGCTTTTTTCTAATTCATCCAACGGAATCATTAAGCCGTTCTCTGTAAGCACTGCTCCGTCAACAGATACATAATATCCCTGTATCTGTTCTGGTATATCAATTTTAATATTCAGGACAAAGACGAACGCAATAAGGAGGAATACCCCTATCAGGCACATGGAATACAACAGAGCATAATTCTGAAACCTTATTTTTCGGAATTTTTCCATAAATGATATCCCTTTCCTTTTACAGTCACCAGCAGGTTCTGTCCGCTGGCTGCCTGCAGCTTTTTACGGAGATTCGAAATGTGTACCCGCAGCACCGATGAAAACAGATCAAATTCTTCGTTATACGTATGCTCTATGATTTCCTCGCTGGATACAACTTTCGGGTAACATTCGGCAAGATACAAAAGAATATCAAATTCTTTTACGGACAGGGGAATGTCCACATTCTCCCATACAGCTGTACGTGCAGCCGGGTTGACGGACAAACTACCAATCGTAATCCGGGGACTTGTCCGCCCATAAGACCTGCGGACAACAGCACGGATGCGAGATGTTAACTCGATAAAATCAAAGGGCTTCACAATATAATCATCTGCCCCCAGATCAAGTCCGGCCGCTCTTTCCTTTACGGCTTCTCTTGCCGATACAATCAGCACAGGCATATTTCGTCCGCTGTTCCGCAGAAACGCAAGTATATCAAGTCCATCCCTGTCCGGTAAATTTAAGTCAAGGAGAACAGCATCATAATCTGTTATGCTTGCCTTTTCCTCTCCTTCAAGACCAGTAATGGCAATATCAACAGTAAAGCCCTGCCGTTCCAAACCAGTTTTCATTTCCTTGGCAAGCTGCCTGTCATCCTCTATAATCAACACTCTCATTTAGAATCCTCCTTATATGGATTTTTTATTGTACCATAATCAATGTTTATCTAATGTTAATTATAAGAGATTTTCTATCCAAAGCCTGCCGCTCATACAGATACTCCGATTCTGCAGGGAATCCATTCCACCGGTTCTCCCTTTCCTTTGATCTGGCTGGCAAAATGTGCCACCTCCTGGAAATCGTGATCCAGCAGTCCCATATGGTTAAATTTTATGTCCGGCAGCTCTTTTTGTAAGGAATTGCAGAGAAACGAGTGGAACCCGCTGATATCCCAGCCAAGAATATCGTTTCCAAGGCATGGGCTGTTATCGTTTTCACCATTCATCCGGCCATGGCTGTTACTGCTCTTGAGCTCGCCTGCCAGAATCTCATAATACTCCCTGATTGTAGAGACGCTTACTACATGGCAGGAGACAGCCCGGCAAAATCTTTCATAAAAATCCCTGGCATCCGAGAACCGTAAAAATCTGCTGTCCAAATCAAGACTCCCGGCATCAAAAAGCCTTTTTGCCGTTTCCGAAAACTCTATGTACTGTTCTTTATTAAGCCGCAGTCCTGACAGTGGGGCTCAATTCAAACAGCAGGCTCCTCCAGTCGTTCTGTTTCTCGCTCCCTTCGTCAAGGCTCTGCAGTTCTTCCGTCGCATAGTTATGGGGAGCACAGTATTTTGCCATGACCTGCTCCATCTTTGCCAGGGTATCTTCGGTATCCTCCCCCTGCTCCAGTATTGTCAAAAGATAGTTCGGAATCCATCCCCGCAGGTATGAATCACGGAATGCCCTGCGGACCTTTTCAAGCTGCTCTTTTTTCTCATCCATCATCAAAGAATCTCCGTTTCCTTTTCATTCTTATATGCTGTATACAAGCCTTTTAACGTCCTGTTATCAGGATCTCTCCGTCTTTTTGGCCAGACCGTGGTAGTACCGCATGAACCGGCATACTTCCTCATAGGTCTCCCGGATTGCGTTCTGGCGTTCTTGTGCGTCTGAAATCTCCTTTGTTTCCAGAAAGAGCTGTGCATTACGGTACATCACCGCTATGGCGTCTCTCGAATCATTGCAGGCATTGGGGAACTCCTTCAGATGGTCTTTCATATAATCGGAATTATGTCTCACACATTCTTCAAGGCGCGCATATCCTTCCTCTTCCTTTCCGGTCAGCAAATCCCATACGCCAAACAGATAGCTGTCCGCTCTCCAGGGGTCCGGTTTTCCCTCCGCATCCAGATTCCACATGGGCCGGCCGGTCCTCGAATCGTTTGGCCCTTTCTCTGTGGCTTTCAGGTAATCCCGGCGCTCTTTTGCAAAGTAGGTCTCCAGGCTGTCGATCTTCTGCCACTCCGGCAGCACGCCACCGGCCAGGAAGGTCAGGATATCATCAAATTTTTCCGTTGATGCTCTCCACCGCGGCAGCATCCACGGCTTCCCCACCATACTCAATCACGCCCCATCCATTATTCATCTTTTGAAAATATTCTCCCTGGCTGACATGGCCCGGCAAGCCTAAGATTCCGTACTGTATGGCGTATATGGGACAGAGATAGCAGATCATGGCCTCATATCCGCCGCCCCTGAAATAACCGATAAACTGAATCCGGGATACCAGGCCGTTCTTTTCCCGCACAAAGGTTTTGGGGCCTGCTTTTTTCATACCGTATGCCTTTGCAACAGGAGCGATCTTTGCCTGCAGGTTTTCCTTTAGGCGCAGTTTCAGTTCTTCCCCGCATTCTTTCCACTGTTCGATTGTCCTTGCATTTTTATAGCTGAACGCTTTCGCCGGTTTCTGGCCGGGCGGCGTTCCCAGCAGGCTCTTCCAGTCAAAAGAAATGGATTCTGTCGGATGTTTCTCCAGATATTCCTCCCAGGCACGCCTGGCAGGCGCCGTTTTCCTGTGGTAGGCTTCCATGGCTTTCTGTCTGTCACGGTTCTCCTCTTCCTGTGCTTTTTCCGCATAATAACCGGACGTCTTCACCGGGCGCCCCTGGGTATGGAAATAATAGGCAACACCGCCCTGAGTCTTTGTCATCCAGTAATAGTTTGCACTCCATAAAGCGGGCATAATCCGCCCCCGGTCTCCCCGGGTCAGGGTTTCTTCCAGCTTAAGCCTGTTGCTGTTCCACCAAGTTTCCCACTCCTCCGGTTCTACGTCTCCTGCCGCAATGCGCAGAAACATCTGTTTCATCTCGTCCTGAAATCCCATCCTTATTCTTCCTCCCCTTTTCTTTCCGCCACTGCATACTGAAAGCCTGCGCTCATGCCGCATGTTCCATTGGAATGTACCTTATAATCTCTGTCAAATTCATCCTCTGGCAACAAATCCAATTCTTCCTTTGACGAGATGTCTTTCACGAGCTTTACTTCCCCTGTTTCCCGGTTCCGGCTGAGTATGTACAGGGCGCCTTCATGTTGGGCCATGAAATCTTCCGGCACATGCATTACCGTTGCATAATTGCTGTCAGGGCTTTCTTCTGTCACTTCATACACATCCGATACGAGTTTATATGTCTGGGTTTCGCTGTTTCCACGGTCAATATGCCATTCCTCTGCACCTTCACTGATGCACAGGATATCTTCTATTTCAAAAGGAAGCCTTGATATAACCATAATCCCCTCCTTTTGCATGGAATGAAATCCCCAGGAATCTTCTGACAGTTCTTCCTGCTTTGTTCCCCTGTCTTTAAGGCAGGCCCGCCTCCACTCCCTGAAATATGGGAAGCCTGCGATATCCGGATATTCCACAGAACGGTCTACCCATTCCGCCTCCGGTGAAGCATATACCCGCAGGTTCCACGCAACATAGCCCTCTTCACAGACCGGCCAGTCCCCAGCCTCGAATGAAAGTGAGGTAAGAGGCTGCTTCATGGACAGCCAGGAATTATGGAATTCCACCCGGCTCATCATGGCAAGCAATTCTTCTGCCGCCTGACCCTGGAAATAAAAATCCGCCATATTCCCATGGTCAAATCCTCTCTCCCGCCATTCTGCGGGTGTAGCTGCACGATATCCTGGGGCATTTTCCAGTTGAAATTCAATATCTGTTTTATAAGGTTGCGGCAGATGATACAGCTCTGTAAAGTATTCCTGAAGGACAGCCTCTATTTCTTCCCTCTGGTAATTATCCCAAAGGATTGTCTCATCATTCACATCAATGCCTGCGCAAAACTTCCTGCCTTCATATTCCATAAATACCACCACATTGGAATTGACATAAGGTGCAAAAAAATCATGATACCCCTGAACCCAGTATCCCTGTGGCGAAGCATCTATCCCATATTTTTCCGTGATATAAGCTGCTGCCCTGTCCTCCGCTGTTTTTTCTGCCGCATGGTAGATATGGTCAATTTCCTGCCGTGTCTCCATCCGTTCCCGGCTGCATCCGGTAAGCAGGAACATTGACAGAATCCCTGTTACTGCCATTCTTTTGATTCTGCCGAATACTTCCCCTCTGCTGTCCAATCCCTTTTTTTCCTTCATACCCTGCTCAATTTCCGTTCTCTTTTATATCGCTTCTCCAAGTCCTTCCATGACTTCCATAAGCTTCTTATACCCTGCCTCGCTGGCGGCTCCATAAAGCACTTCCAGGTCACCGCACTCCATGACCACAGCCATATTGTCAGATGCATTACTGTAAAAACGCATATCCATCCCCAGCCATCCAGAAAGCCCAAAGGGTTGTTTTTCAAGGCCGGACCGGACGGTTTCCAGTTCTTCCTCCGTAAGCCAATACATAAGTTCATCCCCATGAAAAGGAAAGGCAAATACCGCTTCATAAGCAAGGGCGGCCCTCAGAAATCCGCTGAGCGTTCCGGCGCACAGGGTCCATCTGTGGTCATTTATCTGATCTGCAGCCACATAAACCGGAGGGTCCGCTTTGGTCAGGTCTTTTCTTCGGATTCCTGCCCGGCAGCATCCCTGATTTTCAATCAGGATCACCAGGTAATCGCCGTCCTTTAACCAGTCCCATTGATCGAAATCTTCCGGCCTGATCCACTTATCCTGTACCTTATGGATTGCCTCCGTGCGCGCCGCCCTGCTCCAGAACTCTTCCAGCACAGGAGGAAGAGGAGAAAAGTATTTTTTCACAATAGCCAACTCTTCTTCTGTGTATCCCTGCAGTTCTTCCACCCCATACAGCTGCCGGATCTCCTCCCTATACTCTCTCTGGTTCTGCCCCTGAGCGCCTGCATCCTGCGGCTCTGCTTCCCGTTCTTCCGTAAACAGGTAGGGAACCCCCTGCCACATAAGCTTTGGCATTTCTTCCAGCCTGTTGAAATAGAGGCAGATGATCTGGTCGTCTCCCCAGTATCCGGATTCCGGCCTTCTGGTGCAGGCTGTGATATGATAGTACCCGTCCGGCAAAGACAGCACCTGGTCCTGTGGAAAATCCGGATTCCAGTCACTCAGCCAGAACAGGTCTCCAAACTGCAAAGAACCGCCCCTTACCTCCACCGCCAGCCGGATCATCACCGGAAACTCTTTCTCCCCGTTGGAATCCGGATAGCCGGGCCGGAACCAGAGAATAAAATCGCCTCCCGTACCTGTACAGAAAGCCGTGATATCCCCTTTTCGGATATGCTCCCCCACCTGTTTCGGATTCGTGAATTCTACTGTCAAAAAGTCGCTCCCCGGAACAACACATCCCATAACCTCCGGGGAAAACAGGACAATCCCCATGCCGTCAATGCTCAAATGCGCCGTATCTCCCAGATGCAGCGGCTCCTCTGATGCCGTGCTGCCCTCAGAAAGAGTTTCCTTTCCACAGGGCTGCTCTGCCGCCTTTGGTTCTTCTGTTTTTTCTTCTTTTATCTCCTGAAGGCAGGACAGCTGTTCCAGCACCTCCGTATATTTCAGCTGGCTGTAAGGAGGCAGGAGGACTTTCTTCAGCGCCGGAAGCTCTGCCAGCAGGCGGCAGTCTGAAAAGCTGGTATCCTGCAGATCCAGGGTATTTAGACTTTTGCATCCGGCCAGAAAAGAATAGTCGTCGATTGCCACATCATGGAGGGACAGCTGCTTTAGCCTTGTCATTTCCCCAATCAGAGAAAAATCATTCTCCTTTACCATGAGCCAGGAAGGAAGACGTATGTCCTCTACTTTTTTAACAGCCGAAAAATTTCTCCTTCTGCTGTCCAGGCTTTTCATTTTCGTCAGATCGCTGAATGTCTGCAGGTCATGTCCTGTGTTTCTCTGAATCCAGATCACAAGTCTTGGATCGATCCCATACTGTTTCATCATTTTAAAAGTTCCTCCTAATTAAAAATCCCTGCCCGCAGCCGGCTCCGTTTCCCTGCTTATTCAACTTTCAGGTCATATTCTTCCGGCGACTTTATGTTGATTGTACAGAACCTGTATGTTTCTTTGTCTTCATATGCCCCTTTACAAATAAAACAGCCGTTCACAGTTTTGACAGACTGCCTTCCCACGATTTTTTTCATTCCGTCAAACAGCTTCTTTGCCGCTGCATTGTCATAATGCATCGTTGCTGTCTCCGTGGGGAAGATTGCCGTTTCCTGGTATACGCCGTTTAAGTCTATATCTATCCGTTCTATATTTTCGTCACAAAGGGAAGTATATCGTATCCTTCCCTTCTCATGGTCTCTCCATCTGTATTCTTTCCAGGAGCAGGCAGTTGTTCCTGAAAATGCAAGAATCTGCTTATTGCCCTGATGGGAGCCGAAAAAATTAGTTCCCAGGTCTGGCAGGCCGGCAGCGTCCTTGAAAAAGACAGGGCCTTCAT
>OFFT01002115.1_pt1 | contig 10783 bp, 9 predicted proteins | sample 1521581 | NCBI WGS metagenome assembly OFFT01 (sample SAMEA3504084, study PRJEB24116) | mouse gut metagenome | biome: mouse gut; feature: mouse-associated habitat; material: faeces | place: Denmark | collected 2011
AAGCCACTTCGAAAACTCACTTTCGTGCTGCCCCTGGGTCTTTATAGCATACAGAGTTGACCAATAAAGTAAGTGAGCGGCAAGAGTAGCAGTGTCGCTTTGACGAGCCAGTTCGCGTTTCTCCTTTCCGGAGAGCATGTCAAACGTTTTTAGTCCGAGAGAATCGTTGATAGCTTCCTCATCAAAATTATCTTTCCATGAAGAGAAATCAATCTTAACTTCTCGACCGACGAGCCATTCCTGAGGGTCAGGCGCACCTTTTACCATAATCTCATTATAGCTGTCAAGGCGTATCTGAATTGTTGAGTCCGAATACTTTTCCTCAATAGGCAATGACTTGATTACCTCAACCAAAGAGGCATACATTGGTTTCAGATCTTCGTGTTCAAGATAGAAACCATTGAGGATAATCCAAATATCCTCGAAGTCTGAATTGCGAAAATAGTCCTGATAAATCATATGTCAATGTTTTAGCTGCAAAGTAAACATCAACATGGCGCATTTCGCGGTACAGGATTATTTTATGGCTAAATTCTTGTGTTTTTCTGGATGGTTTATTCAAAGCCTAATTCGCCACGCATTTTCTTTGTCAGCCCTTTTGCAGTCTGATTATATGCGTGGCGAATTATATTTTTCTCTATAGCAACGGGGATATTGCTGTTAAAGTCAATAGAAATCCAATGCCGCTTGTTCATGTGGAACCCGGGACGGATGTTGAAATACCTGTCTTGAAGTTCAATAGAAAAATCCGGATCCACTTTTAGATTATAGAATTGCCAATGACCGGACAATTCCAAAAGACAAAAGATTTTACCGCCTATTCTCAACGCACGAGCATCCGGCCCGAATGGCATATCTTCAGTGACGTGAGGCAGGGAGAGCGCAAACTCTCGTATATCCTCAATATCCATCAGTCCCAGTTGTTGAGGTTGGCGATGAAATCGTCAACTTTGCGTAGTTTCGTATCATCATAAGATTGTCGTTGGGCTGAGAAAATATCGTTTCGATACGTTTACGGAACCTCTTGTATGCCCATGTGGGCGGACGCCGGTTTTTCTGATTAAGCCGATATGGAACATCAAGAGTGATATTTGCTGCCTCAAAGAGATTCTTCTGAATCTCAGCACTGAGATAGCCTTTGTCTCCAAGCATCATGCAATCATGATATTCCCAGCGTACGTCCTTGAGATAATGAAGGTCATGGACGCTTGCGGCAGTCATGTCAAAGCAATGGATAACACCACGTATTCCGCAGACTGCATGGAGCTTATATCCATAGTAATGCAAGCCTTGCGAAGCGCAGTATCCCCAGTCGGGAGCCGCATCGGGATTGTCTTGTCCCATGGCGCATCGTTTCGCCCGTGCGTTCTGGCATACCTTCACAGGTTTGGAATCAATGCAGAACACATCTTCGGATCCATCAATGGCTCCGGCTACATCCTTACGGATTTCTTCTGCAAGCCGTGCCGTAAACTTACGTCGGGTATTGAACTGTCTCCGACTGATCAGGTTTGGAAAATCCTCCTTACACTCATTATGCAATCGATGAAAAAGAAGATTTTCGCTGTCGAATCCGAAGGCTTCGGCAGTTATGCCGAGAGCAATTACTTCGAGGTCGGAGAACTTGGGGACAACGCCACATCTGGGGACATTACCGAGTTCATTAACACGATTTCCGGTGAAATCCTTGCAGATTCCGAGGATTCTGACGAAATTTGCTATGAAGTTGCGCATAAGCAGTGCGATAGTACTTAGTAGTTTGGTCACCACTAATTTGCTAATAATCTGCGAATTGTGCAACTTTTCCATATATATATTTAGAAATCTAATTCAACCAACGAGTTATTTGAACTTGTATTGAAAGAGCGTATCCGCACGTGCAGCATCTGATCGTTGCAGCCCTTTAATTTGGGCATCAGACATTCCTGCTTGACGATATGGTTCATATCCTCGTGTTGTAACAATAACTTTTTTCTCTAAGCTACAAGAGCAAAAAGCCATCAATGTTATTAGTAGTAATAAAATTCTCATAAATCTTAGTTTAATGCTAATTCCCTGTGCCAAAACGCGATGTATCAATATTTGTTTCTTTGGGCTTGAAACCGTTGAAACGCCAGATGAATGTCAGTTTGAGGTTGCGGGTCATGTCGCGCACTTTCATTAGATAATCTTGACCGGCATGGTTGATAGTCATGGTTGGCGACCATTTATTGAAAATGTCATCGGCTTTCAAATCAAGTTCACAGCAACGTTTCTTTCCGAATTGCCATTTTACGCCGGCATCGACTTTCCATATACCCGACAGATCGGCTATACCCTGCAATGATGGCGAGATGTAGCTGAAATCAACGGTCAGTGATACCGGGCAGTTCTGACTGAACTTAAAAGAATTGCTAAATTCACCATAGAATATCCACTTGCTGTTGTCAAAGCCGATGTCATGAAAATGGTCGGCTTTCTCCCGCTGATTGAAAACATTGGCTGTGGCCGTGGCATTCCAGATATATCCTACACCAAAAGGCGCATAAAGATTAAGCCCGACAACGCGCTTATAGTTCATGTTGATGGTCTGATATATCAGGTTCAGTGCATCCGGCGACTGGTAAGGTAATTGCACAGTCGCTTTGTCGCCATACTGAAAGTATAGTGTTGCAACATATTTCTGTCTAAGGATATAGTTAAACTGTGCGTCGTATTGAATATACGGTTGCAGCTTCGGATTACCGATTATTGTCGAGTAATCGTTAATGTGACTTGTACCGCCGTGCAGTTCCCAATACGAAGGATAGATGCGTTGGGTGTTGAAGTTCAGTTGAAAAATACTTTTGGGCGTCTTATAGTAGGTCGCACCAAATTGAGGAATGAAATTCCAGTTATGCTGATATTTATTGTGATAATATTCACCCTTTGCCGAAAGATTGAACGATAAACCCCAGTCAAATGAGCGTTGTGTTCCGACATAAAGACTTGCCACATCTTCGCTGAGAATGTCATCGAAATCGGGATTATCGGACATTGCGTAGTGTTGTGAACTGTGATCTTTTGAGCGTTGATATTCCGCGCCGTAGTTCAATTGCCATTTGCCTAACTGATGCTGCTGGTCGACATACACATGCCAGCGGTCTATCGCCTGACGATTTTCAGAGCCAAGAATATAGTCTGTGTCCTTAAACAATGACTGAGAACGGTTTTCGGAGTAGCGGATGTAGTCGCCGCCTATTGTCATGCCAAATGGCGATTCATAACGCAGGGCTATATTATGATAACATACAGGTGAGAGCATATTGTAGGCATTTGTATAGTTTCCGAGAGTGCCAGAAGAAAGGCTCCAACTCTTTGAATCGGAGATTATCTGACCGTTGTAAGTGAGTTTAAGCGTTTTCCATGAAGCGGAAGCAAATATGGTATTGTTCCAGTTCTGACCAATTCGACGCATATTATCCTCAATCATAGTACGCTTGCCATTATATAAATGATTTGACCATGTTTCCTCGCGGCTCCAAGACTTTGTGCGCGACAGCCCGTAATTCAAATCAAAAGTCCAGTCCTTTATAGCATATGTGGCTGCAAGGACACCGCCATACGAACCACAGTGAGCCTGATTGTATCCGGCTCTGACCTGTCCCTGCAAGCCGTCGAGAGGAGTGGGAGTTTTCAGAGCCACATTGATTACAGCACCATTCACATGATATTTAGCCGGAGCGGAATACATAATCTCCACGTTCTTCAATCTATCAACCGGAGTAGTGTAGAGAAGTTGATAAAGATTCTGGAGCGGCATATTGGTAAGCTCGCCATTGAGAATAATGGTGACATTTGAGGCGCCGGAGAGACCTATCATTCCGTTGTTATTCGTAACACCGGGCAAGTAGCCGAGGGCTTCGAGGATATTGTTAACCGGTTTATCTTTGACTATTCCGGGGAGGTCAACTACCATAATGCCGTCCTCGCCCCTTACCTGCGGTTTCTCTCCCTTGACAACAACTTCATCGAGCTGTCGGGTGGAAATTGTATCGGTTGCTTCCGTCTGAGCCACAGCCGATATGAACGTAATGAATGAAGCGAATAATATGCCTTTCCTCATAGCTGTTTAGTTTTTGTTTGATGCAAAATTACAGGCTAATGGTCTTTGGCAGATAATTCTCAACCTTATTTAGTCTTAAATGCTCCCTTATTTAGTCTTAAATTGAAGTGTTCCTAAACAATTGTGTGACGGGTTATTAGTAACTTCGCATTATGAAACGCTTTAAGACAATATCGGCCACGTTTATTATTGTCATTGCAGTCATTTTCGGCTGCAATGTCTATTATCTCGTAAGTCTGTATAATTCTATAAGAAGTAATGTCGAACGCGATGTGATGACTGCTTTGGCCGATGCAGATATTGACGACCTAATGTATCGGGCAGGGAGGGCGCAGGCATTGGCATCAAATGTACAAATGCAGGAAGAAGTTGAGGAGAAACAGGCTCCAAGAAAAGCGGAGGCAACAACATATAGAGATGAAAACGGTCAACTCATATCAGTCCGGTCTGAAGCTGACGGAACTGTTATTGAAGAGCGTGCGATGTTGTCTGAAAACTCGTCCTATTCCAATCAGATGGTTGACGCGATGAGCAGACAGTTTCATAAGATTATGGATAAATACATACCCTTGGATATGGCAGTGATGGATAGCGTTTTATATAATCAACTTTCCAACAGGTTCATCTATCCGGATTTTTTATGTGTGGAAGTTGTCAACAGCAACGATTCCGTGATTTGCGGCAATCCAAAATTAAACGGAGAATCAGGATTAGATTCATTCAGCTTCAATATCAATCCTGACGAAGGTATATATTACAAGGCATATATGACACCACTGACCCGCCATATACTTTCGCAGATGTTTGGAATCATTATTACGGTATTCCTTCTTATGATTGCCTTTTCTCTTGCGTTTTGGTACCTGTTCCGTACAGTGTCGAGGTTGCGCACCATCGAGGAGATGAAAGATGATTTTGTCAGCAATATGACCCATGAGTTGAAAACGCCTATTGCCATAGCATATTCAGCCAACGATGCTCTGCTCAATTACGACACATCTAATGACCCCGACAAAAAGACAAAGTATCTGACGATTGCAAACAAACAACTGAAAAGACTTGGCGAACTTGTTGAAAACATCCTTGCAATGAGTATGGAACGCCGAAAGGCTATGAAACTCAGACCGGAAGACATACCGCTGCGTGAGTTTGTAGAAGAAATCGCCGCCGCCCAGCGCATGAGAGGCGATAAGGATATAACCATCAATGTGAACGTGGCTGATAATATAGTCGTAGAAGCCGATAAGACGCATTTGGCAAATGTGCTGAACAATCTGATTGACAATGCTATCAAATACTCCGACGAGAGTGTTGAGATAAGTATATCCTGCGACAACAATGAACTTTCGGTCAGAGATAACGGTATCGGTATTCCGTCAAAATCCATTCCCTATCTGTTCAATAAGTTCTACCGTGTGCCGCATGGCAACCGGCAAGATGTCCGTGGCTATGGCATAGGATTATATTATGTGAAGAGCATCCTCGACAAAATGGGTTGGGCTATTGAGGTCAAGAGTACGGAAGGGAAAGGCTCGGTGTTCACTATTAAATTCAGTAAAGATGAGCAATAAGATACTGTTTGTAGAAGATGAGGAAGACTTGACGCTGATTGTTTCCGACACTCTGCGCGGGCAAGGCTATGATATTATCACGGCAGCCGACGGCATTCAAGGGCTTGAAAAATTCAAATCAGAAGGAGCCGACATTGTTGTGGCTGATGTTATGATGCCCAAAATGGATGGGTTCACCATGGCAAAGGAGATAAGGAAATTGTCTCCGACAGTACCATTGCTTTTCCTCACCGCAAAAAGCACAATAGATGATGTGGAGCAAGGTTTTGAAATCGGAGCCAACGACTATCTTAAAAAGCCCTTTGAACTCCGCGAACTGATCGTGCGGATTAAGGCACTGTTAAGAAGATATGGCGACAACCGCACTGAGGACATACGGTTCGCAATTGGAGCATATACCTTTAACGTAACGACCCAGACATTGTCATTTGGCAACAAAGAAACTGAATTATCTCACTTTGAAGCCAAGATACTTGAACGTCTGGTCACAAATATCGGCAAGACTGTCGATGCCTCAGAGTTGATGATTGCCGTGTGGCAGCGCGACGAACAAAGCAACCGCAACTCCCTGCATGGCTACATCCACAAACTACGCCGAACCATGCGTCACGACCCCGCAATTTCTATCATCAACCAGCGTGGTTTCGGCTATATGCTTGTAATCCGCAACTGACAAAATGCGGATAATGCAGGAAATGCAAGGGCTTAATCTTGATTCTTGCCCGTTTGCAGGGCGAAAATCTCTTTCTGATGCTCGATTTCTGCGGTTAATTCTTCCTTTGTCGGGAGATATGTCAGATATTTGGCAGCGTAGAGTTGTTTGCTGTCCTTGAGAATTGAATATCGTGCTAAGTCTTTGCTTGTTTCCGAGCAAAGGAGCAATCCGATTGTAGGATTATCGCCTTCCGAGCATTTCAACTCATCGTACATACGGATATACATATCCATTTGCCCCACATCCTCGTAGGATATTTGAGAGCTTTTTAAGTCTATGAGCAGAAAACATTTAAGGATATAGTTGTAAAATACAAGATCAATGTAATACTCGCCCATGTCAGTCTTTATCCTCTGCTGACGCGCAACAAAAGCAAACCCTTTGCCAAGTTCGAGGATAAACTTCTGGAGATGGTCGATAATCGCAGATTCAAGATTGGTTTCAGAATATGCGGCATCTTGTGAAAAGCCCAAAAACTCTGCCACGACCGGATTTCGCAGGAATTTATGTCGGTCTTTCTGATAATCTGCTGTAAGTCGTTTCATCTCATCAATGACTTCTCCACGTTTTGATTCCGGTGTCTGAAGCAGACGATTATAATATTGAGAGCCGATGTTGCGGTTGAGTGTACGGACACTCCAGCTCTCTTCTGCAGCTTCCCTCATGTACCAATCACGTTCATCTTCATTCTTGATTCTCATCAGCCGTTCATAATGTGACCAAGACAAATTGGAGGGGAGCATTTTTGCTAACTCCAATTCGGCAGACACTGACTGCCCTTTTATGGTAAGGTCGTTCCCGGATTGGGCAGACGGTGTCTGCCCAATTAGCAAGTTGTTGAATGTCAAATAGAACTTTCTGAAACTCTTTATATTTACAACAGAATATCCCTTTCCGAACTCTGCCGTTAGAGCCTCGGATGCAAGCTCAACAATGTGCTTCCCGTATTGAGCCCTTTCCTGTCCATGTTGCTCTTGTTCAACAATGCGTCTGCCGACAAGCCAGTTAGCAGCGACTTGAAAGAGGTCGGCGGCCTGATATGCCTTTTGTTTGGCGGTATATACTATCGCCTTTATATCACTGATAAACTGAGCGTCATCAGCGTTGATATTGTCGTATTTATTCAGCTCGGATTTCATTTTGCAAAGTTACGAATTTTATTGGGAATCAGGGCTATTATCCGAGAATGTTAACGAGGACAAAAATCAACCGAAAAACTACCTCTCATTTTCGTCTGACATGTCATTGCAGCCCACATCTCATGTAAAATACCCATACATACCATTTCCAAATCTCTGTTTTTTTGAGATTTGGAAGCATGACGCATTACACCAACCTATAAATCACATCTAAGACAGATACATCACACTTCCAAATCTACTTTTTTTACACCACTTTTGGAAACGTGATGGCAGATTTGGATAGCGGCAATCGTGATTATCCATCTCTTTATAGACTGTATATGAGGTGCACGAGAGTGCCAAATCGCATGTTTTTTACACACATTTGGCACCGTAGTGGATAATAGGAGTAAGATTGGTTTGGTTCGGGCTATATATACGCCCGATGAACTAAACCAACCATATATGGGCTGATGAAAATAAAATCATAATCAGATCTCTAACATAATTACATGTTGCAATTGACAATGAGTATAACTAACTATTTTGCAAAGCTATCCATTATAATTCTTTTATAATTCTGTCGCAAATATTGCTTAAATTTGCGACAAAACCAGACTTAAGAGACTCTACAATGTTCGTTATTTACTTACATCAGACGGCCAAATCTCATAATTCTATACCACATTTGGCATATTGATGTAAGTAGGCTGGGTATTTTTTTCCGTTTTGCTTTTTCATCAGGTTATTGTTAATTCATAGTCAATCCTTCCATATCTCACGGATTTTTCGTAAATTTGCAGTCTGAAACCCAACAAATCAGTATGATAGCTAAAGAAGATGTGTTGGACTTGTTGAAGTCCACAGAATCATATCGAGTGGAACGCACGACGAGTACAGGCAACATGGACAAGTTCTGTGAGGCCATTTGTGCGTTTGCCAATGATATGCCTGCTTCCAGAAAAAATGGCTATCTGATTATTGGAGCGAAAGATGACGGATCTATCGCGGGAATGAAGGTGGATGATGCTCTGCTGAAAAAGATTGCCGGAATACGTTCTGACGGCAATATACTTCCTTTGCCGACAATGTCCGTTGAACGGTTCTCTTATCCCGAAGGTGATTTGTTGGTTGCTGAGGTTCATCCATCTGACTTACCACCTGTTCGCTATCGAGGCAGAGTATTTATCCGAATCGGTCCGAGACGCGACATCGCTACCGAAGCTGAGGAAAGAATACTTGCTGAACGTCGTTGCTCATTCATGGCGACCTTTGATGCTACACCTTGTCTCAGTGCCAAACTGGAAGATTTAGATCTCGCATACATCAAGATCAACTATCTCCCGATGGCATTTGATGAGGAGACTCTTGCGAACGACAAGCGCGACATAAAGGAACAACTTGCCTCTATCCATTTATATGATCGAGACAATGACTGTCCTACATACGCCGGAATAATTCTTTTCGGTAAAAATCCCAAGTATTTTCTTCTGGGTAATTATGTGCAATTCGTGCGTTTTGCAGGAAAAGACAAAGGTGGAGACATTCTCAATGAACGTCAGTTTGCAGGCCCTCTATATAAGATGTTGCCGTCGCTGGAATCCTTTGTTCGTGACGGCATAATAACCCAGCGACCTATACCGGAAACTCTGTTCCGGGAAAGGACTGTCTGGAATTATCCGGAAGGAGCAATCCGCGAATTGCTGATGAACGCCTGTATGCATAGGGACTATCAAGCCAATATGCCAATTCGGTTGTATCAGTTTGATGACTATATCGAAGTTATGAATGCCGGAGGTCTTTATGGCGAAGCTCGTCCGGAGAACTTTCCATCGGTCAATGACTATCGTAATCCTCTTGTGGCAGAAGCCATGAGAGTGATGAAGTATGTCAACAAATTCAACCGAGGAGTTACCCGTGTGCAAGAGATGTTGAAAGATAACGGCAATCCTCCCGCCGAATTTGATGTGAATACCATGACGGCATTTCGAGTCAATATCCATGCCACAAACGAGTCTGATTTTTCGAAGGGCACAAGTCAAACAGCCAAAACAATTGAGGAAAAAATCATTGAGTTCTGTAATGAGCCACGTTCATTAGCAGAAATAATGGCTTATTTAGGATATAAAGACAGAGGAAAATTCAAAAGTTCATATATAAACCCCCTGCTTAATAATGTCTTGGCAATGACTAATCCAGATAAACCTAATAGTCGGAATCAAAAATATTATTTGAAGGATACAGAAATTTAACTTGTTGCCTGACTTATGTCTTAGGCGACAAGTTAGGCAACAAGTTAATATCTTATACAGGATGTATTTTCATTAGTTCATAGGTGGTTCGCTCATTCCCATTGTGGTAAATCGTCGTAAACTTCATCAGTGTTACCATGCATTCTTCGTTAGAAAAATCACGATTGTATTGAGCAATTTCATCTTGAGTTAAGTCGGCAGATATATCTCCATTAATCTTCATACCAAACGGAGTACTTATTTCAAATTTTCCTGTGTCTATTAAAGCACCCTTAAAAAAAGCCTTCTCAGTAACCTCTTCTTCGTTACAAATAGTAGAAGATACTCTTGAATAGCTCCTTTTTACTTGCGTAGATGAAAGTTCAATATATTCACTACCTGATTCTATTTTTAAAATTGAATTATTATTAGAAACTTCCTTAAAGAAAGAATTAAGGAATCCCAACCCACGGGCTGGAAGCGATTGAATTCTTTGTTCGAAGGTCTCGTCACTGTTGGAGATATCATTAATTATGTCTATAACACTCTTTATTGATTGTGCAACCTCTTCTTCTTCAAATAGATCCTTAGGATTGAGCAGAGAAAGTTCATACCCAAAAGATCCCCTTTCTAGAGTTGTTAGATACAATTCGGAAAGTTTCTTTCCTCTTATCGTACCCCTCTTACTATCATTGTTGCCATAGCGACTAACAGACGTTTGTAATCGGATAAGATTCTGTATAGGTATCATGGTTCTGCTTACAAAGTTAGAACTAATTCCTAAAGAACCATAAACGGCATCTCCACTGAACAGCAATTTAATTTTTGGCTCAATTCTTTCAATAAACTGATCCAGTTGTTCTTTGAGTTCTGTTAGACGCTCGTTAAGAGAAATCTCAATAAATGGGTTACCATTAGCCATTGCCAACAGTTTCTCAATCTCAAGTATCTGAGATTGGATATGTAGTTTGTCTTGATGGTAGCTCATATCATAGACTATTTAAATATATTACTGTCCGCTAAAGTTTTTTGAGCAGTTGAAAAATTAGGGCTGGCACCTA
>OFFT01002118.1_pt1 | contig 10779 bp, 10 predicted proteins | sample 1521581 | NCBI WGS metagenome assembly OFFT01 (sample SAMEA3504084, study PRJEB24116) | mouse gut metagenome | biome: mouse gut; feature: mouse-associated habitat; material: faeces | place: Denmark | collected 2011
CCGCCGAATGGTTTCGGCGGGGATTCCGGCGATATCGGAGGACGGGGCATCCGTAATGAATACGGCGCTTTATTATCAGGCAATGGAGATCGCCAGACAGGAAGGAATACCGGTATTTGCGCACTGCGAAGATAAGTTTCTGGCGGCAGGCGGCGTGATGAATGCGGGAACGCGTGCAAAGGAGCTGCATCTGCCCGGTATTTTAAACGCGGTGGAGGATATTATTGCGGCTAGGGATATAGAACTTGCCAAAAGTACGGGAGCGCATCTGCATTTGTGTCACTGTTCCACTAAGGGAAGCGTCTGGATGGTGGCGCAGGCAAAAGAAAACGGGTTTTCGGTAACGGCAGAGGCTACGCCCCATCATTTTACGCTTTCGGATGCGGATATTCCCGGAGACGATGCAAATTATAAAATGAATCCTCCGCTTCGTTCCAAAGAAGATGTGGAAGCGATCCGGGAAGGATTGAAGCAGGATATCATCGATGTGATTGCTACAGATCATGCGCCGCATACGGCAGTGGAAAAAGGGATGTCGATGAAACGGGCTCCGTTCGGAATCGTGGGGCTTGAGACGGCGGCAGCGCTTACGTACACGGAACTTGTTTTGAAAGAATACCTGACGCCGATGCAGATGGCAGAAAAGTTAAGTTATAATCCTGCAAAAATCGCAGGTCTTGACAAGGGAACTTTAGCAGAAGGCAGCGCGGCGGACGTTGTGGTGTTTGACCCCGGGCAGACGTATCCGGTTTTGGCAGAAGAGTTTGCGGGAAAAGCAAAAAATACGCCGTTTTTACATCGGAGCGTAACAGGAAAAGTAACGGCGACTATCGTGTCCGGCGAAATTGTGTACATGGCATAGAGACAGCAGAAAAGGAGAGTATTTCATGATTCAGAAGTTAGCGGAAAAAATAAAAAAGACACATGCGCCGATCTGCGTGGGATTGGACCCTATGTTAAAATTTATACCGGAGCATATCCTGCAGAAGGCGTTTTCGGAATGCGGCGAAACACTGGAGGGAGCGGCAGAAGCTGTGTGGCAGTATAACAAAGCGATCATTGACGCCGTATATGACCTGATTCCTTCCGTAAAACCGCAGATTGCGATGTACGAACAGTTTGGCATCGAAGGGCTGCGTGTGTTTCAAAAGACAATCGACTACTGCCACAGCAAAGATCTGCTTGTGATCGGCGATATCAAACGGGGAGATATCGGTTCTACATCCGCCGCATACGCGGTAGGACATCTGGGCAGGGTTACGGTAGGCAGCCATGCGTATGCCCCGTTCGATGAAGACTTTGCAACGGTGAACCCATATCTTGGGACGGACGGGATCCAGCCGTTTATCGATGTCTGTAAGGAAGAAAAAAAGGGAATTTTTGTTCTGGTGAAGACGTCGAATCCTTCCGGCGGGGAATTTCAGGACAGGTGTTCGGACGGCAGGCCGCTGTATGAATGGGTTGGTGAAAAAGTTGCCGAGTGGGGAGAAACGCATATGGGAGAAACCTACAGTTATGTCGGCGCAGTGGTCGGCGCTACGTATCCGGAAATGGGAAAAGTTCTCCGAAATATTATGCCGAAAAGCTTTATCTTAGTTCCCGGCTACGGTGCACAGGGCGGAAAGGGATCGGATCTGGCGCACTTTTTCAATGCGGACGGGCTTGGCGCAGTCGTGAATTCTTCCAGAGGAATTATTGCGGCTTATCAGCAGGAGAAATACCGGGAATTTGGCAGCAGCAATTTTGCAGATGCGTCAAGGGCGGCTGTGATCGATATGATCCGTGACATCGATCAGGCGCTTGGCACGGCGAATTAGGAGAATCGGATATGTCAAAGAAAAAAAGAGAAGAGGCGGTCATCCTATCGAAGCGGGAGATTTCTGCCGGAATTTTTGATATGTGGATCCGAACGGATGAGATTGCAGGATATGCGCGGGCGGGGCAGTTTGTGTCCCTTTACTGCAAAGACGGAAGCCGGCTTCTGCCACGCCCCATCAGCATCTGTGAGATCGAGCCCGAAAAAAAAGCGCTGCGTTTGGTGTATCGTTTGGCGGGAGCAGGCACGGAGGAATTTTCCCGCATGGATACCGGAGAGAAGCTTAAGATAGTCGGACCGCTGGGGAACGGATTTCCTTTTACATCGGATGCTGCTTTTGTGATTGGGGGAGGCATCGGGATTCCGCCGATGCTTGAGCTTGCAAAGCAGTTATCGTGCACAAAGCAGATGATTTTGGGATATCGGGATCGTTTGTTTTTGGAACAGGATTTTAAAAAGTACGGGGACGTCTACGTTGCGACAGAAGACGGCAGCAGCGGAACCAAAGGGAATGTGATCGATGCGATCCGTGCAAACGGATTAGAGGCGGACGTGATCTATGCCTGCGGACCGCTTCCGATGCTCCGGGCGTTAAAGCAGTATGCCGCAGAGCATCAGATGAAATGCTATGTATCTTTGGAAGAGCGGATGGCGTGCGGCATCGGCGCCTGCTTGGGCTGTGTCTGCAGATCGACGCAGACGGATGCGCATACCAATGTGAAAAATAAAAGAATCTGTAAAGAGGGCCCGGTATTTGAAGCAGGGGAGGTAGACTTCTAGTGAATATGAAGGTAAATCTTGCAGGAGTAGAATTGAAAAATCCTGTGATGACGGCATCCGGCACGTTTGGTTCCGGAGAAGAATTTTCTGAGTTTGTGGATTTAAACCGTCTTGGGGCTGTCGTGACGAAAGGCGTCGCATCCGTTCCCTGGGAAGGCAATCCGACGCCGCGTGTGGCGGAAGTTTACGGCGGTATGTTAAATGCAATCGGTCTGCAGAATCCGGGGATCGATGTATTTATCCGGCGGGATATTCCGTTTTTGCAGCAATATGATACGAAAATTATCGTCAATGTCTGCGGAAAGAGCGCAGCCGATTACTGTGCGGTCGTGGAGCGGCTTTCGGATACTGCCGTAGATATGCTGGAAATCAATATTTCCTGTCCGAATGTCAAAGAAGGGGGAATTGCGTTCGGACAGGATGCCAGGAGCGTAGAAGCGATCACAAAAGAAGTCAAAAAATATGCCGCACAACCAGTCATCATGAAGTTAAGTCCGAATGTTACGGATATTACGGAAATGGCAAAAGCAGCGGAGGCCGGCGGTGCGGATGTGCTTTCTTTAATCAATACCCTGACCGGAATGAAAATCGACATAAAAAACCGCAGGTTTGCCCTTGCAAACCGCACGGGCGGATTGTCCGGGCCTGCCGTACATCCGGTTGCGGTGCGCATGGTATATCAGACTGCGCAGGCGGTTTCGCTTCCGATTATCGGTATGGGCGGAATTGCAACGGCGGAAGACGCCATAGAGATGATGCTTGCCGGAGCGGCGGCGGTATCCGTAGGGACGGCAAACTTCCGGAATCCTGCGGCGGCAGAGGAGATTTTAGACGGCATGCAGGCGTATCTGAACGAACAGAAAATAGAAGACATTAATGAGCTGGTCGGGGCAGTTTGTTAAGCGGCCAAAGGAGGAATGGGCAATGGAACAATATGACGTAACGGCGCTTGGAGAACTTTTGATCGATTTTACGGAAAACGGAACCAGCTGTCAGGGCAATCCCCTTCTGGAGGCAAATCCCGGCGGCGCTCCGTGCAATGTTCAGGCGATGTTAAATAAACTGGGTAAAAAAACGGCGTTTATCGGAAAAATCGGAGACGATATGTTCGGCAGCCAGCTGGAAGCGGCATTACAGGAGACGGGCATTGATACCCGCGGATTAAAGCGGGACGCTGGGGTTAATACCACGCTGGCGTTTGTCCATACAAAAGATGACGGAGACCGGGAATTTTCCTTTTACCGTAAACCGGGGGCGGATATGATGCTTGCAGAGGAGGACCTGGAAGAGGAGCTTTTGAAAAACTGTAAGATCTTCCATTTCGGGACGCTTTCTATGACGCATGAGGCCTGCCGTAAAGCGACGCAGAAAGCGATCGCCATTGCAAAGGAGAGCGGCGCGCTCTTATCGTTTGATCCGAATCTGCGCGAGCCCTTGTGGGAGGATTTGGAAGAAGCAAGAACATGCATGTACTACGGGATGCAGTACTGTGATATTTTAAAGATTTCCGATAATGAAATCCAGTGGCTGACGGGAGAAGACGACTTCGATGCGGGAGTTGCCGTATTGAGAGAAAAATTTCATATTCCTCTGATTTTACTGTCTATGGGCAGGGACGGAAGCCGGGCGTATGTAAACGGCCTGCGCGTCGAATCTCCGGCGTTTGTGCAGGAGCATACGATTGAGACTACAGGAGCCGGCGATACGTTTTGCGCCTGTATTTTAAATTATGTTTTGGAACACGGGTGTCAGGATTTTGACGAAAGCAGCCTACGGGAAATGCTTCGATTTGCCAATATGGCTGCGGCGCTGGTTACGACCAGAAAAGGCGCGCTGCGGGTGATGCCGGAAAAAGAAGAGATAGAAACTGCATTAGCAGAGAGTAAATAAAGGTGGGACGATGAAAGCGATGGATCTATTTCAAAAAAGAATGGAAACATACCACGATGAATTTCGCTGGCTGTATATGGAATTATATGAAAATGATTCGATGTTTGCCGAATTGTGCGATACGATGTATCGGTTTTATCTGGAACGAAGCGACGCGTTAAAGCAGATGGATTTGGACCGTGAAAAAGATCCAAACTGGTATAAGCGCAACGATATGCTTGGCATGATGTTTTACATCGATAATTTTGCGGAGAATATGAAGGGCGTCGAAACAAAGCTTGACTATATTGAGCAGTGCAACGTGAATTATATTCATTTGATGCCGTTTTTAGAAACGCCCAAAGACCGTTCCGACGGTGGCTACGCCGTGTCGGATTTCAGAAAAGTGCAGCCAAAACTTGGCTCAATGGAAGATTTGGAACGACTGACGGATGCCTGTCATAAAAAAGGGATCTGCGTCTGTATGGATTTTGTAATGAACCATACGTCGGAAGATCATGCGTGGGCGAAAAAAGCAAGAGAAAAAGACGGCGAATATATGAGCCGGTATTTTTTCTTTGAAAATTCTTATCTGCCTTCGCTGTATGAACATACGGTTCCTCAGGTATTTCCTACAACGGCGCCGGGGAATTTTACATATCTTTCTGACATCGATCATTTTGTTATGACGACGTTTTATCCGTATCAGTGGGATTTGAATTATAAAAACCCGAGGGTATTCAATGAAATGATGTATCACTTTCTGTATCTGGCAAACCGGGGCATCGATATTGTCCGGCTGGATGCCGTGCCGTATATCTGGAAAGAAATCAATACGTCCTGCCGGAACCTTCCGCAGGTTCATACCATCGTACGCCTGATGCGCATCATCGGTGAAATCGTCTGTCCGAGTGTGCTGCTTTTGGGTGAAGTTGTGATGGAGCCGGAAAAAGTGACGCCGTATTTCGGAACGGTAGAAAAACCGGAGTGCCATATGCTCTATAACGTTACGACGATGGCGACAACCTGGCATACGGTCGCGACAAGGGACGCCAGACTTTTGAAACGGCAGCTGGACGTTGTCAACTCCCTGCCGAAGGAATATGTTTTCTTAAATTATCTTCGGTGTCATGACGATATCGGCTGGGGGCTCGATTATGCGTTTTTGAAAGAGAACGGTATGGAAGAACGGCCGCATAAACAGTATTTAAATGATTATTTTCAGGGATATGCGGGCGCAAGCGTAAGCCGCGGGGAGTTGTATAATGCCGATCCTGTGACGGGAGACGCAAGATTCTGCGGCACGACGGCGTCTATGTGCGGCATGGAAAAAGCCGGATCTGAAAAAGATGATGCCGCAATGGAACGCGCCGTCCGGCTGGATCTGATGCTGCATGCTTATATGTTTCTGCAGTCCGGCATTCCGGTTCTTTACAGCGGAGACGAAATCGGGGCGCTCAATGATTATTCTTATAAGGAATATCCCGAGAAAGCGGCGGATTCAAGATATCTGCACAGGGGAGCCATGCGCTGGGATCTGGCAGAAAAACGCAAAGATATTACTTCCGTAGAAGGAAAACTGTTTCAGGGACTGTGCCTGCTTGAGAACATCCGTAAAACGGAGAAGGCGTTTATGTCTGATGCCGATACGTGGACGATTGAAACATGGGAACCTGCCGTATTGTGTATGGGAAGATACTATGACGGAGAAAAAATCATCGGATTGTTTAATTTCAGCGAACAGGAAAAAACGGCATGGATCCGGGAAACGGACGGCAGTTATTCGGATTTGATTTCCGGGGATGCTGTCGATCCCGTCGATGTCCTAGTTCCGGCATACGGGTTTTATTATTTGAAAAAGAAATAAAAGAACGGGCATTTCACGTCTGGGGTGAAATGCCCGTTGTCATATGTGCTTTTTTAAACTATCGGCAGGGATTTGCCGGAAGCGTTCGTCATATGTTCGTATGCGATATAACTGTCCGGAGCAGAAGCGTTTTCTTCTGCTGTCTCTTCTTCCGATGACGTGCTTGTCACGGACATCGATAAGGTCGGCGGTTCGGCCTCCTGATTCATGAGAGAAGAGAGGTAATTGATATAATCGTCATATGCAAAAATTTCGGTTAAAATTTCTTTGGCAAGGTTGTTTAAATCCTGGTAATTGATCCCCGAACCGTTGGATACACCGCCCGCAGCTGATTGGGAATCGGGAACGGTAACGCCTTCGTTCAGGTACTGCGTGATTTTTGCCACATAATTCTGCGTCTCCGCAAAAGGAGGAATACCGCCGTATTTATCGACGTTATTGCTTCCGGCGTTGTAAGCTGCCAGAGCCAGAGACACATTACCGTTGTATTTGTCCAGCATCTGCCGTATGTATTTGGCGCCGCCCATCACATTCTGATAGGGATCGTAGGCGTCGGTTACGCCAAGACCGGCGGCAGTGGCGGGCATCAGCTGCATCAGGCCCTGTGCGCCGCTTCGGCTGGTCGCATTGGGATCGAAATTCGATTCCTGCTTGGTCATTGCTTTTAATAAATCTATCGATACGCCGTAGGTCTGGGACGCTTCGGCGTAGATCTCTTCCAGGTTCTTGTCCGTTTTTAAAAAAGATGAAAAATCAGCGTTGGATGTGGGTTGCCGTGATACGGTACCGGATGAGGATAATGCCGACCTTAAGGCATCTAAGGCTGAAACATCGATCATGGTAAACATACACTCCTTTTATCAATAGATACCTCTACTATAACATATTTGACACGAAAATGAAGCATTTTTTTGAAAAAAATATTGAATTTTAAAAATGACTGGTGTAGAGTTAGAACGTATTGGAATCTGAAAGAGAAGAGCGAGGAATCGGACAAATGAAAAAGGGAGGATATAAAAAGGCGTTTCGGGCGGCATTTCCGTATACGATACCGGTACTGACCGGATATTTATTTATCGGGACTGCGTTTGGCGTTATGTTTCAGGAAAAAGGATATCATTTCTTATGGGCGGTTTTGATGAGCTGCGTCGTATATGCCGGGAGCGGACAGTATCTGGCGGTGAATTTCTTTTCGCCGGGCGTAGGGTTTTTGGATGTGATCTTTATGACGTTTATGGTAAATGTGCGTCATATTTTTTATGGCCTGTCTTTGCTGGAGCGCTTTGCAAAGACGGGGAAAAAGAGGCTGTATATGATTTTTTCCCTGACAGATGAAACATATTCCCTATTATGTACGACAAAAATACCGCAGGGCGTGGCGGAAGATCAGTTTTTATTTGCCATAGCGGTTTTGGATCAGTTTTACTGGGTGCTTGGCTCCGCAATCGGGGCGTTGGCGGGAACGTTTCTCCCGTTGCATTCTCAGGGAATCGATTTTGCCATGACGGCGTTGTTTATCGTGATTTTCGTAGAGCAGTGGATGGCGGGAGGGAAACGGATCCCGGCCGTGATCGGAATCTGTTCTACGACAGTTTTAAGGATCGTATGCGGCAGCGACAATTTTGTCCTGCCTTCTATGATCTGCATTATGGTCTGTCTGATACTGGGCAGGAAATATATGGATCAGGACCAGAAAGAGGAGGCGATTTCAAATGCCGGTTAGCGCAGGACATTCTCTGCTTATTATACTTATCGTATCCGTTACGACATTTACGACCCGGGTAATCCCGTTTTTATTGTTTCCGAAAGGAAAGGAAATACCGCCGCTTGTCAAATATCTGGGGGAAGTGCTGCCTCCGGCCGTGATCGGGATGCTGGTGATTTACTGCCTGAAATCCGTCACACCGCTTACCTATCCCCATGCGGCGCCGGAGCTGATCGCTGCCGCTGTCGTAGTGCTTTTGCATGTCTGGAAGCGGAATAATCTTTTGAGTATCGGAGTCGGGACTGTGCTGTATATGTATTTGGTGCAGGCGGTGTTTTAGCTTGACAAGCAGAAGAGATCGCTGTATAGTATTCCTAAATAGTAACACTATCAGAAGATGCAACGTGCGGCGTACACAACCCTGCGCTGCGATCATTTGATAAGGACAGGATGCGGGAGGCGCGGTATGGATACCAACCAGTTGACGGAACAGTTGATGTGTTTTGGGCTGACGAGACAGGAGGCGACAGTGTATCTGTGTCTGCAGAGAAACGGCGCGATGACCGGCTATGAAGCGGCAAAGCAGACCGGGATTTCCCGGTCGAACGCGTACAAAGCTTTAGCAGGATTGGCAGATAAAGGAGCCGCATATACGCAGGAAGGTACGGCGGTTCTCTATTGTGCGGTGGAGCCGGAAGAATTCTGTGAAAATAAAATCCGTGATCTCAAAGAGAAGAAGCGCCTGCTGACACTGCATATGCCGAAACCCAAAGAGATGCCGGAAGGGTATTTGACGATTACCGGGGCGAAGCATATCGCAGACAAGGTGAAACATATGTTGGATACGTCCCGTCACAGGATCTATCTTTCCATGACGGCAGACGTTATCCGTATGTTTGAAGCAGAGATCCAAAAGGCTGCCAAAGAGGGCAGGAAAGTCGTGATCCTGACGGATGCGCCGGTTGCATTTGCGGGCGTGACCGTTTACCGGACGCAGGATAGGGCAAGCCAGATCGGGGTGATCGTCGATTCTTCCTGTGTATTGACCGGGGAGTTTGGCAGAGGGGAAGATCATGCCTGCCTGTATTCGGGTCAGCCGAATTTTGTACAGGTGTTTAAGGACTCTATGCGCAATGAGATAAAATTAATACAGCTTTTGAAGGGAGAATTACAGCATGAAGAAAGAACCGTTTGTGACATATGAAACATTACAGGAAATCATCAAAGAGTATCCGACGCCGTTTCATCTGTATGACGAAAAAGGAATACGGGAAAACGCGAAAGCGGTAAACGAAGCGTTTGCATGGAATAAAGGATTTCGGGAATATTTTGCGGTCAAAGCCAATCCCAATCCGTTTTTGATCCGCATTTTAAAAGAATGCGGCTGCGGCGTAGACTGTTCGTCGATGACGGAGCTGATGTTATCCGACGCGCTTGGGTTTTCGGGTGAAGAAATTATGTTTTCTTCCAACGATACGCCCGCAGAGGAATTTGTATTTGCAGACAGCATCCAGGCCACGATTAATCTGGACGATTTTACGCACATTGCCTTTCTGGAAGAGACGATCGGAAAAATTCCCGAGACGATCAGCTGCCGGTTTAATCCGGGCGGCCTGTTTAAAATCAGCAATAGTATTATGGATAATCCCGGAGACTCCAAGTACGGCATGACGGAGGAGCAGCTTTTCGATGCTTACCGGGTTCTCATGGAGAAGGGGGCGAAGCACTTCGGCCTTCACGCATTTCTGGCCAGCAATACAGTAACGAATGCGTATTATCCCATGCTGGCAAAAGTACTCTTTGAAGTAGCCGTGCGTTTGAAAAAAGAGACCGGAGCGGATATCCGTTTTATCAATCTCTCCGGCGGGGTCGGCATACCCTACCGCCCGGACCAGGAGCCCAATGATATCCGTGCCATTGGGGAGGGAGTCCGCAGGGTATATGAGGAGGTTCTCGTTCCGGCAGGCATGGGTGATGTGGCTATCTATACGGAACTGGGCCGCTTTATGATGGGACCCTACGGCTGTCTGGTGACGAAAGCCATTCATAAGAAGCATATTCACAAAGAATACATCGGCTGTGACGCCTGTGCCGTAAATCTCATGCGCCCGGCCATGTACGGAGCCTATCACCATATCACCGTAATGGGCAAGGAGGACGCTCCGGCGGACCACGTGTACGATGTTACCGGGTCCTTATGTGAAAACAACGACAAGTTTGCTGTGGACCGGGCACTGCCGAAGATTGACCGGGGCGATCTGCTGGTTATCCATGATACGGGAGCCCATGGGTTTGCCATGGGTTACAATTACAACGGCAAGCTGAAATCCGCGGAACTGCTTCTCAAAGAGGACGGAACCGTTCAGCTGATCCGCAGGGCGGAGACGCCGAAAGATTACTTTGCTACATTTGACTGTTTTGGCAATCTGAAGGGACTGGTTTCCTAAATATGGAGAAGAGATCGGGAAAAGAAACGCTGATCCGGGTGCTTATTTTGCTGGCGGGGCTCACCATTGCCCATCTGGGGGTGACTTTATTTCTGCTGGCGGATCTGGGAGCAGATCCCTTCAATGTGCTGGTGCAGGGGATCTTCCGGACCCTCGGCCGGGTGAAGGGCTTCCAGGCATTGACGCACGGATATACCCATATTTCCATCTGCTTTTTGATTATTCTGGTGCTTGTCATTGCGGACAAAAGTTACATAAAGATAGGAACCATCCTCTGCATGATCTGCGGCGGCCC
>OFFT01002119.1_pt1 | contig 10778 bp, 14 predicted proteins | sample 1521581 | NCBI WGS metagenome assembly OFFT01 (sample SAMEA3504084, study PRJEB24116) | mouse gut metagenome | biome: mouse gut; feature: mouse-associated habitat; material: faeces | place: Denmark | collected 2011
GCCAGAACCAGAGGCAGCAGCCACAGGCGCAGCATAACCGGGAGGACGCAAGATGAGGGCAGTAAAGGCAGGATATAACTTCAACCTTTTCCCAGAAGAAAATCTGTGCGGCATTGACCTTGAGCCGACAGGCGGTAGGGTATGCGTGGAGGGCGTGACGTACCCGCTGTACCGTGGAACCACTTATGCGGAATCGGAGAAAGTTGACCGCCTGCTTGACGCATACGGGGAAATGCCAATCCGGGATTATAAGGTAAAGAACAGAGAACAGGAAAGGTAGACGGAGGTGGTGAATTTGAGCGGGGAAAAGAAAACCCTTGAGCTGGACAAATACGAGTACGGCGTAATCTTCCATTCCCTGAAAGACGAGCGCAACCAGATGATAAAGGAGGGCAGGCCGACAGACGCAGTGGACGATGTGCTTCTGAAAGTCATCGAGCTGATTGAGGAGCCGCCGGAGAAAGAGAAAAGGGGGCGCAAATGCCATGAGGAGCGGTGAGAAGCAGGCGGCGTGGATATTTGCTCTTTTCGGCATCCTTCCCGTTGTCTGGCTTGCCCTTTTGACAGCGCCATACCTTGCGGGGGGATTACCTGAAATTATACGGGGATTCCCGGACGCCATGAACCATCCGTTTTCTATCCGCTTATGTGGGGACAGCTTCAGAGCTGTCCTCATTTTCCTGCTGATATACGGGATGGGGATTGGCATTTATGTATCCACACGCAGGAACTACCGGAGGGGCGAGGAACACGGTTCTGCCGCATGGGGCAACGCACGGGCGGTCAACCAGAAGTACAGCGAGAAAGATTTTGGAGCCAACAAGATTATGACGTCAAACGTGCGTATCAGCTATGACAGCCGCAGACACCGCCGCAACCTGCTGACCATTGTGGTGGGCGGGAGCGGAGCCGGAAAGACAAGGTTTTATGCAAAGCCGAATCTTATGCAGGCGAACACGTCATTTGTCGTGCTTGATCCTAAGGGAGAGAACCTGCGGGACACCGGGCATCTTCTGGAGGAAAAAGGGTATGAAGTGCGTGTGCTGGATTTAATCAACATGGAAAAGAGCCATTGTTATAATCCGTTTATGTATTTAAAGGATGACAACGACGTGCAGCGGCTTGTGACGAATCTTTTTAAGGCAACCACCCCAAAGGGGAGCCAGTCAAACGATCCCTTCTGGGACACAGCGGCGTCCATGTTACTCTTAGCACTGATATTTTATTTAAAGTACGAGGCACCGAAAGATGAGCAGAATTTCCCGATGGTGATGGAGCTGTTACGGGCAGGGGAAGTCCGGGAGGACAACGATGAATACCAGTCCCCCTTAGACGAACTGTTTGAACGTCTGGAAATGCGGGAGCCGGAGCATATCGCAGTGAAATATTATAAGGACTACCATTCAGGGAGTGCGAAAACGCTGAAATCCATCCAGATTACGCTTGCGGCGAGGTTGGAGAAATTCAATCTTTCCAGCCTTGCGGCTTTGACAGCCACAGACGATTTAGACCTGTCATCACTGGGGGAAAAGAAAGTGGCGTTGTTTGCACTGATACCGGACAATGATACCAGCTACAACTTTCTGGTATCCATCCTGTACACGTGCGCCCATAAGGCCGGGCGCTTCTAAATCCGGCCGTGGCTTTTTTGAAAATCTGTTGTGAGAAAGCAGTAGGTAAAATACCATGCGGTTCGCCGCAGCCTATCATCCCCCGACTTATCTGAAATGGGAAACCTGACAGGGAGTGTAGCATGTCGGAGAGTGCGTAGCCGCAAGTTCCATGCGGTGTACAAGGCACAATAGGATGAAAATTGCATATGAGGATGAAAGCTATACTGCCTGCTGGATAGCCGTGAGTAGGGTCTATGATCGCTCCTGGCGTAGTGGAACTGAATCCGCCAGTGTCCCGGTAGCAAACCTGCGTGTAGGGGAGCTATGTGGTATTCGGGGCAGACAAGTCACAGGATAAGTGATAGAAACGGCGAAAGTCCCATCCGACAATGCAATAATCTCATGTTTCATGAAAGCTAAATGGGGATTGCCTAAAGTGGAACGCCTGCAAAGGCTATGAGAACTATGCGAAAAGTGGCTCTGAATATCCACCATGGTAACACAGCTCCAATAGTAGTCTGAGAACCCTGAAATGACAGGGAATGCCGTAAACCGGATGCGGGAAAGCCGCTCACATGGCGAAGTGGAGCAGTCTACTACTCAATATAAAATAAGGAAAGGTGTGGGAGACACTATGAGAAGTCCAGAAATTATATTGAAAAACTTGGAATCAAAAACAAAAGACAAATCGTACAGGTTTGAAAGGCTCTACCGGAACCTGTACAACCCGGAGTTTTACCTGTTGGCATACCAGAAGATTGCCGCTTCTGAAGGGAGCATGACTGCTGGAACCGACGGGAACACCCTGGACGGTATGGGTATGGCGAGAATCAACAGAATCATTGAATCGCTGAAAGACCACTCATACCAGCCACAGCCAGTACGGAGAACGTACATTGCAAAGAAAAACAGCGACAAGAAACGGCCGCTCGGCATACCGTCAACCGACGACAAGATCGTGCAGGAGGTTGTAAGGGTATTGTTGGAGGCTATCTATGAACCCAATTTTTCCGAACATTCCCACGGGTTCAGGCCAGACCGCAGCTGTCACACCTGTCTGGGTGAGATAAAAAGAACCTTCACAGGGACGAAATGGTTTGTGGAAGGGGACATCAAAGGCTGTTTTGATAACATCGACCACCATATACTGATTAACATTATCAGGAAAAGAATCAAGGATGAAAGTTTTGTGGAGCTGCTCTGGAAATTTTTAAGGGCAGGCTACCTTGAGGAATGGGAGTACAACACCACCTACAGCGGTGCGCCGCAGGGTTCGGGTGTCAGTCCCATACTTGCCAACATCTATCTCAATGAATTGGACATATTCGTTGAAAATCTAAAAAAGGAGTTTGACAGGCAGGAATCCTATAGGAAGCCACAGAAGGCATACTCCCAGACGCTGGGTTTGCTGGGATATTGGAAGAAGAAGCTGAAAACTGCCAAATCAGAAAATGATGAAGCAGGGATGGCAAAGGCAAAAGGGAGAATTAAAGAACTCTATGCGAAGCTAAGAGTAACTCCATGCTACGAAGCCATTGATGAAAGATTTAAGAAAATCCAGTATTCACGCTATGCAGATGATTTTGTGATTGGTGTTATCGGCTCAAAAGCGGACGCAGAGGAGATAAAAAAGAGGGTTGGTGATTTCCTGAAAGGGGAACTGAACCTAATCATGTCAGATGAAAAGACAAAAATCACACACTCTGCGGAATTGATACGCTTCCTGGGCTACGACCTTTCTGTGTCAAGAAGCAAAGACTGCATGCGTGACAAGAACGGCAACCTAAAACGGGCATGGTACGGACAGGTCAAACTATACGTGCCAAAGGAAAAATGGTCCAGTAAGCTGATGGAATATCAGGCAATGTATATCAAGAAATGCAAAAACGGACAGGAAATGTGGAAACCAACCTACAGAGGGAAATTCATCAACATGCCGGATGCGCAGATTGTCAGCCAATTCAATGCTGAAATCAGGGGCATATACAATTATTACCGCCTCGCAGGGAATGTGTCGGTGCTGGATAAATTTTACACCATTATGAAAGCAAGCCTATATAAAACTTTCGGCTGTAAATACCGCACAACGTACAAGCATATCTGTAAGAAATATAAGCGCAACGGTGAATTTATAGTCAAGTACAAGACCAAAAATGGAATGAAGGAAACAGTATTCTACCATGAAGGTTTTAGAAAGAATATGAAGCCAGCCCCGGAATTTGTGGATGTCATGCCGCATTACCGGAAGTATACGAAAAAGAACAGCCTCATCCATAGGCTACAGGCTGGACAGTGTGAACTCTGTGGGAGAAAGACAGACGAGGTTATCATGCACCACGTCAGGAAATTAAAGGAGCTGAAAGGCGTTACGGAGTGGGAAAGGAAAATGATAGAAATCAGAAGAAAGTCCCTTGCAGTATGCCCGGAATGCTTCAAAATAATAAAAATCCAAGTTTAGTTAGTAGATGGAGAGCCGGATACGCCGAGAGGTGTCCGTCCGGTTCGGGAGGGGGAAGGTTGAAACCTACCGGAGTAATCCGGCAAGGCGCAACCAACCTACCTCATGCAGTTATTCCAGCAGCTATTTTACCTTGCCGACCATAAGCACGGCGGCAGGCTCCCCGTCCATGTGCATTTTTTGATGGATGAATTTGCAAACGTCAGTTTGCCTGATGACTTTGACAAAATCCTGTCCGTCATGCGGTCTAGGGAAGTCAGCGTGTCCATCATCCTGCAAAACATGGCGCAGCTAAAGGCACTGTTTGAGAAGCAGTGGGAAAGCATTGTGGGCAACTGCGACCAGTTTTTATATCTGGGCGGCAACGAGCAGGGAACCCATAAGTACGTCAGCGAGCTGTTGGGGAAAGCCACGATTGATATGAACACTTACGGGAAGTCAACCGGGCATTCAGGCAACTATTCCACAAACTACCAAATATCGGGGCGTGAGCTTTTGACGCCGGATGAAGTGCGTATGCTGGACAACCGCTATGCGCTTCTTTTTATCCGTGGGGAACGCCCGGTGATGGATGAAAAATTTGATATTTTAAAACACCCTAACGTGGCACTGTCCACGGACGGGAAAGGGAAGTCCTACCGCCACGGGGAAGTGACGCAGGCGGTGGGCAGCATTGCATTGGGGGACAGTCTGGAGGGCGAAGTGTCGCAGGAGCAGGCGGGAACCGATTCCTATGAGCTTTTATCCGAGGAGGATTTAGAGGCTATTGTTTCAGCGGCGGAAAGCCACTGAAACAAGCCTCTGGCAGAGGCGCACGATTTCACAGGGGAACGCAGGCGGTGAAATCGGCGCCAGTTACGCCGGGGCGCAACTGATTAAAAACCAATCTCAAAACAAGGAGGAAACAGAACAATGATGAAGAAAAACGAGAACAGCAAGAAAACCAGCAGACAGCCGATGGGCAGAAAGACAAAAAGGGCGATGGCGGTGTACGCCGTACTGGTGCTTATGATGACAGCCGGGGCAACAACGGTGTATGCGGCGGGCGATCCGCTTTCGGTCATCAACAACCTGTCTGATTTTATTTTCGGCTTAATCCGTGCAGTCGGATTGATTCTGTTGGGCTGGGGCATTGTGCAGGTGGGATTGTCCTTGCAGTCCCACGATCCGAGCCAGCGTTCCAACGGGTTCTTAACCCTTGCGGGCGGCGTCATCATTACCTTTGCAAAGGAAATCTTAACCCTTATCACTGGCTGATGGAGGCTGCCGGAAAACCATGTAAAAAGAGGAACGGCAGAGGGGCAGGCTTTGGCAGGCCCCTCTGCAAAATCCAGAAGCGAGGTGAAATGAGTGGATTCAGATAACTGGGTAGTGCAGAACTTAGTCAATGCACTGGAAACATGGAATGAAAAACTGGCGGAGATATGGCAGCTTCTCACGCAGTCCCCGGAACAGTTTAAGGGAGGGGGAATCTGGAGTGCGATTGTGAACATCCACGGGGCGTTGCAGGCAATCGCCTATGCCCTGCTGGTGCTGTTTTTTTGGTGGGGGTTGTCAAAACCTGCGGCAGCTTTGCCGAGGCAAAAAGGCCGGAACACGCCCTGCGGCTGTTTATCCGTTTCGCCCTTGCCAAAGGGGTCATCACCTATGGGATGGAGTTGATGCTGGCTCTGCTGGAGATCATCCAAGGCATCGTGTCCTCCATATGCTCATCCTGGTGGGAACGGTGAAGATGGTGGTCCGGGAGATGATGGGGCTTTGACCGTCAGATTTCATCCTCGTTGAACGAAACCAGGCTGAGAAATTCTTCCGGTGTGTAGACGGAAACAGAAGACTTCGCATAGTCCTTTTGATTTCTTGTCACAATGCAATCTATGCTTTCCCGTTGCGCGGTTTCGATCATCACTGCATCCTCGTAGTCCCTGATCTCCGTGGACAACGCCCTGCGGCAGTCTATCCCTGCTGTGTCCAGAAGCGAAAGAGGGATCAAAAGGGTGGAAAGGATCTTCCGGGTCTCCTTGTCACTGTGGGTGGCACGGTGGGTCAGATAATAAAGGTCAGTAAAAGATTTTGCGGTCAAAAAACCCTCCACATGGCGGTTGGCAATAGTCAGCATGACACGATAGGAATCCTCCCAAAATGGTTCCCTGTGTTGGAGGACATCGATCACGATACAGGTGTCCAAAAGTATCCTCATATCCTGCTCAACCGCTCCTCTTTGGCTTCCTCCAGGGTGATGTCAGCCGGCAGAACACCCAGCAGGGATTTTACCGCATCTACCCGGTCTTGGAAGGGATTAGAGAGTTTCGCGATGACCTTGCCGTTGCGTGTGATGTAAATATCTTCGCTTTCCGCCAGAAGAAGGTACTTGCTAAGGTTCATCTTGAGTTCGGTCGCTGTAATGGACATTTTCAGCAGTTCCTTTCTATAAAACTTTTCACTCTTATTATATCCGAATCGTTCGATTTGTGCAACCATATCGAGCGATAAAACCTTGGAAAAAGCAAGGAGGTCAAATGGAAGTCAAAATCAACCGCGAGATTCGCAATTACACAGAATCGGTATTCTTCGGGTTGTCCCTGCGGTAACTCGTTTTTTCTGTCCTGGCGGTGGGGGTAGCTATTGGGCTGTACTTTCTCCTGCGGCCTTATGTGGGGACCGAAACTGTCTCCTGGATGTGCATCCTTGGGGCAGCAGGCGGCAAGGACCGGCTCAACACCATGTATATGGTGGATGGTTATGGTGAGGGGAACGATCCGGTCATTGTGAAGTCGCAGTTTATCATGTCCCTGGTGGAGCGGATCGACCAGAAGGGCGTTAGCCCCCAGCAGAAGTCCATTATTGACCGATGTACGGCAGAGGTCTACCGGGAGGCGGAGAAAACCGGCATTACTCCCATCCTGTCCATCCTCCGGGAGAAGCTGGCAAAGCTGCTGAATATCTCTGCCGAGCAGATGAGTTATGTGACCAACGCCGACGCCGGGTGCGGGCTTATCAAATACGGTTCGTCCCTGGTCCCCTTCGTCAATCGGTTCCCCAGAAGCACAAAGCTGTATCAGCTGATGACCACCCGCCCCGGAGAGGGCTGCTTTTCCAGGGGACAGGCGTAATACCTGCCCCCTTTTCGTTGAGAAAGGAGGTGATGTTCCCCTTTGAACAGGGTGAAGGTAAAAACCAGAGAACAGGTCAAGAGCGTCAAGGCATTGGATAAGGCTGCTATCGCTGGGGTACGGATGAAAAATGCTTATATCCGAACCAAAGAAAAGGCGATGACAAATCGGGAGGAACGGCAAAACTCCCCTACAAATTTCGCTGGGGAGCAGGTACAGGACGCCACCCGAATGGTGGCCCGGAACGCTATCCATACAGCGTGGCTGGGCAGCAAGATCATCAGAAAAGGGCGAGCAGGCTTCCGGCGGTACAAGGACAAAAAAGGGGAGGCCCCACCGGCAGGGAATGAAGCGGCAGCTTCCAAAGGCTCGACCTACAAAAGGGCCGCTTCCCCAGCGGATGCTACCAAATCCCCACGCCTCGATCCGGTGATGCAGAAAAGGCAGTTCCGGAAGTATTTCTCCAGATTCCGAAAAACCCCTTTGCAGAAGGTATCGGAAGGACCAGCCCCTTCACCTTATCTCACCACCCCCGATCTGGTCACAGAAAGGGGGCGGGAATTTGCCAAGAAACAGGCGGCGAAGCGGCGGTGGGTATGCGGGGGATCAAGACAAAGGAGAAGATCTCCTTTATTCAGCAGGAGAATCCGACACCTGATTTTTTACCGACGACTTCCCATGAAATGCTGCCAAAAACTGCCTTGCAGGATAAAGAGGCTTCTCCGGCTCTGCCATCCAGAAAACTGTTGGTACAGAAAAAGAGGACAGTACAGATAGTCTCCTCGGAAAACCGCAGCTTATGGGATGCCCTTCTCCAAAGGGCTGGGGCTGGTGGTGGGAACGGAGAAGTTCTGGTTTCAGTGGCGCTTTCTTAGGTGAGGAATGTAGGCGGTCAGCCTTATTGGAGTTGGCACGGCTTTGACAGCCGGGTGGAATGGTGCGCCTGTTTTGTCAGCTGGTGCGCCAATGAAAGTGGCTGCCTTGGGACTATGGTGCCAAAGTTCTCCCGCTGTACCGATGGAGTGGCGTGGTTCCGGGGGCAGGGGCGCTGGAAAGATAGCGGTTATCTGCCCCAGCCAGGAGAGATCATCTTCTTTGACTGGAATGGGGACATGGTGCCGGACCATGTGGGAATTGTAGAGAAGGTGGATGGAGGGGTGATTTACACTATAGAAGGTAATTCAGCCGGGGACCGGTGTTGGGAGAAGCGGTATGTGGTAGGAAATTCTTTAATTCTGGGGTACGGAATATCCCAACTGCAAAATTCTAAAAATATCAAAAAAGGCACATCTCTCCGCCAAGGGGGAGATGTGCCTTCCAGCTGGATTGATGTGAGGCCCTATAAAAAAGAACCTCTACATAAGCCTAACTTAACAAAGATGCAACAGCACTATTTACATCAATACCCTCATCGTGAGTGAAAAATCCACTTGTATTGGTGTAAAGATTAATAATACTTTTACGGATGGTTTCATTTCCAGGATAACCGGGAGTGCTTTGTTTTTGCGTTGGAAATGTATAGGATGGATATTCGTACATATAGGTACCAGAAGAATTTTGAGATTTCGGATATTTTCCGTCAATTCTCAATGCTGCGGCAAACATCTCAGCTGTCCCCCAGTCATAATATGCATACCCGTTTACCCGATTCAATTTATCTTGAATTAACACTGTTCTGATGTAAAGGTCGCCTGACACCTTTGCTTTGACATAATCACGAGATGGGCTATAAGATATGGTCAGTGGGGCCTTATAATAATTAAGCCAAGATGACAATTTGCCAGAGATTTTTTTTGCTGCCTTAAAATAGCTGTCCTTAACAAAGTAATCAAAGGCTACATTCAAAGTTTTTTTCATAATGGCATCCCATTTTAATGTGCCTGAAATGTTTCCTGGCTCCACTTCGTTTGTTTCTACTCCTGCCGAGGACTCAACATACAAAAATTTATATCCATTATATGTGCCAAATGATTCATAATTGCTTTCCCAATAGGCTGGATCATTCAGATCTGCTGCTCTTTGCCCATTTACAATTTGCGGGTCTTTGGAGTAAAGATTAATATATTTTACAGTTGCTCCGCCATTAATTACTTCTTGTATTCTTGCAATTGTTGATTTATAAACAGGAGATCTCAACACGTTCTCCTTCTGGGTTTTACTTAAAGGAGAAATACTGTAATCCGGATTATTACTAAGACTCATAACTGCACCATCGCAGTAATTTGCAATGGTATCTGCAGCTTGCTTTTTTTGATTTTCAGTTAATGCTGAATGTGTTTCTGAAGTAACAAAGAAAAAGGGTATATCCATAAGTTCTCTTTCTGTGACTATATCAGTATCTTCAGCAGAAGTATGCGTTTCATTTGCAGATGCAGAAACTATAGATATGCTAACCATACATAGAGCAAGCATCAAACTGATTAATCGCTTCATGATAAAACCTCCATTTTAACGAAATTTTGTTTTAAAGAAATTACCAAATTCAGATGAAATAATAGAATATCGTTTATGGATAGGAGCCCGTTCGTCAAAAATGCAATCAAAAATCAACACCTTATCGCCATAAAATTTCAGCGTTGCTTCGCGAAATGGCGAAGGGCCTTTGAAAGTAACAACGTATCGAGTATCCGTGCTAATCGTGAATGGCTGCTTACCTATATCTTTCAATGTAGCTTTGCCCAAAATTTCAAGAAACTGGTTCAACTCATTCAAAGTTAAAGTGAAAGGGCCAAAGTCTTCTATTACTGTACCATTATTTATCTGCTTTTTCTGTATTGTTGCTTGAGATATATTGCTTGTCTGAATATACTCAATTAGTGTAATTCCAGAAGTATAAGTGTGAAAAACAATAAAAAGTAGAATCACTACAGTTAAAGATACAGAAACAAGAAAAAAGCTCAGCTTTTTCGCTTCAAGCCACCCTCTTTCATGGTATGCTATCATTATAAAAAATAAATCTAATTAAAACATTGGACCCACCCTTTCTATTTCGAACTAATGACCAAGTATCACATACATAGCGCTCTGCATCGAGATACCAGCGAATACTTTATTTGAAAACCCCATCGAGGTTTCAAATCAGTTTCCTCAGCCTTTCCGCATCTTCCTCGGAAAGTTTCTTTCCGCAAGTAAAAGCCGCAATAAAGTTTTCGATAGAGTTCCCATAAGAACCCTCCACCAATTTCTGCGTCCACTGCTGAACATATTCATCCTTTCGTTATTTTTTGTGTTTTTGACATAGCCATCCACAAAATTATGCTTGCAGTTGATACGGGGTTCAACATCAGACTGAGGGAATAAGATTACCTTTTTGGTAAATAAAGAAGTAATCTTACATTGCTAAAAGTTAAAAAGCAAATCGTATTCACCGTATATCCTATAATTTATAATACCTTCGCCTTTCAATGGTGTCAAGTTTTTTTCAAATGTAAAATAAATTTGTTATATGTTACAAGATTTGACGACCATTTTTATGCTGTTTATAATAAAGTAATTGATTCAACGACGCCAATGAGAACGGCATCCACCGGATCTACGAATACGACTCCCTCCTGCGGATGACCAAGAAGGTGGACTGCAAGGGCGGGGTCTGGCAGT
>OFFT01002134.1_pt1 | contig 10706 bp, 10 predicted proteins | sample 1521581 | NCBI WGS metagenome assembly OFFT01 (sample SAMEA3504084, study PRJEB24116) | mouse gut metagenome | biome: mouse gut; feature: mouse-associated habitat; material: faeces | place: Denmark | collected 2011
TTATCCGGGAATCAGACTCTGATTCTGATTTATATTATAATTACTATTATTTAGAAGGAAACGAGGAGTCCCGGTTCAGCCTGCAGAGCAATGAGGAGTATGAGAGTCTGGTTTCATCCTATAAAGGAGAGGAACCGGAATGGTTTGATTGTGAATCTTTCGCAGATATACCCCAAAATTAATGGTGTGATTATTATGTTTTCCAGGATTTCCCGGGCCGACAGCAAACTGCTGCACAGAAACAGCGCGTTGGTGCGGTTGGCCCGGATACCAATGGCGAAAATATAGATTAATCAAAATAGAAATAATCAATTCATCTCTTCCGAAGACTTCCTCTTATCTTCCAAATCAATATCCACCTGTATCCCTAAAAGCTTGCTCTCCGGAGCATCGTCATTCAGCACAAGCCTGATATTGTCTGTTATAATCCGCTCAAACTCATCAGCTGTCATGAACGATTGGACAGAAAATAAAGCATCCTCATTTATAGAGCAGATATACTGGAAATCATTCTGTTGGCAGATTTCATCCACAATGCGAAACAGCATTTCACGCTGCCTTGGATCCATATTGGCAAAAAGTCTGCTGTCATGGAAGATAAAACGCATATTGCTTTTTTGGCATAGCAGCAAAAGCAGATCAAAACAAAACATCCGCACTTCATTCACGCCGTCAGAAGAATCATCCTCAATCCGAGCCTCTAAGGTATATCGAAGCATATTTTCCCCGGAATTATTCCTGATGACCAGGCCGCTTCTTTTTTTAGGATAAAACTTTTTGGCATAATATCCGTATTTTCCCCGCAGCTCAGATATCAGCTCGCTTTCCTGTTCAAGATATTCATCCGTTTCCTTATCCTCGGATATCAATGATGCCTTGATATCCAATTCCGTATCGCGGTATGCCTTAAGAATCTTTTGATATTCCTGTATCCGGTTCAATTCATTCTGCAGAGAGGAAAGCTGTTTCGTCAAGGCGACATATTCTTCCAACGCACCGTGGGAATTCAAGAAATTGAGCAGTTCGTCCATACGTTGCCCCAAATTCGAGATTTCTTCATCAATACTTTTCAATTCTGCTTTTTGTCTGTTCAGCTCTTTCCTCAACCGGGAATTGCGGGAGGTGACCAAATTGTTATGGAACTGCAGGACATCGTCTATATTCTTTTTCACCATTTCGGGGATTTCCACATGGGCGGCTTCATAAATCTTCAACAGCTTCTCTTCCTTGACCTCCGCCGTTTCTTTGAAAGCTTCCTCAATATTTTTGATATAGTTGCTTACAAGGGTGCGCTTGTTTTCAAGAACCTTTTTTTGATAACTTTTTTCATCTGCCTCTTTCTCAAGTTCATGATAATTACTGGACACTTTAAAATCTGAAATTTCGCTTTCCAGTTCTTTGATTCGATATTCCAAATCTGCCACATCCAACTCCGCGTCATGTGTCCCGAGATAATACTGCCTGAACAAAGGATCCTTTTTGATTGCCTTTTCTGTCGTGCTGGCGGCGGATTGTTTTTCCCGCAGTTCCTTTTTGCTGATGATCAGACCTGTGTCGATGCCCAGCAGATAACAATTGTTCAAAATCTTGCTATAGTCACCCTCTTTCGGGACAAAAGAATCAAAAGCCGAATAACAGGAACGGTACCGCCTGGCAAATCTTGAAAAAAGCGTATTCCAGGTCAGAAATTGCGGCGAATCGGAAAGGCCAAAGCATAACTCAAGAAGCCTGCATCTTAATGCTTTCACCGTCAGTATCTCGCCGCAAAAATTTATTTTGTTTTGGTCATCTGTCTTGCGGGATGCGCAATATTCTTCACCATTGACCTGAAACCTAAGGGTGAATTCCCAACCTGGAAGCTTCTGCGAAAAAGAGTCAATCTTATTTGCGCCCAAACAGAAATGCACAAGATGGAGCGTCAACGATTTCCCGACACCGTTGTAAGTGTTTCCGTCATTTTCGTTATGGGGGGCGACTTGTCTCCCGACGATGATATTCATGCCGTCTTTGAATGCGATAGGATGAAATGACGGTTTGTTGGCCCTTAAACTAAGCAGCTTCATAGCACAGTCCCCCCTTTTCATCCTCTCTGATCGCCCCTATGATATACAGATAATCCAGCGCCATGATAAATTGGTCAAAGGAAAATTTAACAGGATACTTTTTATTTGTATAGGAATCTTTGTAATACTCCCATAATTCATCTACCGTAGCCGGTACGCTCAGCCGCTGCAGCAGAAAGGCCCCAAATCCAAAAAAAGATTCGTTCAGCGACAATTGCTTTTTGGGTAATATCATCCTCTCCCTCCTTCCTGCCAAATTCAGTCTGGCTCCTCAAAGATGTCACAACTGGAAAAATAATAAGCCATCAAAACAAGGACGCTTGTCTGGACAGACATGGTCCTCTTCGGGCATGCCTGTTCCAGAATATAATAAAAACGGCGATCGGCACAATTTTCTGTCTGATCTGTAATTTGAACTTTTGCCTCTTCGTAAAGAGCCCGGAACTTTTTCTGCAGGATTTCTTTTACGCCGGGGCTTTCGTTGAAATACTGCATCAACTGCCCCTCCTGGTAACTTCCCGTTACCAGATGATGGCTCACCACCGGACTTAGTCCATTAAAAATAATCTTATTGTCGAAATCCGGAACGACCAGATTATCAGAATAATCTTCTGGCAATTCTGTATTCAGCAGGTAAGTGACCGTTTCATGCAGCGCATCGTATTCGACAACCGCCATAATTTCGTCCGGAATGATGCCTAAAATATCCTGCTTAGCAAAATCATCCAGCTCATCGAAAATTCTCTCTAAATCTTTTGCCGTAAATGTACCAATCTTTACCCCGGCGTATTCCGGCCTGTTATCCAACTCGATACTCATTTCAATAATCGGTGGCGGAAGGCCCTCGAATCTGTCATTGACAACAAAGAAAAACCTCTTTATAGGACAGATATCATTCCAGTTACTGTATAATTTCTCGAAGTCTTCTTTCAGCTTTTTAACACCGGTATAAATAGTTGAATCTTTCGAAGTGTCTCCGGGTGCAAACACTTGATAGTATGTACCAGTGGTGGGGTCAAATCCATCATTTTTTCTATCCCCAATATTTCCGTAGGCTTTCACAGCTTGAAATTGCTCATTGGCTCTTGTCATGATAGCCACAAAAAAATCTTCAAATTGCTGCCCCTTGTACTTCAATATACGGTTTTGAAAAATTATTTTAGCAATATAGCGTTCTGTTTTGTCCATAGGAAAATACCTCATTTTCTATTTGGGCATATCTGAATATAGTATAGCACATTTGTTTGCCTTGTGCACAGAATTTTGCTGTTTTATGCGAATTTTTATAATATCTTTAACATATTCTGAATCGCCTGGGCTAGTTCATCCTCCAAAACTGTGAGGGCGAGACGCCGGTATGCTGCTTGAACTGCTTGCAGAAAGAAAAACAGTCCGGGTACCCCAGCTGAAGGGCCAGCTTCTCCAGCGGCAGATTGCTGCGCAGCAGCAGCGCCTTGGCGCGGTTCACCCGGACGCCAATGGCGTACTGGCCGATGGAGATTCCGGTGGAAGCCCGGAACTGCTTTCTCAGGGCTTCGTAGCCCAGGTTCATCTGGGCGGCAATCTCCTGTCCGGTGATCCGCCCGGAGTAGCGCTCCATGAGACGGCAGGCCAGCCGGATGCGGTCGTCCTCCTCCCGGGAGCGGGAGCAGCGGGAGGTGATGGTGCACAGAAGCTGCTGGGCTTCAAAATACAGACGGGTCAGGGCCTGTCCCTCGGCGCTCTGCATGGCGGACAGGAGGTTCCTGGCGGCGGGAAGAATCTCTTCCAGCGTGTCCTCCTCACAGTTCATCACAGGACGGTCAGACATCAAGCCCATGGTCAGGAGATTGTGATAGCTCTCCGCACTGACGCAGATGAAAAACTCCAGCCACTTTCCGTCCGGCTTTACGATGGTGGAATGCTTTACGCCCGGAAGCCTTTGGACGAAAGAGCCCCGCGAAAGCTTCACGCCAGGGTGGCTGCGGTCGAAATATTCCCCCTCCCCGTCCAGGAGAATCAGGCCGCCGTAATATGCAAAGGTAATGTCCCGGTTGCTCCCCCCATCGTCCGGCTTGTAGAGAAAGCCGCAGGACAGGTTCCCGGCAGTCTTGTTGGGGCCTAGGGTTCTGTAAGATACTCTTGTCTTATATTCCGGCATAGCGCTCTCCTTTCCCATCTCCCACGCGCTCGAACTCTCCGGACCGCTTATCACGCAGCTTTCCGGAAACCGTTCTGGAAGGCGTTCCGGCCCATTCCCCGCTGTTCCAGATGCCTTTCGGCCCTGATGCCTGATTCCGCTTCCTGAACTTCCCAGCGCCTGTTATCTATAGGAAACGCCGCCATTATCCCTGCTTTGCGAAATGACCCGTTTCCCACAAAATGAAATCCCAAATTTGACAAACAACAATTCCCATAACAGCCATTCCACTTTATACAATTCCAGTATATCATTCCTATAGACAGAAATGCAACCACAATCCAAAACAGACAAACAAGCTGCCTTTTGCGCAGCGGGACAGGAGGAAACATGACAGAGCGCGAAAACTTTTTATCACTCATCAAAAGGACGGGATATGAGCGGATTCCCGTCATGTACGATTTCTGCCCCTATCTTCAGGAGACATGCAGCCATAAGGTGGAGGAGCTGTTCCGGGAAATCGGCTTCACGCCGTCCCCCATGGCCTACTCCAACGGCATTCCAGTCAAAGACTGGGACACCGAAAAGTTCCGCAAGTATTACGGCCCTTTAAAAGAGGGGACCACAATCGACATTTACGGCGTGGCCAACGAGCCCGGAAGCGCCGCGGCCATGCACATGACCCACATGCTCCATCCGCTGGAGAACATGGAGACCTTGGAGGAGCTGGAGGCCTATCCTTTCCCCGAGTTCGTCCGGGACGAAGCCGAGGCGGCAAGGCAGCTTGCCCGCAACAATGCCTTAAAGGCCCAGGACAAGGTAATCTGCGGCAGCATGCAGTGTACAATCTGGGAGACCGCCTGGTACATGCGCGGCATGGAAGTGCTGATGATGGACATGATGTCCGAGGACGAAATGGCAGAGTTCCTGCTGGACAAGGTGACGTCACTGGCTGTGCAGCGAGCGGAATATTTCGTGGAAGCCGGGGCGGAGATTCTCTATTTCGGAGACGATGTGGGAATGCAGCGCACCATCATGATGAGCAAGAATCTGTATCAGACCTGGCTGAAGCCACGCCTGAAAAAAGTGGTGGACGCGGCAAGGGCCATCCGGCCTGATGTAATCATCTTCTACCACTCCTGCGGCTTCGTGGAGCCTTTTATCGAGGATCTGATTGAGGCGGGCATCGACGTGCTGAACCCGGTGCAGCCGGAGTGCATGGACTTTGGAGAAATCCACGCGAAATACGGCGACAGGCTCTCCTTCCATGGGACAATCGGAACCCAGACCACCATGCCCTTCGGGACGCCGGAACAGGTGCGCGCGGAGGTGTTCAGGAACCTGGACATTGCCGGCAGAAAAGGCGGCCTCCTGGTCTCGCCCACCCATCTTCTGGAGCCGGAAGTGCCCTGGGAGAACATCCGGGCTTACATCCAGGCCTGCCGGGATTATACACGGTAAGCTTTCATGGGTTCACAGGCTTCTATCCAGATAGCCGAACATGAGCTTCACCATATTCACTGCCAGGGCCCTCTCCTCTTTCGTCCTGCCGTTTAATAGTTGCCGCAATATCATGTATTCCGTATCGTCTTTGGCAGTGATGGAATCCGAGAGCAGGTAATCCACCGTGACGCCCAGCCTGTTCGCCACCGCCACCAGGTTATCCAAAGTCAGGCTGCGCTCTCCCCGTTCAATCTGCCCGATATATGCCATGGAAAGGTCTACATCTTCCGCCAGCTTCTCCTGTGTCAGATTCAGCTTCAGCCTCTCCTCCCGGATACGCCTGCCCAGTGTCTTCTGTTCCATAGAATCCCTCCCATGTTCATAGTTTGTCTTATAGTATACCCAAATAATACTAACCGCCGGAAATTCCCGTAATCCACACAGTACATTATTTTCATACGCTTTTTGCTGTTATCTCCTCTCCCATCTTTTGCTTAAGGACTATGTTTTCCCGGCCAGCCCTCCATTCCCACACTGAGCCCGCTTTATGACGATATGTTCCCGTAAAATTTACGGGCGGGCACAGAGGGGCCTGCTATACTATTCACTGTAAGGGAGACACCTTAAAAATCAACGGCATGGCGCAGCCGGAAGAAGGAGGGATTGCTGTGGAACGCTACCTAACAGACGCGGTATATGCCCGCAGGGTCAGAAGCAGGCCGCCGGAGTTGGAACGGGAGGAAAAGCATCTGTACGCGGAGCTGTCAGCCCGCATATCCGGTGAGGATTATCTGCGGATAGAGGAGGAGCTGAACCACTTCCATGAAGAGCTGGGCAAGGAGCTGTTCGGCAGAGGCTTCATGGAGGGGATGCGCTTTTTCCTCCAATGTCTGTCACCGTGACACCGCTGTTCCATGTCGGCGGCACGAAACAGCGAAGATCAGATGCCCTGGACGGGATTTCCGGTCTGGGGCAGAAAGGAGAAAACTATGCTCAAGTATGATTATTACGGCTCCAAGGAGCACTACACCGGCATGCACGAAATCATGTATGCCATCGGACGTTTCATCGGGCTCATCCTGATGTTCGGCGCCGGCTTCGTGATTGGCCAGGTTGCCAGGGGCTTCGTCATGGCGCTCCTGTATGGCCCTCCGGCCTAAGCCACGGCACAGGCCAGACCAATCGATACGAGTCGGAATTCCCTTTCCTGAGTTCGGGAAAAGCTCACAACCGCAATGCATTATTTAGATATGCTGTCAGTTGTATTTCTGCTTGCTTTATGTTAAGATGACAATAGACCTTCGTATAAAAATATACCAGAGGAGGAGACAGTCAGATGGAAAACACCACCAGACAGTATAATGTTTTGATTTTTCCCTGTTCGGAGACAGGGAACACGCCAAGCTCTGCGGTCCATATGGAAGTGGCCGGGACTTCAAGATGTTTTATGAGGATGCCCTGAAGTGGATAAGGGCATTTCATGAGTGCCAAACGGCAGACGACAGATTCCGGATACGCGACGGGGAGGATGATGAAGACCTTTACGTCTGCTGCGATGAGGCGGAGGTCATCCTTTCGCTGTTGTATTGCTGCAAAGACCACAAGGTCACTGTCAGGGAAATCCTCTATCAGGGAAACCGCTACACAGACATATCGGATATTCAGCTTTCAGATGGCTTTGTCGCCGATGAACACGGGTTTGGCGGCGCTGAGCGCACTGATATCCGACTGCATGCGAAGAAGAACGGCCACGATACGCTGGTATATCTATTCGGGCCGGAATTCGGTTATATTCCCGGGGACGACTACGAGGACAAATTCTGTATTTTCAGATATCCTCTCTCCCACGGCATGGTGGAAATAGGAAAAAACCAGATGTATTATGCGGGAACCTATCGTTATCCCTGTTATGAAGAAGATAGCCTCTACTACTCTCCTAGTCGTGATTATTATGACGGAGTAGAGCTTTTCCTGGAAACAGACGGAAAAAACGTTACGTTCAGCGCACTGCTGGACGGTAGGCTGTATAAGAAGATCAGTAAAGACGACGAGAAAATCGTCTTCCATTCCATACTGGACGAAGACGTCCTACTGGGCAAAAACAGAATTTATGAGGCGTTTGAGGGCGGCACCCGGAGGATCAGCTTTTGGCAGTGCAGGGATATGCAGGATGTGGAATTCAGGAGGGACGGCGATGGCAGATACCGATATACGGGAGGCAACAGGGAGGTTGCCGAAATATGGGCAGGCGTGTCCTTCGTTCCTCCCCAGACGCCGGATCCCAACAGCCTGGACCAGAAGTCCGCGCTCAGGTTATGCGAGGACTATATCAACGCGTTTTATGCAGGGCGCCCCGTGCAAATTCCAGAAGTCCCCGAAACCGGCGCAAGGCCCCCTGAAACCGCCGCAGTTCCCGAAGACAAAAAAATATGGACGGAGTATCGGAAAATCCTGACAGATATCCAGGGGAAATATGGATTGTCGGCGGCAGAGAAGGCGGCACATGGAATGAAGGCGCCTGAGGCGAATGCGACGAGTGCCGAAGTATTATATGCAGCCTGCATATTTTTTTCACTGGAGGATAAGGAGCTGGAGGAGCTTCTGCCCGCAGAGGAGCTGCGGAAAGAATATGAAGTGCTGAAGGCAGCCCTCAAGGATGACCTGAACCTTCAGGCTGACCCGGATGTGTCCGAATTCAGCGAGCTGCGTGAAATCTTTGCCAGGGATTTTTCTATCTCAACCGGATTACCATCCCCCTCGATCCAAAAGACAGATTTCTTCCCATTTTGGATGAAGATGTGCGAAACGGGTCAGTTACCGAATATAACGCAATTTTCACATCGGTATCGCTTGCAGGGAAATTCCTTTATAATCAAGATCCAAGCAGATATAGGAGAAGAGATTTCCTTTCCATAATAAGACACTATAGAACAAAGAAACCCGGGGACAAATCCGCGAAAAAGGAAATCGATACTGTCATAGCCCTGCGCAAAAGGCTCCGGGAGGGGCTGCGGGCCAAGGTCAAGGGCCAGGATATGGCAATCGAAAAGTTTGTGGACGGCTATATCCGCTATCAGATCCGGGGGAAGATATCGGGCAAGCCCGCAGGCCTTTATCTCTTTGCGGGACCTCCCGGAACCGGCAAGACCGTTCTGACGGAAACCTTTGCAGGGCTTAAGGATATGAGGGATGCGGGATATTGCTACAAGCGCTTCGATATGTCCGCCTATGGAAGCGAGAACAGCGATATCGTGACAGGATTGGTCGGCTTCGAAAAGACGTGGAAATCCGCGCAGCCCGGACAGCTCACGGATTTTGTCAAGAAGAATCCCAAATGCGTCCTGCTTTTTGACGAGATAGAAAAAGCGAGCCTCCAGGTCAGATTCCTTTTCCTGAGCATCCTGGAAGGGGCAGTCCTCACAGATAAATATTATAATGAGCAGGTTTCTTTCGAGGACGCAATCCTCATATTTACCACAAATGAGGGCAGGGATCTCTATGAAGATAACAGCGAGTTGAATCTGACGGCGCTGTCGGATTCTGCCGTGATAGAAGGCCTTCAGGCATCAAAGTTTGCGCCGGAGCTAATCTCCCGCTTTATGTCCGGAACGATTGTCATGTTCAACCATCTGGACTACTTTAATATGTCCAGTATTTTTGAGCATTCCGTGAATACAGCTGCCGCTCAGATATGCAGGAATCAGGAGGGCTTCCATTTTGATCTTTCCTATGACGATAAACTGCCGAAGCTTTATCTTCTGAGCAAAGGGGACAGAATCGATGCCAGATTTGTCAGTGCAAACGCCCAAAAGACGGTGGAAAATTATTTCCTGGAAGCTGCGGAATTCATGGGCAGACGCTGTGCAGGCAGACTGAAGGAAATCAAGAAAGCGACTGTCTCGGTAGAGGTAACAGAGACAATCCGGAAATATTTCGAGATGACGGAGAGACCGAGAATCCTTCTCTATGCGGAAGGGGACGCGGGGGTATATATAGGCGATACTGCCCGTCTGCGCAGCGGTTTCCTTCCGGAAAAGGGACTGGAGGAACTGGGACAGATGGCGGACTGTGACCGGGCAGAGATGGAAGGAAGCGAAAAAGAGCCCGGAAAAAGCTTCCGGGAATTCCTTCAAAGCTGCAACTGGAACAGCCACAACAGAACGGACAGATATGACGCGATTCTGATAGATTTGGGCAATGAATCCAAAAACTACAAAGCGTCAGAGGGCTATAAGTGCCTGACGGCTGCAGCGGAAGCAAAACCGGACATTCCCATAATCCTTGTGGACAGAGGGACTGTGGAGGACAAGGCTCCGCTTCTGTCGCTGGGCGTCACGGATTTCGTGCGGGCAGTGCCGTATGAGCCGCAACACACGGACAGGAACAATCCGACAGGCCTGGCGCTTGACGGGAAGGAGCTGGAAGCAATTCTTGGCAGACAGCATTTTGTAGAAATGGCGAGGGCGCTCGTCCGGGAAGGAAAAAGGCTTTCCGGTGACGTTGCTTACGATTACAAGGAAGAATCCGATGAACTGGAAATCCGTTTTATCGATCTGCGGGAAACGGAAGCGGCGACGGAGGATGCCGAAGCCAGGCGGCAGAACAGAAAATATCTGTTGGCTGAGAAGCCCCAGGTGCGGCTGAGAGATATCTTCGGCAATGAACTGGTGAGGGAAGCGGTAAATCGCTGCATCGACAATATCAAGAACCCCGAGAAATACCGGGCCATGGGAGCGAAGCTGATGACGGGCATATTGATGTACGGCGCGCCGGGCATGGGCAAGACCATGTTCGCCAAGGCCATGGCCTTTGAATCCGGGGCGGCGTTCATCTCCTCGGTAGGAGCGGATTTCCTGAACGGAGACGGTGTCGCCAAAATGGAGGAAATGTTCCAGACAGCACGCCGGAAGAGGCCCTGCGTCCTGTTCATCGATGAGTTTGACGCCATTTCCAAAGACAGACGCGGCCCCATAACCAGCGGACAGGAAAATGTGCTGGAAAAATTCCTGAAGGAAATGGACGGCCTGGAGACAGATAACGATGGAGTTTATGTGGTGGCAGCAACCAACTATCCCCTGGAA
>OFFT01002137.1_pt1 | contig 10693 bp, 10 predicted proteins | sample 1521581 | NCBI WGS metagenome assembly OFFT01 (sample SAMEA3504084, study PRJEB24116) | mouse gut metagenome | biome: mouse gut; feature: mouse-associated habitat; material: faeces | place: Denmark | collected 2011
CCCCAAGACCCCAAGACCCCAAGACCCCAAGACCCCAAAGCCCTCAAAGCCCTCAAAGCCCAAAAAGTCAAAAATGGACAGCGGAATCCCCTCTTGACAATAGTATGAAATCGTACTATAATATCAAATCGTACACGGGATATAGGTACGAAATCGTACTTGCGGAAATGCAGGCAAAGGAGGTCCCTTATGAAAGGTTATACCACAGCGGAGATGAAGCGGTTCAACTATCTGATTAGCGAGACCAATGCCGCCTATCATGAAGCCGCACAGAAGCTGGGTCTGTCTGACAGTACCGTGCAGGTGCTCTACACCATCTGCAACAACGGGGAAGGCTGCCAGATTGGCGATATCTGCAGGCTGTCCGGCATCAGCAAGCAGACCATCAATTCCGCCCTGCGCAAGCTGGAAGCGGAGGGAATCGTCTATCTGGAAGCCTCCGGCAGGCGGAAGAAACGTGTCTGCCTGACGGAGCAGGGAAGGAAGCTCGCGGAGGAGACAGTGGTAAAGCTGATTGAAATTGAGAACGGCATCCTGGATTCCTGGTCCAGGCAGGAGCTGGAGCAGTATCTGGAACTGACCAGGCGGTACCTGGATTCTTTCCGGGCAAAGGTGCGGGAGCTGGAGCCCAGAGAGACCGGTCCCGTGCCGGATGCGGAATGATAAAAAGTGTAAAACAGCGTCTGCTCCGTACAGCACCAGCCCATGTCCGGGTGCTGGGAGGAGCAGAAGCGGAACTGGAATAGGAGAATTGCCATGAAGATACAATTATCCGATCATTTTGACTATAAAAAGCTGCTGCGTTTCACGTTCCCGTCCATTGTAATGATGATTTTTACATCAATCTACGGTGTGGTGGACGGTTTCTTCATATCGAACTTTGTGGGGAAGACATCTTTTGCGGCGGCGAATTTCATCTTTCCTTTTTTGATGATTTTGGGGGCCGTGGGCTTTATGTTCGGCACCGGCGGCAGTGCTATCATCTCCATCACCATGGGAGCGGGAGACCGGGACAGGGCCAACAGGCTGTTCTCGTTGTTCGTCTATGTGTCCGCGGTCTGCGGCATCGTCATAGCGGCGCTGGGCATTCTGTTCATCCGCCCGGTGGCGGTCCTGCTGGGGGCGGAGGGGACCATGCTGGAGGACTGCGTGCTTTACGGGCGCATTATTTTGGTTTCCATCCCGGCTTTCATCCTGCAGTATGAGTTCCAGAGCTTCTTCGTGGCAGCGGAGAAGCCGCAGCTGGGGCTGGCGGTCACGGTGGCGGCTGGCGTGACAAATATGGCGCTGGACGCGCTGTTTATTGCAGGTTTCCGGTGGGGCGTTACTGGGGCGGCGCTGGCGACGGGAATCAGTCAGTGTGTCGGAGGGATTCTGCCTTTTATTTATTTCCTGCGGCCCAACAAAAGCCTTTTGCGGCTTGTACGGACAGGATTCGAGGCGGATATCCTTTTAAAGGCATGCGGCAACGGTTCTTCTGAGCTGATGTCCAATATATCGGGTTCGCTGGTCAGCATTGTCTACAATTTTCAATTACTGAAATTTTCGGGTGAAAACGGTGTTGCTGCCTATGGCGTATTGATGTATGTCCAGTTTATTTTTGTGGCGATGTTTATTGGCTATACCATTGGAACCGGGCCTGTGGTGGGGTATCATTACGGCGCGGGAAACCATGGGGAGCTGAAGAGCCTGCTGAAAAAGAGTTATCTGCTGATGGGAACGGCGGGAATCGTGATGATGCTTCTCTCCCGGGGGCTGGCGCACCCGCTGGCTGCGGTTTTCGTGGGATATGATGCGGAGCTGCTTGCCATGACGGTCCATGCTTTCCGGCTGTTTTCCTTTTCATTTATTCTGGCGGGCCTTAACATCTTTACTTCCGCCTTTTTTACGGCCCTCAGTAACGGTGGGATTTCGGCTGCCATTTCTTTTTTGCGGACGCTGGTGTTCCAACTGCTTTCGGTACTTCTTCTGCCGCTTCTTCTGGGGCTTGACGGTATCTGGTGGGCGATTACGGTAGCGGAGGTTTTTGCTTTCATAATTTCACTGGGATTTCTGGCTGCCAAAAGGGAGAAATATCATTATTTATAAATGTATTTCCGCATCGGCGCTGCGTCCATGACGGTGAGGCGGAGAAAGCGTTTTTAAAAGAACGGGCGAATAAAAGCTGTACATATGGAATATTTGATTTATAATGAAATACAATAACCGGAAATAAAATGATAAATGGAGGGAACGGGTATGAAGGTTTTAATGATTAACGGAAGTCCGAATCCTAAGGGAAATACCGCGACCGCATTGTGGGAGATGGAGAAAGTCTTCGCGGCGGAAGGGATTGAGACGGAGATTCTGCATATTGGAAATAAAGATATCAGAGGATGCATCGGCTGCCGGCGGTGCGCCCAGACGGGGAAGTGCGTTTTTGATGATTTGGTGAACGAGACGGCGGCTAAGTTTGAGGAAAGCGACGGCCTTGTGGTGGGAAGCCCGGTTTATTATGCTTCCGCTAACGCCACGCTGGTGGCTTTTCTGACCAGACTTTTTTACAGCACGCATTTTGACAAGACCATGAAGGTCGGCGCGGCGGTTGCGGCTGCAAGAAGAGGAGGTCTTACGGCTACATATGATGAGTTAAATAAGTTCTTCGGAATTTCGGGGATGCCCATCGCCTCGGGCCAGTATTGGAACGGGATTCACGGGACGCTTCCCGGGGAGGCCAGTCAGGATGCGGAAGGACTGCAGATGATGCGCACCCTTGCAAATAATATGGCGTTTCTGATGAAGAGTATTGCCCTTGGGAGGGAAAAGTACGGCGTGCCGAAGAGGGAGCCTTTTGAGAGGACGAACTTTGTGAGGTAGGGTTTGTATGTTGTAATTCCGGATACTGACCAGAGGCAATGCTGTGAAAGGCGGCTGGCCGGGGAGGTTTGCCGCCTTAACTCTATCTGTAGTACAACAGGTCATATCACGCATTCCAACTGACAGTCATAAGGCTCATCCTCCACGTGTCCCGGATGGTACCAAGCGGCCTCCACGCAGCCCATGGCTTTATAAAAAGCCTGGCTTTCAACGGCGGAGTGGGCGGAAATGTAGAGCTTTTTCGCGCCGTTTTTTCCAGCCCATTCTTTGGCGGACTGAAAAAGAGTTCTTCCTATTCCATGGCCCCGCATGTCCTCGGAGATATGGATTGAGGCCAAATCAAGGTATTTGTTTTCACCGCCGAACAGACCGGCCGTGACGGCGACGAAGCCTTTCAGACGTCCTTCCGAAAAAGCGCCGGCGACAAAACCGCCCTCAAGGATGGTCCGCTTTAAACAGTCTGTCAATATCCGATAGTCGTCTTCGCTCCAGTCGTCAATAAAGGGAGCGTCTTTTATTACCCATGCTCCGGCTTCCCGGCGCCAGCATTTATTCACTATCTGACGGCGGATAAAATCCCTGAATAACTCCCTGCCAATTTCGTTCATTTCCAGATTTCTATATTGAATCATTGCCAAAATCCTTTCAGTTATTTTAAACAAAGTGTATATGAATTATTGTTGATTTTCAACAACTAACTATAAAAAATCAGTAAATTTCTATAAAAAATAAATATTGTACCTGTTTTTTTCGGCGGATTATAGTATAATATCCTTTATGAAGTCCTGGGGACAAATTGCCGCGCCAGCGGCGGAAGGGAAGGTAAAATGGAGGCAAAAATTAAAATTTCCGGTTTTGCGGATGAAATCAGCGCTGATTTTGTTACTCAGCTTAAGACAGTTGCCGGGTTGGGAATGCATTATATTTCTCTGAGAGCTGCTGACGGAAAAGGAATTGCAGACTATACAGTGGAGGAAGTGGAAGAAAAACTTCTGCCCAGACTTACGGAGTATCAGGTGAAAGTATCCTCTCTGGGCTCGCCTATCGGGAAAGTGGGAGTAGACGACGAGGAAGGCTTTCAGAAGCAGAAAGAGCAGTTAAAGGAACTTTGCAAAATCTGCAGACTGTTAGGCTGTAAGTACATACGGATGTTCAGCTTTTTTATACCGGAGGGAAAAGACGCGGATGACTATCGGGAAAAGGTAATCGACAGGCTGGGAGAATTTCTGGAAATTGCGAAAAGCCATGACGTCATTCTGCTCCACGAGAATGAAAAGGAAATTTACGGAGATACAGGCCAGCGGTGCAAGATATTGTTTGACGCTTTGAAGGATGAACATTTTCAGGCGGCCTTTGACTTTGCCAATTTTGTTCAGTGCGGAGAGGATACTGAAAAGTGCTGGGATATGCTGCAGCCTTATATCGAATATATTCACATTAAGGACGCGGTATCCACGGACAACGAGAACGTGGTATGCGGAACAGGGGAAGGCAAAATCAGAGAACTGCTTGAACGGGCGATGATAAAAGAAGGTTATGAAGGATTCCTGACTCTGGAACCCCATCTGGTGCTTTTTGATTCGCTGGCATCTCTGGAAACGACGGCAGCGGAAAATATTATAAAGGAAAACAAGGCGAAAGACGGGGCTGAAGGCTATACCATGCAGTACAGAGCGCTGTGCGGAATACTGGACGAAATAAAAGTTGTTTATTCATAAGGAAAAGGCATTCAGCAGAGCTGATATCCAAATAAAATAAAAGAAAAGGAGAATTGAGATGGAAAAAGTACGTTTTGGTCTGATTGGTATTGGCGCCCAGGGAGGCGCGTATGCGGGATTTCTGACAGGAAAGGGCGGAATGTTCGGAATGCCGGCGCCGGAATGCCCTCCTCACTGCGCGCTGGGAGCATTATGCGACATTGACCCGGAAAAGGAAGCGCTGTGCAAAGAAAAGTATCCCGAGTATCCTTTTTACAGTGACTGGAAAGAAATGGTGAATTCCGGAAATGTGGACGCGGTTATCACCACGGTACCCCATTATCTGCACACGGAAATCGCAATTTACTGTTTAGAGCACGGCATGAACGTTCTGGTTGAAAAGCCTGCCGGAGTTTATGCGAAAGCGGTTCGTGAAATGAACGAATGCGCGGCGGCTCATCCCGACGTGGCCTTTGGAATTATGTTCAATCAGAGAACCAACAAGCTTTACCAGAAGATAAAAGAAATCGTTGCTTCCGGTGAACTTGGCGAGCTTCGCCGTACAAGCTGGATTATCAATTCCTGGTGGCGTCCGGACAGCTATTACAAACAGAGCGAGTGGCGCGCTACCTGGGGCGGAGAAGGCGGCGGCGTGCTTGTAAACCAGGCTCCTCACCAGCTTGACCTCTGGCAGTGGATTTGCGGCGTTCCCAGCAAGGTATATGCAAAATGTCTGTACGGCTGCCACAGAGACATCGTGGTTGAAAATGACGTGACCGTTGTAACAGAATATCCTAACGGCGCTACGGGAAGCTTTATCACCTGTACCCACGACCCCATTGGAACGGACCGTCTGGAAATTGATTTAAAGGGCGGAAAGATTGTGGTTGACGGAAGCGCAAAGGCTACCGTTTACCGTCTGAAAAAAGACGAGGACGAACTCAACGCATCCTTAAGCATGGGAGAATTGTCACGTCTGACCAGCGGAAATTCTGCAGGCGCAAATGAATTATACACCATAGAAGAATTTGAAAACACAGACGGCTGGGGACTGCAGCATGTTACGGTTATGGAGAATTTTGCGCTGCATGTTTTAAAGGGCGAAGCGCTTCTTGCTCCCGGCTCCGACGGTATCAACGGCGTAAATCTGGCAAATGCCATTCTGCTTTCTTCCTGGCTTGGCAGGGAAGTGGAGAACCCGGTGGACGAGGATGTATATCTGGCGGAATTAAATAAGAAGATTGCGGAAGAAGGAAAATTCCCTACCCGCTGAGAAAAAGTTTTGAGAAAGGGCTGCGGGCGTTTGCGCCCGTATGCCCTGTCATGTGCTTAAAAACAGCGCAGAAATGAGGGAAAAGATGAAAAAAGCGGCAATTATCGGCCTGGGAGATATCTCGGGCATTCATATCGGGGCAATCCGCCAGAATCCGGAAATCACTCTGGCGGCAGTCTGCGATATCGACGAGGCGGCAAAGGAAAGAGCGCCGGAGAACGTTCCCTTTTATACGGATTTCAGGGAAATGATAGAGCGGGAGAGGCCGGATGTGGTACATGTCTGCCTTCCCCACTATTTACATGTGCCGGTATCCTGTGAAGCGGCTGAAATGGGCGTTCATGTATTTTGCGAAAAGCCTGTGGCGATGAACACAAAGGAAGCGGAGGAGTTTGCGGCTTTTGAGGCTTCGCACCCTGAAACTTATATGGGAATCTGCCTTCAGAACCGTTTTAACGAGTCCGTGGAAATGTTAAAAGGCTTTATTGACAGCGGGGAATACGGCAGGGTAACGGGCGCTAGAGGAATTGTGCCCTGGTCAAGGGAGAAATCCTATTATGATGTGAAGCCTTGGCGCGGAAAGCTGGAGACGGCAGGCGGTGGCTGCATGATTAATCAGTCCGTCCACACGCTGGATTTGCTTTACCATTTGGGAGGCCCCATTGCGGAGCTTAAGGCGTCGGTTTCCCAGATACTGGACTACGGCATTGAGGTGGAGGATACGGTGGCGGCAAGCCTTACCTACGAAAACGGCGCCCACGGTCTGTTTATGGCAACCAACGCCAATTATAAAAATGAAAGCGTTCAGATTTCCGTACAGATGGAAAAAGCGGAATTTGCCATCATTGACAATGTGCTTTACCGTATTGACGCCGAAGGGAACCGTGAAAGGCTTGTGGAGGATGAGAGGCTTCCGGGCACAAAGTTTTATTACGGGGCAAGCCATGGCAAACTCATCGCCAGGTTTTACAGGGAAATTGAGACGGGCGGCAGGGATTATGTGCATGTGAAAGACGCGGTTATGAGCATACGGCTGATAGACGGAATTCTGGAATCTGGCCGAACGGGAAAGAAAGTTGCAATATAAAAGAAAAGAACAAAAATAGGAGAACGGGAATGGAAAAAGGACTTATTGGTATTCAGATGAGTACAATTAAAAATAAAATAGGAGAGCTGGGAGCATACGGCACATTAAAAGCCTGTGCGGAACTGGGTTACCACTGTGTGGAAATCAGCCAGATTCCCATGACCCCGGAGAACGTGGCCGGAATGAAAAAGGCCTGCGATGAATTTGGTATTAAAGTAGCTGCCTGTACGGCGGCTTTAGAGCCTATGATGCCGGGAATGCCGGGCGAATTTCTGGTAAGCGATTTTGATAAAATCGTTGCAGACTGCAAAGCGTTAGACTGCAACATGCTGCGTATCGGCATGATGCCCATGAACTGCATGGGAAGCAGAGAGAAAATTATTGATTTCGTGAAGCGTGCGGACGAGATGGCGGAGAGACTGCAGGAGCATGGTATTGATTTGTATTACCATAACCACCATCTTGAATTTGTCAAATATGATGGCGAATATCTCCTCGACATCATCAAAGACACCACAAAACGGATGGGCTTCGAGCTTGACATTCACTGGATTCAGAGAGGCGGCGAAAACCCGGTTGAATTTATAAAGAAATACGCCGGACGTATCCGTCTGCTCCACTTAAAAGATTATCGTATCACAGAGATGAACCTGACAGAGGGAGCAGACTTCATGCAGACCTTTGCCAATGTGGTACAGTTTGCGGAGGTTGGCGAGGGAAGCCTTCCTATTAAAGAATGTATTGAAGCCGGACTGGCAGGCGGCAGCGAGTACTTCCTGATTGAGCAGGATGATACTTATGGACGCGACCAGTTCGAGAGTTTAAAAATCAGCAGGGACAATTTAATTGCCCTTGGATATGGAGATTGGTTTAATATTTAACATGGGAAAAGTAACAATTCAAAGTATGGCAAGAGAGCTGGGTTTTTCCAGAAATACGGTATCCATGGCTCTGAAGGGGAATGAAACGGTAGCGCCCCAGACCCGGGAAATGATTTTAAGGTATGCCGAACGGGCGGGGTATTTAGGTGCATTTTCTGCCGGGCGTGACACGGAACCTGATGAAAGCGCCACTTACCATATTATGATTTTGCGTAAACCTGATATGGCGGTTTACTGGGATAAGATTATCAGCGGGATATCGGAGGAAGCCTGCCGGAACCAGTGCCAGACGCAGGTCGCGGTGGTAACAAACGAGGCGGAAGAGAGACTCCAGCTTCCACTTGGACTTGATGAAAGCATCCATGCAGTTTTTTGTGTAAAGATGCTGAACAGAGACTACATAAAAAAAATAAAAGCAATGGGCATTCAGATTTATATGCTGGATAACTACAAAGACGAAGGGGAAGAACTTTTAGGCGATGTGGTTAAAATGGAAAGCTTTCATCCGGTTATGCAGCTTACCCGCCACCTTTTAGGGCAGGGAATGAAACGGATTGGCTTCTTAAACGAAACCAGCAGTTTATATGAGTCCATGAATGACAGGTACAGCGGCTATTTGTATGCAATGGGAACGGCGGGAATCAGGCCGGACGCTGATATTGTAATGCCGGACGTTGACAGCAGCACTTTTTATTATCCGGAGACTTTTGAGAAAATCGTTGAAGAGTACGAGACACTCCCTGAAGCGGTGGTGTGCGGGAATGATTCTATTGCGAAGTACCTGACACAGGCATTGCGCAAAAAGGGTGTCCGTGTTCCGGAGGACGTGGCGGTAACGGGTTTTGACAATGACGAGGAAGATATGTTGTCGCCTTTCTTTACCACGGTCAACGTGGATGCAAAGTGGCTGGGAAAACGGATGGTACAGTGTTTTTTGTGGAGAATCAGGCATCCTGACGCTCCTTATGAAAAGATAGCCGTTTCGGGGCAGGTTGTGATACGAAAGTCTTCCTGCCGCCAGAAAAAAGGCTGATTGAAAATTTTATTATGTTGTGATAAATGCCCTTGGCGTTCAATAAGAATTGAACGTCACAGGGCATTTTCTCAAAGATAAAGAAAGCAGTCCATTGGCATAAAGACTGATAAAAACACCGGTATTCTAAAGAACATGTCCTGTCTTAAACTGCATAATCATTTCCCGGGTAAGGCTTACGTGGTCGTCCGTCAAATCAATTTCGTCGCGGTGAAACCATCCCGCCTCCGACAGCTCGTTTTTATCCAGCGTAATTTCATCGGCGCCGTCAAGGTCGCAGAAAAATCCCATCAACAGGCTTCCGGAAAAGGCCCAGGGCTGGCTTTTATAGTAGCGGATATTTTTTACCTTCAGGCCCACTTCTTCCATGACTTCCCTTTCCACAGTCTGCTCGGCGCTTTCTCCGATTTCCGTAAAACCGGCAATCAGGGCATAATTGGTATAAGCCCGTCCGGCATATTTGCTCATCAGAATTTTATCTTTGTTCAGGACGCCCACGATGACAGCGGGAGAAATCCGCGGGTATACCATATTAAGGCACTGCGGACAGGAAAGCATACGCTCCTTACGGTCGGGGAGCATCAGGTGGCCGCAGCGCCCGCAGAACCGGTTGGTCTCGTACCATCCATAGAGGTGGTGGGCGGTGATACCGGCAAAAGCCGTGTGCTTTGACATGGCGGTTCGGAAGACACGCACATTTTCGTAAGCGTAGCCGGGCAGTTCGATTACAGGCACATCGCCGCTTATGCTTCGGTTATCTGCAGGGCTAAGGGCGGCGGGCAAACCGGCCAGAAAATATTTGTAATTATCAATGGAGAAAAGATAATGGTAGTCAGGGTCAAAACCGGCCAGTTCCCTGAAGGAAGGGTATCTGAGCTTCTGGTTCTGATATCGTATCAGTACGGTATTTTTGTGAAAAACTAAGACGAAATCATTTTCAGAAGGTGCGACGTCGTGATATTCATTGTGATATATTCTGGGATAAATGTCCTGTATCATTTTAATTTCTCCTTCTCGTTGGGTATGGTTCAAATTAATATAGAAGTAAAATTAGTTCTGTGATAGTATATTTATATAATATAGTGTATGGCTTCGGCGCGCAAGCGCAAAGAGAGGCAGGCGCTTATGACGCCAGGTACAAAACAGAACTGGTGAAAATACCGGCTAATGAAAGGGATTTCCTATGAAATGGACAAAATTTAAAATAAAAACGATTACCGAGGCCGAAGATATCATTATCAGTACGCTCTACGACATTGGCCTTGAGGGAGCGCAGATTGAGGACAAGGTTCCGCTGACCGCGCTGGAAAAGGAGCAGATGTTTGTGGATATTCTTCCTGACGGGCCGGAGGATGACGGAATCGCGTGGCTGAGCTTTTTTGTAGAGGAAAAGGAAGGGAGCGGGCAGGCAGAAGGAAGCGGTTATCCGCTGCTTATTTTAAACGGAGAAGATACCACGGCGGAAACTATTCTGGAAAACGTGAAGGGCGAGCTGGAGGAGCTGCGTTCTTTTATGGACATCGGAGAAGGAACCGTTGCGATAGAAGAGACGGAGGACATTGACTGGATAAATAACTGGAAACAATATTTTCACCAGTTTACAATAGACGATGTTCTGGTAGTTCCCTCCTGGGAGAAGATTGAAACGGAAGGGAAAATGGTGCTGCATATAGACCCCGGCACGGCTTTCGGGACGGGAATGCACGATACCACCCAGCTTTGTATCAGGGCGCTGCGCAAGTTTATTACAGAGGAGACTGTGCTTTTGGACGTGGGAACCGGGAGCGGGATTCTGGCAATCCTTTCCATTATGTTTGGCGCGAGGAAAGCCTTAGGGACAGACCTTGACCCCTGCGCAGTAGAAGC
>OFFT01002142.1_pt1 | contig 10676 bp, 8 predicted proteins | sample 1521581 | NCBI WGS metagenome assembly OFFT01 (sample SAMEA3504084, study PRJEB24116) | mouse gut metagenome | biome: mouse gut; feature: mouse-associated habitat; material: faeces | place: Denmark | collected 2011
CTGCCGTCTCCCCCGCTTCGGAAATAGCGCAGCCGAGGCTCCCCGTAGTGCCCGGATGTTCAGCCAGGATCTTCCGGCCAACTTCGGTTTCCATGGAGGGCGACGGCGTTACCGACGCACCGTAAGTGCGCATCACTTCCCGGCGGAAAGGTTTCTGCTCGTAGGAGCATTTCACCATGTAGACCTTGCAGTCAAGGCCCAGATAGGAACACGCCATGGAAAGCGCCGTGCCCCATTGACCGGCTCCGGTTTCGGTGGTCACACCGTTAAGCCCCTGTTTCTTCGCGTAATAGGCCTGGGCGATGGCGGAGTTTAGCTTGTGGCTGCCGCTGGTGTTGTTGCCCTCGAACTTGTAGTAGATCTTCGCGGGCGTGCCGAGCTTTTTCTCCAGACAGTAGGCGCGGACAAGCGGCGCCGGACGATACATCTTATAGAAATCGCGGATCTCCTCCGGAATCTCGAAGTACGGCGTATCGTTATCCAGCTCCTGCGCCACCAGCTCCTCGCAGAAAACGCCGGAGAGCTCTGATGCCGTCATCGGCTTGTGGGTGGCGGGATTTAAGAGCGGCGCCGGTTTCTGTTGCATATCGGCGCGCAGGTTATACCATGCCCTGGGCATTTCGTTTTCGGTGAGATAGATTTTGTAAGGGATTTTTTCGTTGTTCATGGCAGATGCCTCCTTGTGAAAATTGTAATTTGCAACAAAAGTGTATTTCTGCCAAACAAAAACGCCCCTGACAGAAATAGACTTTCTGTCAAGGACGAATAGGAACAATAATTGTAGACACTATCCGCGGTGCCACCTTGATTCACGGTATGACCGTGCGCTTAGCAGGATACCAACATATCCCCGGCATATTACGCTTGCCTGCAGCGTCGCAGAATACTCTGTGTTAAAGATCACATTTGACTGCGCCCTCAGCGGTCCATTTGACAACTTGTTTCTTACCTGCTTCTCAGCATCGCAGGTTCTCTGTAAAGGCATGATTGCCGTTATCTCCGCTTCAACGGTTTGCTGTATGAAATTTTTATATACTATAGCACCATTGTATGTGCGTGTCAATAGTTTTGTTATTTTTCCTCCATACGATACTGTTTAGGAGTGATGCCCACGCTCTTTTTGAATTGTCTCTGAAAATAAGAGGGTGTGGAAAACCCGGTTCTGTATCCGATCTCCTGTAAGGAATAATCTGTTGTGGACAGCATAACCTTCGCAGCTTTCAGTCGCTCTTTGAGAATAAAGCTTGTGAGAGATTCCCCGGTCTTTTTGCTGAATATAGCAGAGATATAATCCGGATTCATGTGAACGAATTCGGCGATCAACTGGCGGTTCAGATCGGGAGAAGAGAGGTTTTTGCGTACACAATCCTGAATGATTTCAATTGTGGATTCCGGCTGTTCTTCTTCCGGATTGATCTGAAATAATTCCGGATATACATTTCTTCGCTTGCTTTCTTTTACAGCTTTTGCCAGGGTGCTCTCCAGATGGTGAATATCTACCGGTTTGGTGAGATAGTTCTGGACGTGCAGCTCAATAGCAGAATGCGCATAGTCAAATCGTTCGTGACCGGTCAGCAGCAGGACTACAGGATTCAGATTCTTCTCATGCAGCCAGCGGATGAAATCAAATCCGTTTTCTTTGGGCATCTCGATATCTGTCAGAACGATATTCATGTCAGGATGCTGTTCCATCACGTGTTTTGCCTCCGGTACGCTGTGTGCCGTATACTGTTCACTGATGCCCAGCTTGTCCCAGTCGGTATTGAGCCGGATGTCTTCAACAATATAGAATTCGTCGTCTATGATCAGTATTTTCATAACTGTTTTCCTCGTATCATAAGTGTATAGTTTTCAAAATAAAATGAGCGGTATGAACAGGATCTTAAGAGTCCTGGTAGGAAATATAGGGAAGAATAATGTCAACCTGGGCTCCGCCTCCATGCGGGAGATTGGAAAAGAGGATGCTGGTGTGGGAATCATCATAGGCCAAAAGGATCCTCTTTTTGATATTATAGAGTCCGATTCTGGAGCCGTCTGCAATTTCCTCCACGGTAGGAGCCGGGTTGTTCAAATCCGCCAGCATCTGCTCCGGAAAACCGCTTCCGGTGTCCGTATGTCTAATGTGCACATAGACCTGCCCGCTTTCACTCTGCTCCTCAAAGGCGGTGACGGTGAGACTCAGCTTATCGCTGGTGCTTAAATTATGCTTAATGGAATTCTCGCTCAACATCAAAACCAGGCTGGGAAAGACGGCCGCATTATCACATAACCCCTGTATATTAATTTGATAGAGCAGACTGTCAGGGTAACGGTAACTGTTCAGATCATAATAATTGCGCACGAAATGCATCTCTTCCGCCAGACTGACAAAGGGCTTGGTGGAAAGAGTGTAGCGCAGGTGCTCTGCCAGAGTGGATATCATGGACTTTAAAACAATACGGCTCACAGAGGTGCCCGCCATGGAGGAGATAACGCTCAGGCAATTGATCAGAAAATGGGGCGATACCTGATTGCGCAGGCTCAGGAGTTCGTACTCTTTTTTCAGAAGCTGTTCCCGGAGTACTTGGTTCTCCAGGGAATCGATGTGCTCCAGAAGACGAATGACTTCCTCATGAATTTCCCGTACTTCCTTACAGCGGCTGACTTCCTGGAGATTAAGCGCCTCAAGCTGAGGACTTTCCTTCACCGTTTCCGAGATCCTGTACAGCTCACGGATCGGCAGACGCAGTCTGGTGCTGAACAGGATAAAGGTGGAGAGAAAGCAAAGGGTGAGGATGACGATGAATACACCCTGCAGTTTAAATCGAAGCTCCAGCGTCTGCTGCAGATGGGAATAGGGCATCAGGATCAGCAGATCCGATTGGCAGAAGGAGGGCCTGATCTCAAATTTCAGATATTTACTGCCGGAGTAGGTTACAACCTGTGTGTTTTTGCCAAGAAGCAGTTGTAACTCGTTGGAATCCACAGCCTGATTGACAACGGGAAGCTCTGTTTCCGGCGCGTTGAGGAAGGCGCAAAGCGTATCTTTGGAAGTGGATTCTTCCAGATCATGCATGATTGTATCCACATTGACCCATGCGCCGCCGATGGTATTGTTGTAGGCAAACATACGCACAAGACAATAGCTGCCATCAATTTCACAGAAAGCAAAAGAACTCTTCTGCGAAGTGAGTTCTCTGGAAAAGGCGGCAAAGTCCACCGATCGCAGAAAGGTTTTGAAATAGGTGGAAAAGGAGGTATTGGGGTCTCTTGACTCGGAAATAAAACGGTCATTGCGCTCGCTGTAGAAAAACAATCCGTCCACTGTCGAATAGCACAGCAAATAAGAACTCAGTGTTCTCTGAAGACGGGATTCGCAGGCGGAAATCGTCATCATATGATCCGAAGTGGATAACTGAGACAGATCAGGGTTGTTGTAAAGGGTTGACAGAACGGAACGATTGGCGATTTCCAGATCATTTTTAGTCTCAGTTAGGCAATAATCTATCGTTCGGTAGTAGCTGTCATAAAGATTGGAGCGCATATTATGGTTCAGGAACAGAAAAAGGATCAAAAAGGAAATCAAAAAAAGGCCATATATCACCAAAACAATTTTGATCAGCTGAGAAAAAAGCGAGTACTCGCGTTTGTGAAAAAGCATGAATACCTCCATCTGTCAGAAAATGTCTATGTATGATAGTAATCTTAGTGAAAAGGAAAAGCAATCGAGAAATCAGAAATTGTAAGAATTTTGAAATATTCACTCAAATATGTACATAGTTTTTCCGGGGGCATCTTCCTATAATGAACAAAAGCCTACTTCGAAGAAGGGAAGAGAGAAGAACGGCTTAGAGCATTTTCATGGGAAATGCCGTGTGAACGGCAGAAAGGGAGAGGTAGCTATAGATCATGAAAACCTGGAAAGAGAGAGTAAAATCGGATTACAGTGAGATTCGCGGCGTACACCATGGCCCGAGAGAGGGGGCTTCCATGGAGCAGCTGGACCGGGAATTGGGATATGCGCAAAGACTGCGGATTAATTCCGTCCGAATCTTTATCCAAGAGACGGAGTGGCACAAGGATCCGGAGGCGCTGGAGAAGAAAATACTGGATTATACCAGACTGTGTGCCGCTCATGGGATCAGCATTATGCCTATTTTTTCAAGCGGTAATCAGATCCGCACGTATGAGCTTCTGACGCAGGAGGAATGGGAGAAGAAGAGGGCCTTTTTGACGGCCATGATCCGTTTGCTTAAGAAGGAACCCAACCTGTTGATGTGGGACGTTTATAATGAGCCGTTCTGCAACGATTATCTGAGAAATTGTCCCGAGGAGGAATATGAATCCCGCTATAAGAAGATTGAGCATGATCTGAGACTCCAATGCCGGATGGTGCGCGAATTAGATGACGATACGCCCATCACCGTGGGTCATGAGTTGAAAGAGCATCTGGAATCCACGGCAGATCTGGTTGATGTGATCGCTTTCCACGATTACCTGACCACCAGAAAGGATATCAGGGAAGTATATGAGTATGCGGGAAAGATTGCGAAGGAACAGGGCGGCAAGCCGGTCATCAACAATGAAATGGGCTGTATTGGGCGTGCGAACCCCTATGATGTGGAGCTGCAGTTCTGTGAAGAGTTTCACTATGGATATTATATCTTCAATCTGGTGATCGAGGGCTTCTGGGCGCCTCTTCACGGAATCGTATATCCGGATGGAACGGTGCGAGATCCTTCTATTGTAGCAGCCATGTTTGGTTTCTATAGGAACAGAGGCGCAGACAGGGTGATTCCGCAGGGGAATCGTGAAGAATATGCCGCAGTGGCAGTGGAACGGGTAAAGAAGGCGCTTTCCGTGGACAAGCAGAGTCTGTTTACCAGATTTGAAGCCACTACAGATGAGATTCTGGAGGCCGCAGAGGTATGTGTGAATATTCTGGAGTGTTGTGAGATCGCCCCGATGGACAATCTGTTGTCGGCTCAGCTGTTTGCGTTACGAGATATTCCGGAGGAGAAGCGTGACCGTGCACAGATCAGAAGATTTGCCTATGAGGTTTCCAGGAAACTCCAGGAGTACTATTGTCTGTATTGATGTGTCTACAAGGATCCCTCTGCAGTATTTTGTATAAATGTGCTTCGGAATGGGGGAAAAGATGTCAAAATAATGCAATAACAGCTAAGATGTGTGAATATTTTTTTGACATTGAAACAGCTATAATTATAACACAATAAAGAGAAGAAAATATCGGCCGATAAGAACTTCTTCCGTTATTGAATGAACAACTTTGAATAAACAAATGAAGGAGGAAATGTTAATGAAAAAGATTCTTGCACTTATGATGTGTGTTGCTCTTGCGGCAGGAACTCTTGCCGGATGCGGAGGAGGACAGGATGAAAACATTGGCGGTGATGCTGCTGACAATACGAAAGATGAGGGAGCAGACGCTGAGGCCGCTGGTGATGAAGCGGCTGCCGGAGAGGCGGCAAGTGATCTGATCACAGACTTTGGCGGAGAGACGATCGTTGTTGCATTGTACTGCAACGATGATTCCGTACCTGGAAAAGACAGAGTATTTGGTAAGATCAAAGAATATTATCTGGACACTTACAATATCAATGTTGAGTTTGTAACGTCTCTTATGGGCGATTATACACAGAGCGTGAATATGATGCTTTCCTCAGGGGAGCAGGTGGATATTTTCAGCTCAGGCGTTATGAACTTCTCGAATACGGTAGCGAACGAGAGTACTTATGATCTGAATGAGGGAAATCTACTCAATAATTACGGTAAGGATATTGTGGAACTGATCGATCCGGAGTTCTTAAAGGGCTGTGTTGTAAATGGCACTCTGTATGGGATTCCCTGTATGCGTGATCTGGCAAGCGGTATGTGGTGCGTCGTAGTCGATAAAGAGTATATGGATGGTATAGACTATGATTATTCCCAGATCAACATGGAAGAAGTCAATCCTGCGACTGCGGAGGATATGACGGAGTTGTTTACGCAGCTTCACGAAGCATATCCTGATGTGAATGTAGTGTATCCTTGGGATTACGGGTATCTTGGACAGAAGCTTGCCTATGATGCTATTGGCGGAGACGTGTTTGGCGTGCTGCTTGATCCTTCCAACAGTCTTGAAGTGTCCAATCTGTTTACCAGCGATATGTTCAAGGAATATTGTCAGCTGATGTATGAGTGGCAGCAGGCAGGATTTATGTCGAAGGATGCCGCCACCGAGACACAGAACGGCGGCGCACAGGTTATTGCAGGCACTCTGATCGCTGATACGACAGCCGGAAAGCCTGGTATTGTACGCCAGAAGGAAGCGGAACGTGGCGGACGGGATTCCGTTGTATTCCAGCTGGGGCCTGACTTTGTGGCAAGCAGCGCGCCTGTTGGCGCTGCTTGGAGCATCAATTCCACGACAGAAGCTCCTGAGGCCGCGATGACGGTTCTGAACGATCTGTATACCAGTCCCGTAGTGACCAACCTGCTTTTGTGGGGTGAAGAAGGTGTGGATTATGTTCTTACGGAGTCCGGTCATTGTACTTTCCCTGAGGGAGTGACCGAGCAGACAGTAGAGTATTACAATCTGGTGTGGGCTTGGATGATGCCTTGTGAATATCCTACCTATGTACGTGAAGGGGATGACATCGACCTTTGGGAGAAGACGATAGATTTCAACAACAATGCCATGAAGTCCAAGGCGCTTGGCTTCAGCTTTGACTCTTCGGAAGTCAGTGCAGAGTATACGGCGTTGACCAATGTATGGGAAGAATACGGCAACAGCCTTGTATTCGGTCTGATCGAGCCGGAGGCAGGTATTGCCGAACTCAATGAGAGACTGGAGGCTGCAGGACTTCAAGCTTATATAGATGCGAAGAAAGAAGCTTTGGAGGCATGGGCAGCCGCGAACGGTGTCGAGTAGGAAACGATTGATCGTGCATGAGTCCGTCCTGGACGGATGTATCTGAAAACGGGAAAAAGGAATGGAAATCTCAGATTCCGGTTCCTTTTTCTCTTGTATAAGAAAGGCTGGCATACTGTGAAAAATAAATTTTTCACAGGCAAATTTGTGCTTGCGCTCAAATTCGCGTGTTGAGCAAGAATGGAGATTTCTATGAAACAGACAGCAAAAGTAAAGAAGGATTCCAAGAAGACCTTAAGACTTGTCAAACGGTTTATTCCCGTATATCTTATGGCTCTTCCGGGAGTTATCTATCTGTTTATCAATAATTATATGCCGCTTCCGGGCCTGGTGCTGGCATTTAAAAAGTATTCCACGAAAAAGGGAATTTGGGGTTCGCCATGGGTGGGACTCAAAAATTTCAAATATTTGTTCCGGACACAGGATGCCTGGATCATTACAAGAAATACACTGGGTTATAATATTTTGTTTATCATCGTTAATGTGATCATGGCAGTTTCGATCGCCATCATCCTGTCCGAGCTTACCACAAGATGGAAGAAGGTTTATCAGTCCACCATCCTGTTGCCTCATTTTTTGTCTACGGTGATTATCAGTTATCTGGTGTTTGCTTTCCTGAGTTCGGAAAACGGATTTTTGAATAACAGTATTTTTCCTTTATTTGGCAAGGAACCGATTCCCTGGTATACGGAACCGAAATATTGGCCTTTTATACTGGTATTCGTACAGACCTGGAGAGGCGTGGGCTATAACTGTATCGTGTATTTGTCCACGATCCTGGGATTCGACAGGGAAATCTATGAGGCATCTGCCATTGACGGTGCATCGAAATGGCAGCAGATCAGAAAGATCACTCTGCCGCTTCTAAGACCTACGATCATCATGCTGGTGCTGTTGTCCGTCGGACGTATCTTCTATTCGGATTTCGGTCTGTTCTATCAGGTGCCTCAGCAGAGCGGTGTATTGATGAATGTGACGCAGACCATAGATACATATGTATACAGAGGACTGCTGGAGAGAAATGATATGCCTATGGCTACGGCAGCGGGTGTTTACCAGTCACTGATTGGATTTATCCTTGTAATGTCTGCGAACCTGATCGTTCGCAAGATAGATCCGGACAGCGCATTATTTTAGGAAGGGAGACGGAATTATGAAGTCAAAAGACGAAAAACGCTTTCAATTTATGGGTAATGTTGTTATGATAATCATGACAATATTAGCGGTGGCTCCCCTGCTCCTGGTGATCATCTCTTCCTTTACAGACAATAACACATTGATTCGGAACGGTTACAGTTATTTTCCTGAAAAGTTCAGTTTGGATGCATATCATTATATTTTTGTAGAGAATCCGCAGGTTTTGAAGGCATATCTCGTATCCTTCCGTCTTACGGCTGTGGGAACGGTTCTTTCGCTGTCTGTCACAACACTGCTTGCCTATGCAATTTCCAAGAAAGAACTTCCGGCAAGAGGCGTTCTTACTTTCTACGTTTTCTTTACTATGCTGTTTAACGGTGGATTGGTTCCGACCTATATCAATTACGTGAATATTTTCCACATTAAGGATACTTTCTGGGGGCTGTTGCTGCCGGGTCTGGTGACGAACGGATTTAACGTTCTGCTCATGAAATCTTATTTCACATCCAGTATTCCGGATGAGATCGTTGAAGCGGCGTATATTGACGGGGCATCTGAGACGCAGACGTTTCTTAAGGTAGTCGTTCCGCTTGCCAAGCCTATTATCGCTACCATTGGGCTGTTTGCCGGAATTGCTTACTGGAATGACTGGAATAACGGATATGTTTATCTGAACAGAAGACAGGATCTGTATTCGATACAAAATCTTCTGAACAGGATCGTGCAGAATATTCAATATCTGCTCCAGTCCGGAGATTCCAATGCGGCGGCTCTGCTGGCGAATCTGCCTACGGTCTCGGTGCGTATGGCGATGGCGATCGCAGGCGTGCTGCCGGTACTGGTGATCTATCCATTCGTGCAGAATAACTTTGTAAAGGGTATCACGCTGGGCGGCGTGAAGGGCTGACAGGAGTTAAAAGGGGTGTAGATGGAGATAAGGTTGAATAAAACGCTTCGGCATGGAGGTAAAAATGAAAAAAACAGTTGATTACAGGAACCTGCGAGGGTTCAATTACACACAGCCTGATGCCGTGAATGACAGGGATTTCTGGTCTCATTATCATCATGACGTTGTGGACAGGGATATGGGGTATGCCAGGAGACTGCACCTGAACAGCGCGCGGATTTTCTTAAGCTATGATTTCTATAAGGAGAATCCCGAGCAGTTTCTTGCAAACGTCAAGGATTTTGTGCAGACGGCATGGAAACATGGTATTTCCACTAACCCGATTATTTTTATGGGATTCCGATTCCGTGAAGATGAGCTTCCGCCGGAGGGATTCATGCTGGAAGCAGGACTGCGGCCGATCGCTAAGACGCTGGAAGATCCTTCCAGCTGGTATATTGGAGAGCAGTATTTTGACGCGCTCTATGATGCGATTGGCAAAGAGGAAGGCCTCTTGTTCTGGGATATCGCCAACGAGCCCGGATATACGGATAACTTTGTGACCTGGTATGACGAGGAACCTTCTTATGTGCAGGATTATCAGGATCGGCCTGATATGGAGGCGTTGCGCTACAGGCAGGAGAAGACCTGGGAGATCATCCGGCATTTCTGTAAGTATGTGAAGGCTAAGGACCCGGTGCATGATATCGGGATTGGCAATATTTTTATCTATGAGACGGAACCGAGCAAGACGGCGGAGTTGGTTGATGTGATTGTATTCCATGACTATTGCCCGACCAGGAAGCGTATGCGTGATACGCTGGAGTATGCGAAGCAGATGAGTGAGAAATACGGCAAGCCGGTTTTGGATAACGAAATGTGTTGTATCGGCAGAGCGAATCCTTATGATATGTCCATCGAGCTGCATGATGAATACGGTGTGGGCTGGTATCTGTTTGAGTTGATGATCGGGAAAGATATGTGGTCAAGGGTACACGGGGTGGTTTATCCGGACGGAACGGTCAGGGATCCTTCTATTGTGTCCGCGATCTATGGATTCTTCCGCAACAGAGGGGAAACGGCGATCCGTTCTGACGTGAATCAGGAGGACTATGTGAGAAGAGCCTGTATCCTGGCACAGAGAACGCTTCGTAAGGCAAGACAGAACCAGGGCTTCGCGCATGGCCATGATGTGGAGGATCTGCTGGAAGTCTGCGAGTTTGTGGCGAATCTGCTGGAGGGCGGCGAGCTGGTGCCGATGGCATATCCGCCCACTGCGAAGATCGCAGCATACAGGAAACGGGAGCATGTGGATTCCATGGAAATTGCGGATTATCTGACAGAGTTGATTGTCACGTTGAAGAAGGCATGCCATGTAGTAGAGATACAGCAGTAAGAAGTTATCTTATGAGAGAGGATGCTGCAGACCATCAGAACGGATGGGAGCGGCATCCTTACTTTATGTGTCGGAGATTTCCGGGACAAAGGGCTGCGCCGTCTTTTTGAACGCCTATGCGACTTATTGTTTCGATTGCTGTTAAAAAGTGTCTTGAAAATGATTTTAATAGACTTATCTTTTATCTAAGGATATCCTTAGAACACTTAAAGGAGAAAAACATGATTCGGTATAATGAATTCAAATACCTGTCTTAGACTTCATCCATGAGCCATAATAAGATTGAAGAGTCTCTGTTTTAAGGATATAATAATAGAAATAAAAATTAACCGAAAGACCGGCAG
>OFFT01002143.1_pt1 | contig 10673 bp, 8 predicted proteins | sample 1521581 | NCBI WGS metagenome assembly OFFT01 (sample SAMEA3504084, study PRJEB24116) | mouse gut metagenome | biome: mouse gut; feature: mouse-associated habitat; material: faeces | place: Denmark | collected 2011
CGGAGATTCCACAATGGCAAACAAACCTCTTAAAAAAGAGAATCAGGAACGTGGCTGGGGGCAGATGCTTCCGGTATATCTGCAAGGAAAAATCAAAGTTGACAATCATGCGGTAAACGGACGCTCAAGCAAGAGTTTCATTGATGAAGGCCGATGGGACAATGTGATGTCATTAATCCGTCCGGGAGATTATGTAATAATCCAGTTCGGACATAATGATGAAAAAATAAAGAGCCCGGATCGTTATACCATTCCCGGGAGCACATTTGACGACAACCTGCGCCGATTCGTAAACGATACAAAAAGCAAAGGAGCGACACCTATCCTCATGAATTCCATTGTCAGACGTAATTTCCCTCCACAATCGATGATCGATGTGGCATCCGAAAGTGATGACAAGCAGAAAGAATGGAAAGGGAATTACCCACAGGAGGGAGTGATACTTATTGACACTCATGGGGCATATCTTGATTCACCCCGCAATGTGGCAAAAGAGACCGGAACGACATTCATCGACATGAACAAGCTCACTCATGAACTTGTGCAGAATTTAGGTCCCAACAATTCTCGCGACCTATTTATGTGGATACCTGCCGGCACATACGAATTCTGCCCCAAAGGGAAGATAGACAACACCCATCTCACTGTTATCGGCGGTCTTATGGTGTCACGTCTCGCAGTGAATGCTCTTGCCAAACAGGTGCCTGAGCTTCGCAGATACATCCGTCCCGAGATATATAACCTAAACAAGTAATCCATATATGAACAGACTCATAACATCTGTATCCCTGGCTATTTCATTTGCCTTGGCACAAGGGGTTTCTGCAAAGGACTACATCATCACATCTCATGGCGTAACAAACGACAGCACCAAGATTCAGACTGCTGCATTTCAGAAAGTAATCGATATGGCCGAGGCAGCAGGCGGCGGGCGCATAATTGTTCCGAAAGGAACATACCTCACCGGCGCGCTCTTCTTCAAGCCCGGCACAACACTACATATTGAAGATGGGGGATGCATAAAAGGCTCCGATGAGATAGAGAATTTCCCATTGATACCATCCCGAATGGAGGGACGAAGCATATACTACTATGCGGCTCTGATAAATGCCTATCATGTGGACGGCTTTGCAATCACAGGTCCTGGCATGATCAACGGCAACGGACTTAAATATTGGAAACAATTCTGGGCTCTTCGTGCCGAACGTGCCAAAATCAAAGAATCCTGCACCAATCTTGAGGTTCATCGTCCGAGGCTGGTGTTCCTATGGGGCTGTGACAACGTAAAACTCAGTGGTCCCACATTGTGCAACTCGCCATTCTGGACTACACATCTGTATCAGTGCAATGATGTAATTATTGAAAATTGCCGCATCACCGCTCCTCGCGAACCGGTAAGAGCCCCATCAAGCGATGCCATTGATCTTGATGTATGCTCCAATGTCATTGTCCGCGACTGCTATCTGGATTGTGATGATGACGGTGTGTGCATCAAAGGAGGGAAAGGAGTCTACGCCAATCGATCTGCCGAGAATGGTATTGTAGAGAATATTCTTGTGGAACGTTGCACATTCGGCCCTAACCTTCATGGCACTCTCACCCTTGGAAGCGAATGTGTTCATGCACGCAACATCGAAGTGCGAGACTGCCATGTAAATACCGGCACTGCAATACTTCGATTGAAAATGCGTCCCGACACATATCAGATATATGAGAACATTACAGTCAAAAATATAACCGGGTCAAGCGGCACCGTAATTGACATGAAGCCTTGGAAACAGTTCTTCAACCTTGAAGGGTCTTCCGAAAAGCCTTATGGCATTGTGCGAAACATCCTTATCGAAAATGTAGATGTCAAAGTAAAAACATTGGGTGTGATTGCCGGGAATCCATCGGACACTGTGAGCAATTTCATCATGCGAGATGTTAAGGTTGAAGCAAGCAATCCCGGATTCGAATGTATTTATCCTGGAGTAAAACTTGAAAATGTCACAATAAACGGAAAACAGATCGAAAATCCGACAAAATAAAAACATTCGCTACACCTGTAATGACAACAGCAGTTCAGCAGTTTATTAGAAAGCACCTCGCTCAGTCCTGCCGCATCCTTGTGGGATTGAGCGGAGGTGCTGATTCCGTAGCTCTGCTTCTCGCACTGAAGGAGGCTGGTGCACATTGCATAGCCGCACATTGCAACTTTCATCTTCGCGGAGAGGAAAGTGACCGCGACATGAAACACTGCATGGAGCTTTGCGACAGAATCGGGGTGAAACTCCTCATCAAACATTTCGATGTCACAGCACGCCGTGCCGCCACTGCTGAATCGCTCGAAATGGCATGCCGCGCCCTGCGTTACGATTGGTGGAACGAACTGATCGCCTCCGGCACATGTGATTACATTGCTGTAGGACATCACAGGGAAGACAATGTGGAAACATTCTTTATCAATCTGTTGCGTGGAAGCGGCATAAACGGACTGAAAGGGATGCTACCTGTCAACGGCAACATCATACGTCCGCTACTGAAAACATCCCGTGCCGATATAGAGAAATATGTGTCTAAAAAAGGGTTCTCATGGGTCGATGACCACACCAATTTTGAGAATGAGTACAAGCGCAACAAACTCAGGAATATCATTCTGCCTGAGATAGAAAGATTATTCCCCGGCGCGACTGATGCAATGGTGAAATCTCTTGATATTCTTCGTGACAACTACACTTTATATCGAACATATATTAATGAAAAAGCACGGAAATACATTCTTGCGAATGGAAGTATCGACGTGTCAGGAATAGTTAATTCCGAAGCGCAGCATTCCACTCTACTATATGAGATGCTTTCGCCAAAAGGGTTCACCCCTTCCCAGATAGAGAATCTCATAAAATGTTGTGACGGTACTTGTGTAAATGCTCAGTCGGGGCAACTCTTTGTAACCCCATCCTGTCCATTTGTTCTTGAGAGAGGAATACTCTCAGAATACTCCGAAAAACATAATATAAAAAAGGAGGAAAGATTTCGGGACCTTATATCACCGGCACTAAAGGTATCGACACTGACAACAAATGAATTCAATTCCCTAAAACAAAAAAGGCTACTGAAACCTGATTCTATATATCTGGATTCCAACGTCATGAACGGTTCTCCCGAATGGTGTCTACGCACATGGCATAAAGGCGATCGTCTATCCCCATTCGGCATGAAAGGCTCGCGCCTTGTCAGTGACATATTCAAGGATGCAAAATTCACACAAGCCCAGAAAGACTCCACTCTCCTACTCTTCCGCAACGACGAACTGATATGGATAGCTGGAGTACGTGCTTCAAGGCATTTTCCAATCACAGAACAGACCCAATCGGTAATACAAATAAAATTGCGCTGATAATGGAGATAATCATAAAAGGTATGGTCTGCCATCATTGTATCGAGGCTGTGGAGCGCGTACTGAAATCAGCCGGCCTTACCACAGAGAACATCACTTTAGGACGTGCGCAAATCAAAGAAAACCTGGATGGTGCAGCCCTTGACATGCTTGACAATCTGCTTGAACATGAAGGATTCTCACGTATACTCGATACAGAATCCCAATTGGTGGAACGCACAAAACAAGCTGTGATAAAGCATATCCGCGAGCCTCACGAATGCCGACTGAACCTGTCCAAGTGCCTTGAAGATACTCTTGCCGCGCCATATGACACTATAAGCCGAGTATTCTCCTCACATGAAGGCAGGACACTTGAAAAATACCAGATGGCACAACGTGTAGAGTGGGTGAAAGAGCTTCTTGGATATGGGCAGATGACAATCTCAGAGATTGCCGACCATACCGGATATTCCAGTGTGGCACATCTTTCCCGCCAATTCAAAAATATAACAGGGCTTACTCCCTCGGAGTACCTGCGCACTTCTATGAGCCGGAAGGGGCTAAATGAAGTATAGGCTTCTCATTGATTCTATTGGAGATATGTCACTCTCGTTATTCTTAGCACAGCGTTTGTCGCTCAAGTCATCCCGAAACAACGGATCGACCGGAATTCTGATTGCTATCATCGGTATCACTTTATCGGTGATAGTGATGATCGTATCCATATCGGTAATGATGGGGTTCCGCCATGAGATAAGACAAAAGGTAATAGGATTTGATTCACAGATGTCAATAGGAGTCAAGACTGGAGCAGACACCGATGCATCGGTACTTATTTCAAACGATGATCTGAAAACTACCCGCGAGATACTCCCCTCTTCAGCATCGGTCTCTCTCTCTGTACGCCAACCTGCCATAATCAAGACTCCGAAAAATTTTTCCGGCTCCATAATAAAGGGGGTTGACAATAATTACGACTGGTCTTTCCTGCGGTCCAATCTTGTCGAAGGAATTATACCTGACTACAGCTCTGATTCTACAATGTATCATATTATGGTATCAAGGACCTTGGCAAATACTTTGGAACTTGAACTCGGGCAGAAAGTCGATACATATTTCCTTGGCAATGGTGCCTATCGTGCACGACGGCTGAAAATCGCCGGAATATATGACACTCATTTCAGTGAGTATGACCGTAACATGGTGTTCGGCTCTCTTTCGATGCTACAGCAGGTGGCGTCTGTGCCTGACACATGCGCCACTATAGCCGAGATAAACGGTCTGCCTGACGATGAAACTATTGACAATCTGTCGGCAAAACTTTCGAAAGCCTATCTTGATCGACTGTATGCAGGAAGTACCGATCGTGTATATTCCATCGTGAATATACACGACACAGCAGCACTGTATTTCAACTGGCTTGCCCTCCTTGATACAAATGTTAAGGTGATATTGACACTCATGTCATTACTGACCATACTGACCCTTATTTCTTCATTATTTATACTTATATTGAGACGTGTCAGCATGATAGGCATTCTTAAAGCGATCGGTGCATCCAACAGACTGGTGCGCAGCACATTCATTCTTCTTGCTGTAAGAATACTCGCTCGCGGTTTGCTTTTTGGCAATATAATAGGCATCGGATTCCTGTACATTCAGAAAACGACAAGACTGATACCTCTGAATCCCGACTCATATTATCTTGATCATGTACCGGTAATGATTGACTGGACATCGATACTGCTTCTCAATGCCGGAATAATAGTGTTGTCTTTTATTGTATTGCTATTGCCTTCAGCAATTGTCACAACTATTCCTCCGTCAAAAGCAATCAACTATGAATAAAAATCTATAAAGGACAACACTCCTTATGAATGAGGCTCGCAGAGTGTTGTCCTTTATTTTTCGCGGTAGACAGTATGGTTACCGACTTGATTTTTTTGAAATGATCTTCTTTAGTTTGGAAGGAGTGAGAGTATCGGGATAGTCTGAGAAGTTAAGACGAAGAGCGCATCCTTCCCGGAATCTGCTGCAACCGAATGCTGTATGCCCTTTTATAATATGCCCATGATGACACATAGGACATTCCACCTGTTCGAATTTTGTAACGCGAGGTGCGCGAGGCTTGGTGGGTTTAGGAGCATTCCCAACTGATGATGCACCTCCGGAAGCTTTTCCGTTTTGAGAGTCAGCCACTCCGGTATTTATCTTACTGTTGGAATTGTCGCTCAGCACATTTATCACAATCTCATTCATCAAGGTCTTAAGTTCTTCAATAAACTGAGGTGCGGAGTAATCCCCCCGCTCGATCCGACGGAGCTTATTCTCCCATATGCCTGTAAGTTTGGCACTCTTTAGCAGTTCTTCCTTAATCGTATTTATAAGATCTATACCTGCCTGTGTTGCCATTATCGATTTGCGGGTTCGGCTGATATATCTGCGCTTGAACAAGGTCTCGATGATTGCTGCGCGTGTTGACGGACGTCCTATTCCGTTCTCTTTCATGGCATCACGCAACTCCTCATCATCAACTGTCTTTCCTGCCGATTCCATAGCTCGCAGAAGTGTTCCTTCCGTATAATATTTCGGCGGCTGGGTAGTCTTTTTCTGTAGCGACGGTTCCTGTGGACCAGACTCCCCTATTGTGAATTCGGGAAGCAGCTTGTCATCACCGTCATTTGCCTCATCCTTTTCATCTTTAGAACCTTCATATACGGCTCTCCATCCCGGAGAAGTTATCACTTTGCCTGTGGCCTTGAATCCCTGAGATTCTACCGAGCCCATAACAGTAGTTGTCATGAACTGGCAGTCCGGATAAAACACTGCAATAAATCTGAGAGCTATCAGATGATATAATTTTCTCTCGTCACCAACCAAAACAGATGGTGATTGCCCCGTAGGGATAATCGCATGATGGTCTGTAACTTTTGAATTATCAAAGACCTTTTTGTTTTTTGCAATCTTCCCTTGGAGCAGCGAAGAAGTAAGTGTGGCATAAGGAGTCATCTGCGAAAGAATGCCTGGCACCTTAGGATATATATCCTCGCTAAGATATGTAGTATCGACGCGCGGATAAGTTGTCACCTTCTTTTCATACAGGCTTTGTATGAGCCGGAGTGTCTGATCGGCAGTCCAGCCCCATTTCTTATTGGTCTCAACCTGTAAAGATGTCAGGTCAAAAAGACGAGGAGCCGATTCCCGACCCTGCTTCTGCTGTACATCCTGAATGGTCATTTCTTTGCCACACAATGCAGCAAGAGCCTCTTCCGCCTCTTCGATAGAACTGAAACGGCCGGCTGTGGAATTGAAAGTCACATCGCGATACAATGATTTCAATTCCCAAAAATCTTCCGGTTTGAAATTCTCTATCTCGAAATGACGCTGCACAATCAATGCAAGTGTCGGGGTCTGCACCCTGCCTATTGACAGGACATTCCCAGGAGAGGAGTACTTAAGGGAATAAAGCCTGGTCCCATTCATGCCCAATATCCAGTCGCCTACAGCACGAGAAAGCCCGGCATAATACAGATTGTCAAACTTCTGTTGTGGTTCAAGTCTGGAGAATCCCTCTCGTATAGCATCGTCAGTCAAAGATGATATCCACAGACGGCTCACCGGACATTTCACTCCAGCCTTCTGCATCACCCATCTCTGTATCAGTTCTCCCTCCTGTCCGGCGTCACCGCAGTTGATTATCTCATCAGCCTGAGCGGCAAGGGTCTCTATCACGTGAAACTGTCGTTCATAGGATGCTTCCGGAATAAGTTTTATCCCAAATTTCGCAGGGATCATCGGTAATGACCCAAGCGACCATCGTTTCCATCCGTCAGTATAGTCATGCGGTTCTTTTAGCTGACATAGGTGGCCGAAAGTCCAGGTGACACAATAGTCTCCACCTGAATAATACCCATCGTTACGCACATTCGCGCCAAGGATCTTAGCTATATCCTTGGCGACACTTGGTTTCTCCGTTATGCAGAGTTTCAATTATTTTCGTGTTAAGTTAGTAACTGATTCACCGCGAGGAGTGGCGAGGTGGAGGTGGGCAAACTTGAATTGTTTCATCGCCGGAAAGTCTATCTCAACAAGTATACATCCGTCATCCTCCCATTGAAAATAACGCTTGAAATCTACACCATCGATATCGTTTCCATTATAGATCTGTTTACCCGATTTGAGTATTGCGGAATCAACACGATTGGACGTGTGAGGTGTTCCTGTGAATTTTCCGTATATCCGTGTAAGATCATTACGGAAGTCTATGCTGTCAACCACAACGGCAAGCGTCGCATCCGGAGTTGATGCATACCTCTTTACTACCTTGGCGTTCAATGGCATAGCCAATGCCATTGCCCCTGCTATTATCATTGAAATACACTTCATAGTCGAAATCGCTTTATGTCAGAAAATTGACTGACAAATGCAAAGGTACTCAAAATAATTGAAGTTGTTTGCATAATCGGACACCTATTTTTCTTAACTTTGCATTCTACCAATGTCTGATGAGAAGTCCGCGTACTATCCGACAGAAAATATTTACCTTGAATAGTAATACCTGGCAATAATGAGATTAAAGCTACTATTGTTATTGACAACCATATCAATATTCTCAATTAAAACATCCATAGAGACTTCTGCAAGAACAGTAATACCTCTTGACTTTGGATGGAGATTTCAACATCAGGATTCAGATTCCTCTGTAATTGTGAATCTGCCTCATGATTATCTTATAGGGCAACCATGGATAAAGCCGTCATCAGAAGAAATACCTGACAACAGAGACGGAGCCGCCAATATTAAGAGTCGCTTGAGCGCAAGAGCGTTCAAAGAACCAACAAAAGGTGTATATTCATTGAGATTCACTCCGCAAAACAGTTGGAAAGGGAAACGTATACTACTTGATTTTGAAGGCATAATGCTCGTAGGCGATGTATTCCTGAACGGCGAATATATTGGCGGGACCGATTATGGCTTGAGATCGACATCTCTAAAAAAATATGTCATAGCCAGGAGAATGAAATCATAGTCAAGACTGACACCGGGAAGCCTTCCAACTCCCGCTGGTACACCGGAGGCGGACTGTACCGACAGGTGAAAATCATAGTCACAGACCCTACATTGTATTTCAGCAGGCATGGGTTATGCGTACAAACTAATGTTACAGACACTTGCAAAGCGAAAATAAACATCAGTATAGAGACCGAGTCACGCAGCCGAGACCATCGGTTTATTGCAGAAACGGATATATTATCACCCGACGGAAACACGCTGATATCTCGTATCGACACTATTCCGGTGAATCTTAAATGGAGGCACAGGGAATATGCACTCCATCCATTCAGAATAGAAAATCCACAGCTATGGAGCTGCGAGACTCCGGCATTGTATACAGCGCATGTGAAACTAAGAAGGCCCGACAATTCCGCCATTACCGACAGCATGTCGGTAAAATTCGGAATAAGAGATATCAAATTCTCACCGGAATTCGGATTCAAGCTCAATGGCAAGAAAGTATTGCTTAAAGGTATAGCTAATCATCACACCCTCGGAGCTCTTGGAGCTGCGGCATATCCGAAAGCGATAGAAAAACGTCTGCGATTGATTAAGGATTTCGGGTTCAACCATGTTCGCACGTCTCATAACCCTTACAGCACTGATTTTCTTAACATCTGTGACAGCCTCGGCATACTCGTGGTTGATGAGCTGTACGACAAGTGGCTCAAACAATATTCCGGCGGAAGGAAGGACTGGACCGCTCAATGGCAGCATGATCTGCCCGAATGGATTAAACGCGACCGCAATCACCCATCTGTAATCATGTGGAGCCTTGGAAACGAGCTACAAGGTTACAGCAACCTGCCTTTTAACGATTGGGGTGTAACAGCATATCGATTGCAGAAAACGCTGCTTGAACGCTATGACACCACACGACAAGTGACAGTAGCCATGCATCCTCGATACCGTTCTCTTGAAACAGACTCATTACCTGCACCATTGGCTCGTGAGACCGACATTGCTTCTTATAACTATCGCTACATGTATTTTCCAGGCGATTCACGTCGATTTCCCGACATGATTTTTTATCAGAGCGAAGCAAACCGAAGCGGCATGGGCCCCAACTTTTATGAACCTGACAACGACCGTGTAATAGGACTTGCCTATTGGGGCATGATCGACTATCTCGGTGAGTCGGCTGGATGGCCGGCAAAAGGATGGGAACAGGGAGTGTTTGATATGTCATTACAGCCAAAACCTGAGGCCTGGTTCATTAAAAGTATGTTTTCCGATGAGCCAGTGGTACATATAGGCATACAGCAAAAGAGCAATGAATCATATCTATGGAATGATGTGGAAATGAAACGTTCAGAAATGGTGGATCATTGGAATTTCCGCAAAGGTGATGTTCATGATATCACGGTATTCAGCAATGCTGATGAAGTAGAACTAAGACTCAACGGCAAAAGCCTGAAAAGACGCATAAACAATCTTAGCAACACAAAGCTCCGAAATCGTTTTGAATGGAAGAACGTTGCATATTCACCCGGCATACTTGAAGCCACAGCATACAATAGCGGAAAAAAAGTAGCAATCCACAGAATAGAGACCGCAGGAAAAGCTGTGAAACTTGTTGCAGAACCCGAAAACGCCCCATGGCGTAATGACGGATATGACTTATGCCACGTGGTAATAAGAGCTGTGGATGCAAAAGGAAGAACAGTTCCTGGCATCTCTTCAGAGATTGAGATATCGCTTAGCGGCGATGCCAGTATTGTAGCCGTTGATAACGGAGATATGCATAGTAATGAACTGCACATCCCCTACTCTGAAAAATCAGCTCGACGCTCCCTATATCGTGGAAAAGCACTTGTGATATTACGTGCAGGAAAATCAAACACTCCTATAGAGCTTAAGGCAAAAACCGCAAACTTACACCCGGCAAAAATAAATATGCAATATGTCAAACGCTAAAAGACTGATATCTGGGTGCATAGTAAAATACTGTGTTTACTATGCGCCAATACAAATCGTTGAATTGCTGTCAACAGCGGTGACAAAATGGGGACAATAATATAAAATAAAAATACCAAGTGATTGAAATTCAATCACTTGGTATTTTCAAAAGTGTCCGAAATGAGACTCGAACTCACACGACATAACTGTCACTACCCCCTCAAAGTAGCGCGTCTACCAATTCCGCCATCCGGACATAAATGCGGTAACATCTTGGAAGCATTTGCCACCAAAATGAGAGACTTTCGGTCGAAAAAATACGAGGGAATATTAGAGCGAAAAACGGGACTCGAACCCG